>Ga0118677_10009023_pt1 | contig 15737 bp, 23 predicted proteins | sample AliMusrvi5mmetaG_FD_86154 | JGI IMG/M metagenome (GOLD analysis project Ga0118677, IMG submission 86154) | reverse complement strand
TTACTGAACCGTGCAACAGAAGCAGGCGCTTGGCCTTGTCTTCGCTATACCTAAGTTCGCTGACGATCATTCGGGTTCCCCTATGAACCAATTTTTGATTAGTAAGCTGCATATTAACCATTTTATTGCCCTTTACCCTTCCCAATTTTATCATCACGGAAGTGGTAATCATGTTTAATATCAATTTCTGAGAAGTGCCGGACTTCATCCGGGTACTTCCCGTCACAAACTCTGGACCGACAATGGCTTCAATTGCAATATCCACATTCTTAGCCAGGATACTGCCAGGATTATTGACGATACATGCCGTCAGCACCTTATGCTCTCTGGCCCTTTTTACAGCTCCAACTACATAAGGCGTCCTACCTGATGCCGCAATACCTACGACAGTGTCCAATTCGTTGATTTCCATCTTCTCTAACTCCTTCCAACCCATCTCCTCATCATCTTCGGCGGATTCGACCGCCTTTCGGATGGCTTTGTCACCGCCTGCTATCATGCCGATCACCAAGCCATAACCAACACCGAAAGTAGGCGGGATCTCAGATGCATCCAATATTCCTAATCGTCCACTGGTGCCGGCTCCCATATAGAAAAGCCTTCCACCGTTTTTCATGCGCTGATAGATCTTTTCAACCAGCATCTCAATCTGGGGCATTATCAGACTGATGGCAGGCAGAATCTTCTTATCCTCTTCATGGATCTTTAGAAGTAAATCCTTCACGGACATTTTCTCTAAGTCGTTGTAGAACGAATCTTGTTCGGTAATGCTTACAGTATTCATCATATTCCGCTTAAATGTTTTTACCTAGATGATATTTAACCAGTCCTTCCATTGGCTCCTGTCTGATTGCAACACATTTCATATGGTACTTTGAACACACTTCTGCCACAATTTCCTTGAAATACCAGGCAACAGACCCAACAAAACCAATCGGATAGGTTTTATAATCAGCTATCCTGGTAACATTGCGGTCAAAAAACTCCGAGAAGCTGTTGCTGACAAGATTATGAGCATACTCTTCCATTAACTCTTCCGATAGAAAAGGTGTAAAAGAGGCAAGAAAATGATTCGGTCTTGCCGTTTTATAGACTCTTTGAAGCGATTCCTCCTTCGTAAGATGGTACTTCATTTCGAACTTTGACCTCAAAGCCATGGGCATCACCTCTTTAAAATAATCTCCAATCAGTTTCTTTCCCAATACCGCACCGCTACCTTCATCCCCAAGGATAAATCCTAGCGGGGATATCCCACCTATCACCTTTTCACCATCATAGAGACAGGCATTTGAACCCGTGCCCAGGATACAGGCAATTCCCTTGGAAGTTCCGAAAAGAGAACGGGATGCTGCCAGGGCGTCGCTATAAAGCTGAATCCGGGCATCCGGATATAAGCCGGCAAGAGCCAACCTTATGATATTGCCTGCTGCCTCACTGACAATACCCGATCCATAAAAGAAAATGTCGTTTACCGGCTGGGAAGTAAATGGCAATAATTCCTTCAATAACTCCTCGTAAATCGATTCTGTCGTACGAAAAAACGGGTTGATACCAGCCGTAACGACTTCACTCATTGTGCCATTCCCAGCGATCAGCTTCCAGGCACATTTGGTTGAACCACTATCTGCAATTAAAATCACGCTTCAAATTTTGTGTTTAGTTTCATCATGCAAAATCAATTTGCAGCTACCGGATGGAAAACCTGCATCATCATTCGCTCTCGATCCGAATGTTTCAATGCGGGTATTTCTATTGTAAAGATAGAAAATATATCAATATAATAAGAACCACTAGTTGATTCAGTTGTAGTTGAGTTAGGTCTTAATTGGTTATTGGTTGAATTATTATATGGTTGTCTTGGAGTATCAATAATTTGCCAATCAGCCGCAGAATCAGATCTTTTTACCATAATAAATTCAGGTCTAAATCCTGTAGGAACAAATGGTCCGATTGAATTTCCATTTCCTGTATATTTTCCAATAGCAGAATAGCCGACAATAGGTGTCCAGCAATATGCTACATAAGTAGCTCCTGATTTGTTTACATCCCAATCGTTACCCAATGTAATTACTGAAGAAGTTGGAGCAGTATCATTCCACATACCAGTACTGGTTATAGCAGTTCCAGTAGAGTTAAGAACAATAAACTTAGTAGCACCAAGAGAAGCGTGTTGCACTTGCCATCCATAGTTAGGACTGACGATGCTTCTTGATTTCACTATTATCATCTGAGGCGCAACGCCAAGACCATGACCAATTGTAGCTCCAGCAGTTCCATTACCTGTATAAGTAATAACACTAAATCCGCTTGTTGTGTTTGCGCTTACAGAGCTAGTTATCGTACCTGATGTGTTGCTAACGGCTGTGCCACCTGCTTTCCATTGCCAAGCAACAAAACTTACGCCAGAGCCATTTATTGGACCATTAGCTCCAGCGGTAAATCCATTTGAATTAAATGATGTTAAACCATCAGTAATTGTTTGTTCGTTAAGCGTAAGATTTGAATATAAATCTTTGGTTGCCCCTCGGACACTATCATATAATTGATTGTCTGTAGTAGTGCTTCGTGCCTTTGCCCATACCAAGTCAGGCTGAAAACCGCCAGCATTTGTAATGGATTGAGTACTACTATTCCCCGTATACAGGGTAGCGTTCATGTACAAATTGCCAGCGGGGATTGTAGGTGTAGTCATAGTCTTATAGGTTGTAAGTATTAAGGGCTAAAAAACCAGTTGGCGGTGTGTAGATATAAGGTTGTTGACCGAAGTTAAATGAAATCCCCGTTGGATATGTATCTGTGGCAGGACAGTAATATCCACTTAATCCAGAATATGCAATGCCTTGACTTACATTGTTTTTATAGAAAGTAATAGTTCCAGCATCCATATCTAAGGCTATACCAATAGTGTCGCCAGCACCATAACTTGCACCATAAGATTGATTTCCACCAGCTTGTGATCTTTTTTGCCCATTGTAATAATATCCATAACAATTTGGCTGATTATAAAGATAAGTATTTGATGCGCCAGCAATAGTAATACCAAGACCGCCACCAATACTGCTTAAATTAATTACTTCCCAATACCACTTACCAGAATTTACATAAAATGTACTAGATGTTGAGTAGCTTCCGCTACTAGAACCTAATGCTAGATTTCCATTTTGAAGTACAACTCCTGATAAAAGCTGATTTAATACACAATAGTTTGCCGTTGTTGCACTTGTTAATGTAGGCACATCTGTTAATGAATCGTAAGTAGAACCAGCGGTTAAGCTAAAGTTATTTGTAGTCCAATTATTACCATTACCGCTTGAATCATTCCCTAATGTAGATGTGCTAGTTGTATTGGTAAATGGTAAAAAACATCCATTATTACCATAAGTTCCTGTATATGCTGTTGGTTGCCACATTCCACCAAAAGTAGAATTTGTAGCTCCAAATGAAGATGGTGTTAATGCTTGACCATCAATCCAATAAACATTAGCCATTTCTCCGTCAAATAACCAAGCACCTGATGGTGCATATTTACCTATTGAATGGGCTACGCTTGCGCCATTAAATGGCAAATTGGCATTTTGCGCTGGATAAGTAGCCGATGAAAAAGAAGTTATTTGTGTGCCATTTACATACAATTTAATTCTATTACTTGCGGTAGCTTGAGTTGAATCATATCCAATAACAATATGATACCAAGCAGCAGTATCTTGAAACACTTGGTTTGTAACTAAATAAGCAGAAGTTACACCAGATTGAATTCCTTGAAAAGTAAAACAATCAGTACCAACAAATCCTACTGGATTATCGCCAGATGTATCACACCCAAATAAAGCGTAAGAAGTACCGCCATTAGTTATTCCTAATAGACCTCTTTTAACCCAAGCACTAAAAGTCCATATTTTTTGATTTGTTGGCGTTCCATAAGTACGATTTAAATAAGCGGATGCACTATTTCTAAATCTTAATGATTTAGATAAAGTGTAATAACTGCTTGTGCCATAAAAATTACTAATACTAATCTGTCCAGAAGTAGGAACAGCACCATTAGTTCCTGTTGTTCCAGAAGGCACATAAGTACCACCAGCATAGTATTCATTTAATCCAATAGGATTAGAACCACCAAATTCAGTTTGAATATCGGTTAATGAAAGTACACCAGATGTTGGAAGTGTCATATTAAATAATCCTTATGGAGTTCCATATGCAGTTACATTAGCAAGAGCAATTAAGTTGCCCGATGAATCTAGTGATGCTACATTAGTACCATTGTAATTAAAATAAAGCTTTGTTCCGCTAGGGGTTACAGACCATCCGCCTGAGTTTGTAATAGCTGCTGCAGAAGTTGCTGTTGTAGCTGTTGTAGCTGTTCCTACAGTTAGACTAGAAGCTGTTCCTGTAAGGCCTGTTCCTGGACCAGTAAATTGTGTTGAAGCTGTAATGGTTGTACCACCAATAGTAGTTGCTGTTAAAGGACCTGTGTCAGTAACACCAGTAGCAGTTAAAGTTCCATTTACTGTAAAGTTTCCAGCTGAACCTGTTTGAGCAGAATAAAAATCAGAACCATTTGTAAAAACAGTAGCCGTTACACCGCTTGGAATAGTAACTGCTGTGCCTGTTGGTGCGCCAATCGTAATGGCATAGCCACCAGTAGTATTGTTAAAAATTGTATAAAGTTTATTTTGACCTTGTGGCGCAACAATTTTACGAATAGCTGAGTTTGTTCCACTTACAAATAAAACAGCATTGCGAGCTTCATCTGATGTGCCGTTATAGTTTGAAAGCGTATAGTCAGCATTACTCATGGTAATGGATTGAACACCAGTAATAGCCTGTTCTAGCAATGTGCCAAGGTTATTATTGGTAGTTGTACCCCAAGTACCAGATTGATCTCCGTTACCGATAAGTTCTAGTTTTAAACTAGTTGAGTATGTTGATGACATATTGTTCCTTATTGACTATTATTTATGTTAGTCCAATTTGGGATTTGGGAATCATTTAAACTAACCCATGTTATGGTTTGATTATCATTAATGATAAACCAACCACCAGCCAATGCAGGATCACTAATACTAAATGTTTCTTTAATTATTGCATTAAATGAAGCAATTATAGTTGCTTTATCTGCTGGGTTTAAATTTTCTGTAACAGATCCAACAAATGTTGTAATTACAGTCATTGCATCATTAGATGTTAATGATTCACTAATTATTGCAAACAAAGTTTTTAACTGTGTACTGACATCTGCCATTGTCATAGCTTCTGAAATAGAAGTTACAAAAATACCATTACCTAATAAATTTTCAAATACCGTTAAATTTTCTAAAATTGTTGCATTAAATGCTTGACCAGCAACAGAAAAATCTAATGGGTTTAAATTTTCTGTAATTGTTACAGAATAACCACCAATAATTGAATCTGCTAATGTTATTGCTTCTGTAATAGCAGTAATAAATGTAGCTACTACAACTTCGCTATCTGTTTCAGAAATAATGTTTTCTGTTATATAGTTTGTATATACAGAACCATATGCTGCATAAGAAGATTTAGAGTATGGGCCTAATCCGTACATTATTTTGCCTCTAAAGCTTCAACACGTTTTAGTAATTGATTTAAAGCAGCAAAAGCTAATGTTCCTAATTTTTCATAGTCAACGGCTAACGTACCATCTTCACGAGTTCTTACAGCTATTGGAAATACTTTTTGAACGTCTTGGGCAATAACACCAAAATCTGATTTTTGAACAAAGTATCCATCTTCTCCACCATGAGCTTCTAAATAAGCATCTGTCCAATCAAAAGTTTTGCTTCCTATAGCTACAGCTATTTCAAGAGCATTTGGAATATCTTGAATATTTTCTTTTAAAGTACGGTCTGAAGAATAGTAAGCTGTTACGTTATTAGTTGCACGAATTTCACCAGCTGTTGTAGAACCAGCAGTTCCTACACCAATAGAATTAAATTGGGAATTTTGAGAAGTACTTGAAAAAGTAACTGCAGCTGTAGCATTGGCAACAGTACCAGTTACGTTAGCACCAGTTAAACTAGTTAAGTTTGCACCTGATACTGCACCAAACGATGCAGACCATGTACCAGTACCAATTGTTCCTACAGAAGTTAAGCTAGAAGTTACAACAGTTGATGCAAGAGTTACACCAGATAGTGAGTTACTGTTATATCCAGAGCAATTAGTTAATGTACCTGATGTAGGAGTTCCAAGAATAGGAGTAACAAAAGTTGGACTTGTCCCAAAAGAAGTTAAGCTAGAAACTAAAACTGTTGATGCTAGGGTTACACCAGATAACGAATTACTATTATATCCAGAACAACTTGAAAGAGTTCCAGATGATGGTATTCCTAATACTGGTGTAACAAAAGTTGGACTAGATAAAGTAACACCAGCAAACGTAGCTACAGTTGTACCTAAAGAAACAGCTGTACTACCAAGAGTTACAGAACTATTTACTAAACCAGCATTTGGCAAACCTGTACAACTTGTAAGAGTTCCTGATGATGGAGTACCAAGAACTGGGGTAACAAAAGTTGGGCTTGAAAGTGTTACACCAGCAAAAGTGGCTACAGTTGTACCAAGTGTTACTGCAGTAGAACCAAGAGTAAATGTAGGCAAATAAGTACTATTAATTACTGCACCTGTCCAGGTTGCATTGGTAATAGATGTACCGCCATGATCTGCAATTGTGTTATTAAAGTTGTAAATAGCAGGAAGCCAACTATATTTACCCCAAACACCAGCAGCCGTACTATTATCTTCTAAGAAAATGTAATCAATAGAACCATTTAATACAGTATCAATAGCACCAGAAGCACTATCTACAAGTGTTAAAGTGCCTGTAGAATCATTATCAAAAATGTATGCTGCACCATTTGGCAAAGTTGTAGCAACTGGTAATTGAAATGTTTGATTTGAAACACCAGTAAGCTTTTGGAAATAATACGATGTGGCTGTTAAAGTTGTAGTTATAGCAGCAGAAGTTGTAGTTGTAAAACCCAATAAAATATTGTTTATAGCTACGTTTCCATTGGCATCTTGGTATATTGATTTAGAAGCTGTATAGTCTATCCAAACCGTAACTGTTCCAGAAAAAGTAACTGCAGCATTAGAATTACTCGATTGAAGAATAGTAGTGCGAGTTAAAACTGTTCCAGAGCTTGCATAAGTTCCAAGACCAGTTTCCCAGTTAGTACCATCCGTTGCAGAATAATAAGTAGTATTACCATTACCTACTACTGCAAAGGACTGATAGCCAGTTACTGAACCACTTAATGAAAAGCTTACAGTAGTGTTGGCTGTACCAGTTTGTAATACTCGGTCATAAACAACTAAAGCCATAATTGGCTCCTAAATTAAGACGTTGCTGTGGTCGTATAAGTAACCGCTAATGAATCTCCGTTAGCTACAACTTTGCTGCCACCAGAAAAATTTCCTGCGCTGTACAAAATACCAGTTGATGTATCTTTAGTAGCTGAAGCAGAAGCACCAGAGTTAATGAAACAGCCAAATATAGTACCACCACTTGTCATTGCAAATGTCAATGCAGTAGCTGTTTTTGTAGTTACGTTAGTTGGTGTTGTACCACCGCTAGAAGCAGCTGACCATGATGGTGACTGACGATTTCCTGTATATGCAGGAGCATTAGCCAAACCAACTTCAATCCAACCAGTATGAGAAGACATAGTATCTGAAGCTACATAGTTAGCAGTAGCAGAAGCACTTCCTACTAATCCTAGATAGTTAGCACCAGCAGCTGTACCGCCAGCAGTACCAGTAGCACCGAAGTAATAGTCAAACAAAGCTTGTTTACCAACAGCATTAACTAAGTTAGGAGCAATATCTTCCCACTTTAGATTGCCATCTTTGTCATAGCATTTAACATAATAATGGCCTTGGATTCCCATAGATTCCGATCCATCGTTTGCACGGGTAACGGAAGCAACGCTGCTGTCACCAAAGTTTGATAATTCCATATAAACTCCTTAACTAATAGTAAGAACAGCGGTTGTTGAGGTTGCTGTTGGGAAGGTAACGGTAAAACTTGAAACACAAGTAATATCATTGCCAAAATTTAAAACAAAAACTGATGCACCAGTATTGGAATTATAAATTAATGCTCCTCTGGTAGTAAAGTTAACTCCTGTCCATTTGGCATTATTAAATGATATCCAACCAATGTTATTAAGAGTATCTCCAGTAGGAGGATTAGAAATACTTAAAGCCAATCCACCAGCTGTATAGCCTGACGATACAACTTCATTGACACTACTATAGGCTGTGGTTGTGTTATTTAACGTAGCCAAGCCTGTATATAGCGCAATTTTATATGTGTATGGGGAAGACAATGTAAAGTTCTCTACTCCACTTAATAAGTTGGTTTTAAAGGTAGTAGTTTGACCTTGAACAATAGACATTAGGATTTTCTTCCACTAACATCTAATTTAGTTTGACCATCACGGTAAGCATCACCACGATCAAGGCCATCTCCAAGACGTTTAGCCAAATCAAGAGCTTCTGCGTACTTATCTTCGTAATATTTAACTAGATCAGCCTCACCCTTCATAAAGAGCATAGCTTCACGCATAGAGCCATAAAGAAGTACTGGATCAAAATTATCGCCCAGCCAACTTGTGCCAGTAGAGTTATTAATTGTAAGAACAGTAATTGAAAATCCAGATCCTGTTCCACCAACATAGGAATTAGATACAGTCAAAGTATCGCCAACTACATAGAATTGACCACCGCTATTAATGGTTACACCAGTAACAGATTGACCAGAAATAGTAAATGTAGCAGTTGCTCCAGAACCTGATCCGCCAGTTAATGGTACGTTTTCGTATGTACCATTGGTATATAGTGATCCTGTGTTGTAGGAAGTATTAAGGGTAGAAATAATACCTTGAACAATTGATGGTGGATAAAAGAAATAATGTAATTCAGTTGTATAGCTTGCATCTGGCGTTGGCCCTAATATGCAAGATAATTCATTTGGTAATGTATATTGAGGTCCAAAAAGTGCGTAATACTTTGGAAATCCGTTATATGCCGTTCCTGCATTAGGATAGGCTTCACGAATAAAGTTTACATCTTTGTTTAAAAGATAAGTGTAGTTTCCACTTTCATCAATCACAGCTATTGAATATGTTGCCAGCCAATCAAGCGGTAAAGATAAGTACTTGTTTCCAGATGTAAGAGTTCCAGTTACATTTTTACGCAAAGATGCAAAGTTGATCGTATTGTAAATACGCTCTTCCGCTTGCTGTACAAACGTAGGAATGTTAGCAACAAATAAAGATTCCGTATTTTCGGAATAATCTTGTATTGCTTGATATAACTGGACGTAATTCATTAGGCCATTGGTCCTCTAGACTTGATACCTTTGATTGCAGCACCATGACCACGCATAGTAATACCTTCATTTTCTACCATATCAAAGTTTCCAATAGAAACTCCACCATTTAAAGGTGTCCAGTTTTTACGGGTAGGCATTTCATTTGAATAGCCAATGTCTTTTTCTTGCAATGCTTTACCACCCATTTCATGTGGAGCAGCATATTCTTCAGCTGGACCATTATCGCGGTTAGCACCTACATGAATAGCTGGGCTATTCTTTTTAGTGGGTTTTATTTGGTTTTTCATATTAACGACCTCTACCAGAAGATTTCTGATTCATTGCACGAGCCATGTTACGACCAACAGCTTTCATAGCTTTGCCAGTTACTCCACCTTTTTTAAGAGTAATTTTTGTGCCTTTGCCACCTTTGTGCTCTTGGGCATCATGCTCTTTAAACGCTTTTTTAATCATAGCTACATCTTGCTTTTTATCAGCAGACATTTCTTTTTTTGATTCTTTATCCATCTTTGCCATTTTTAGCTCCTAAGTTACTGATACTGTTACTGAGTTAATTGTCCCAACAGCAACCAAGCTATTAGGTGTTAAAGCACGATCATATCCACTTGAACCACCAACTGGATACCAACCCCATTGAATCTGTCTACTACCATCCCCAGGATATCCATTCTGGGAAACTGTATTTGCATTGCCATTTAGGGTCTGCAAACCACTTTGACCAGATCCATAATAACTAGTATCAGGTCTAGGCTCCCTTACCGCTTGGGGATCATTGACAGGATACATTCCCAATTGTAATTGAGGTTGATCTGGTTCCCAACACTCTGGGCATACTTTAATGCTAACTTGCTTAGTTTTAATTGTCAGCTTTTTTAACTGAGTAAGTTTATACCGTTGACCACAGCGGTCACATTCGGCAATTGAATACTTACCAGAAGCAAAATTTGACGGCATTACTTACCTTGAATAGAACAAGTTTCGAGGAACCCATCGAACTGGGGCTGTTTCTCGGTCTTCTTGCGCTGCAAGGTTAAACTGGTCTTCATAGTCCTGTTTTAAGAACATTACCCGTTGCGGGTCAATTCCCTGTAGTTTTATACATAGGAAATAAGCTAAACCAGCCGCCATGCAGTTAATAAAACGGAATGGAACGTCTTGTATATTGACACCTGTTCCAGCATCCTGGACCCTTCTCATGCGCCAGTAGACCAATGTATAAGGTCCACCACCAGAGTCTGGGGTAGGCCAGATATTGACACAGGGTAAATACTGAGCAATCGCAGTAGTACCAATAGGGTGACTAGTAGCTGTTGTGCCGTTTTGACCGCGCCAACAGTTTTGCAGCTGATTTCCTACAATATTGGTATAAGCAATTACTTCACTATCTAATTGGATAAATCCAGTAGAACGTAACCCAGTTAGCGTTCCTGTAGGTGATCCTAGCGTAATCGTAGTATCTGTAGAAGCAATAGCCGTGCCAGATACTGTATAAGTGGTGACATCAGAATTACCAGACTGCCGATTAAAATAGACTTGTACAGGTCTTCCTGTTGTAAGTTTATTAGGAATGGTAGCGTAAGTGGACTCAGAAATACGGCTAAGATTAATGTCTGTTTGATTCGATATGCTGGCATTACTGGTTCTGGTTTCAAGGTCTAGGATGTCAATTGTGTCGTTTGGAACAGCATAAATACCTTGGTTAGTCACTAATGGAATAGAACATTCTTCTACTGTCCATAGGTTAATACCACGGTTAGCCCACTCAATACTCATTAGATTGAGTGATCTACGGGCTGTTTTAAAATCATATCCAGAACGCAACTGTGAACCGCAACGCTCAAACGCTTCCTCGACAAGTTCAGCCATGTCTAAGTTAAATACGGAAGTTCCAGACGTATACGCCATTATTTTAAGCCTTTAAGTGTTTTGGCTAATCTAGCACGTTGGCCTAATTTACCTGGCTTTTTTGCTGCTGCTGCTAGTTTTTTTGCTGGAATCTTTTTTCCCATTGATACTCCTAACTCCTTGTGGAGTGCTCCTGGTTTTTTGATCGCTTTTTGAATCCACTTTTCTGACATATGTCCTAGCCTTTCTTGGCTGTTTTGGCTGACTTGATAAAGTCTGCTTGACTGGGAGCACCTTTGGTTCCTGGTTTTCGCATTTTTTCACCAGACCCAGCAGCAATCCGATCACGTTTTTTATGAATGTTTTCATATAATCCACCTTTAGCAAACATATCAGAAGCAGTCAATTTACCTGGATTCTTTAACATTTTTTTAACAATAGGAGCCATGCTGCCAGGAACTTTGGATACTTGAATAGGACCACTATGTTTTATAGTCCCACCTTTAGCATAAACTTCCACATCATTAGGATTATCCGTTCTATGGATAATCTTTTTCTTAGGCATTTTGGAAGGGGCTATATCACCCATTCCACGGCTGGCTCTCATTATTTAACGTACTTTCCACCACACATTTTTTCAACCATATCCATATGGTGTGTATGACCAGCAACGTGTTTTTTAAACTCATTTTTATGATGTTTATGGGTATCAGTTTCATGTTCAGCGATAAACTCATCGTGACGTTCCATATCTGGTCCCATGCGTGGTTCCATTGAATCTTTAACTAATTTATTCATTTACTTCTCCTATGCTCTAGTTTTACCGCGTTGCGCTATACCATCTGCTCGCGCAGATGCTGATTTAATTTTACCGCCTTTGGCTTTATTTAATGGTTTAAAACGACTACCCATCATGCCTTTTTCAAGATCTCCGCCATCACCACCTATACCGCCAACTCTGGTATTTCCAGAATAATTTTTGGTATAAGCATTTTTAGCTTCATTAATCGCTTTACCTTCATTAACTGACTTTTCAAGAAAATCAGCAAACTGTTTGGCCTTTTCTGGATTTGCAGTAGGATCGTTGGACATACCCCTTTGCATTCTTTCTAGAAAAGATTTTCCATCCCCAGTTTTTGAGGTAGGATCAACAGGATTTACTGGATCAGCCACGCGTAAAACCTTTAGTAGCACAACCATCAGCGCGCTTGGATGCAGAAGTTCTGCCACCAGATGCCATCTTCTTAATAGCTCCACCTTTTTTAACGCCTAATTCAAAGTCTTTACCGCCAGTACGTTGACCTTTAGCATTAAACTTAGAAAGTGGATCAGGAAGACTAATCTTCATTGAAGGCATATCAGCTTTAGATTTAGTAGCTGTTGTATTACCACCAGCTTCTTTAAATGATTTAGGTAATGAACCTACACCAATCGCTTTTTTGGCTTCTGATACAGAAGAACGCATCTTAACATCAGGATTAATGGTGTCATCACCAGTAATTTTTGGAGTAACTTTAGTTTTAACTACAGTACGCTCTACTGATTTAGGTGCTTTAGTTTCATATCCTTCAGATTGATCTTGACCAATAGGTGTTTCAGTCATTGCTTTTGCAGGAGCTTCATCAGGGACTGCAGATCGCATACGAGCCATAATAATAGGATCGCTTTGGTCTGCACCACCTAACCATTCTTTTTGAGCAGAGCTTAATCCACCATCATCATAGCGTTTAGTCTTTTTCATATTGTGCGTCCTTTCATTTTAGGCATCATTGCACGAGTTTTACCGCGTTCTGCAATTCCATCACCGTGTGGCTTATGGCCTCCAGAAGTTTTTACAGTACCCATCTTAGAAGCTCTAATAGTACCGCCTTCAGCATATTTGCTAATTTTTCCGCTACCTTCAATTCCAATACGTTTACCAGAATCACCTAAGTTAGTACCTTTGGTATGACCGCGTTTTTGAACGGCTGATTCTCCAAATTTAGTTAATTTGTTTGAACCCTTTTCTACATCGTATTTCATAGATTTAGGATCAGCTGAACCGCCTTTAGCCATTTTCTTCATTGTGCTTCCACCTTTTTTCATTCCTGGCATACCACCCATTGGGGCTGCTGCTGGAGGAGCCATCATTGGAGCTGCTTGAACTGGGGCTGGTGTGCGTAATGCACGAGCAGCCATCATTGCCATTGCTGGATTAACAGCCATCTTTTTCTTTGTTGCCATCGCATCACCACCTTTTCTAAATGTTTTGCCTTTATCGGCTTTTGCAAAATCTTGTCCCACGGATTGTGGGATACCTACCTTCTTAGCAAAAGCCTTATTGTGGGCTACTGCTTCCATCAAATTATGCTGTTTTTTACTTTTGCTAGGCATTATTTAAACCACCTATCCAAAATCCAAACTACCAATCCGCCAGCTAAGCCAGCAGCAACTGTCAAAACGCTATGCAATGTTTTCTTGCTGGCCATTTGCTCTGCAAGCATTCTTTGGATGTCCGCTAAAGACTGCTTAACTTCTTCCATATCTTTAACCAGTTTATCCATGTCAGCTTGTAAATGTTCTATATCATTGGCATGAGTTGCTAATTCTCTTGCAGTTAAAATTGGGTCTATATTGCTCATCTTAACATTTCCACTTTTTTAAACTTTTATTAATACGGCTGTCTGGATCACTTGCAGTTTTTGCTGATGTTAACTTGGACTTCATGCCTTCCATACGAGCACAGAATGATTTTTTTCTAGAGCCACCTTCTGGTTGAGGAGGCTTTAGATTCATTCCTTGCTTTTTAGCAGAAGCTCTCCCCTTGGCATTTAAACCGCCAGTAGGACTTTTGCCCTCTTTGCGTTGCCAAGCAGGAGTCTTTGCCATGATTAAGTATTATTTGAATCTGCACTATTTTTAATTAACTTACCTACAGCAATTACACCAGCACCAATTGTTCCAGCACTTGTTTTTAATTGCCATTGAAGATCCGTTTTTTCACTATAAGCAAATGGATTAAAAGTACGGTTAGCAGTAAAAATAGCAGTAAATGGTTGTTGTAAAACACTATATTGCACACCAGTATTTCTATTAAAAGCATATACGTTGTAAAGTACGTTAGCAGCTCCAGAATAATCATTATCTGTACTAACATCTACTTGGTATAAATAAAATGTATATCCAGCAGGAACCGTGTAAATAGAAGCTTGGCTCTTACCAATACCTACATTAATTTGAGCAAGAATATTAGATGATTGCTTTGCTGTAATAGTACCTACGTTGGTTGTTTGACCAGATGGTACAGAAACGCAAGTTAAAAAATTACAACGTAAATAACTTCCAATAGTTGTGGCTGTAAGTGTTCCAGCTAAAGTAACAGTTTCACTCAAAGGACTATAGTTTGCATCTAAACCTTGAACTAACACATTTCCAGTATCAGTTGCAGATGTACTTGTTAATACCATTGGTATGGCAGATGCTGCATAAGTATATGGAGTGGCATTTTCCCAAATAGGAATAGATGTTGCACTACCAACTCCAGATTGATATCCAAAAATAAAAATTTGTGAATGTCCTGTTATTTGATTGCGAGCAACTTGCAAATCAAAAGGCTCAGTTTTTGCCTGACGACTAATTGAATTTAATACGTTATTTGTTGTGACTACGGAACCAGCCATAATTAATCTCCTAAATTGTTAATGGGGGACCTAAGTCCCCCTTGGATTAATTAGTCAAAGTTACCATAAGGGTAAGTTGTGCTATTTCCAATATTAGGATCAGACTGTGTATATCGCACAGTAAAGCTAAATTGACCAGCAGTTGGTGCTACTAAACCTGTTCCAGCAATGGCAATGGTAAATACTAATTGTGAAAAAAAGCTTGGTTGTGTACCAAGTTGTGGATTCTGAATATCAGAAGTAGTAGCTAACATAGCAGCCAATTCAGCAGCTGAATAAGAAACTGTTAAACGACCAGCAGTACCATAGGTAGTTGTACCAACTGCTGCAGTTGCATAAGTTGCACCAGCAGAAGAAACAGTAAATTGATTACCAATATAGATGTTAGTACCAGATGGTGTTGATCCAGTAGCAGTAATAGCTGTTGGCATATCAACAATAAAATCCAAAAGTTGACTTTGAATAGGCAAATACAATACTACGCCACGATAAATAGCGGTAGCAGAATCTGCTGTTGGAGTTGTGGTTGTTGGACCAGCAGCTGAAAATGCAGAATTTGGTGTGTAAAGTTGACCAGCTTGGTTTGGAATATTGTTAGATGTAACAAATTGAGTAGATGAACCAGCATAACCAGCTGTACCAGCACCAGTAGCTACAGCAAAATCAATATAAGCATCTTGTTCTAATACTACGTAACCTACGTCACGCAATGGACCAAAACGATTGTCTCCAGATAATACTGGACCTTCAAATGTGCTACGTCCCATAATGGACTCCTTATGCAAAAGTGCTCATAACGGATCTTTGCATCGTCTGCTGGGGCAGTAGTGTTATGAGCGAATACCCAGATAACATATTTATACACTAAATTTGTA
>Ga0118677_10008468_pt2 | contig 15738 bp, 9 predicted proteins | sample AliMusrvi5mmetaG_FD_86154 | JGI IMG/M metagenome (GOLD analysis project Ga0118677, IMG submission 86154) | reverse complement strand
CGTCACGACCGCGGCTTGCGCGGGATCGCGGACCAAGCCGAAATCGACGGCCGCCGCCACGGTGACAGTGCGGTCGCCTTGCGCGATTGAATCACTGATCGGCGTGACCTGCACAGTGGCCGTGGCACTGCCTGCCGCGATGGTGATCTGGGCCGGCAATGCCTGGTAATGGGAACCCGCCACCGCCGTGCCGCCAATCGCCAACGGCACCAACAGCGGCAAGGTGGTGTCACCCGTCCGGGTGAAGGTGATAAGTCCCGTCTGGCCGTCGATCTCGCGGGCGGTGGGAATGGTGGCAGCCACCGTGACGGTGGGCGGACTGTGCCAGGCCAGTCCATAAGAAGTGCTAATGCTTGAGTTGTTTTTCACGACGAGCACATAGTTTCCCGGTGCCAGCGTCGGCTGATAGATCAACTCGACATTATCCACGGTGCTGAGGCTGGAGGCGACGAGGTTGCCGGGAGTGAAACCGTTGGACTGATAGAGGTAAAGGTCCAGATTGGCCATGGTGTAATTCCAGGTATTGCTACCGGATTTGGTCACGCTCCGGTGCCAGGTGACGCAGGAGCAGAATGGCACAGAGGGCGCACCGGCGGGAATGTTGAAATAATAGGGCTTCGAGACACCGTTGGCAAGGGTTTCCGCCGCCCAGCCGCGGAGCGGATAGCGCGTGGTGTTAGACGCGATGGCCCTGCCGCTGCGCAGTGTGCTGTAGGCGAGCCAGGTGTTGAGTATTCCCGCGCCATAGCGCAGATCGAGCGGGCGGCTGCCGGTGTTGGTCCATGACGGCAGGGTGTCCTTGGTGGCGGTGGCCAGCAACAGGGCTTTCACCACCCGGGGCTTGTCCGCTCCCGTTAGAGAATACGGGGCGGCGGCCAGCTTGGCCACCAGCATGCCGGCGGCACCGGCGACCATCGGCGTGGTATAACTGGTCGCGTATTCCGGGTCGGCGCTGGGTGCGACGATGTCCGGTTTGATGCGTCCGGTCGTGTCGTAGGCGGTGAAACCCGCGCTGTGGCCGCCGTCGTCGCGGCCCACCGAGATCGTGTGGTAGGTTTGGCAAAGGAACTGCGGCAGGGTGGTGGACGGGCCGTTGTTGTCCGAGCCGACCGCGCAGACGAAGCCGTCGCGGTCGATCGCGAAATCGAGGCGGCGGTTGGCTTCTTCAACTTGCGCTTGGGTCCAACCGGTTTCGGTGACCCAGCTATGGTTTTGGACCGCGCGGGATTCCGTGTTGGGATTGCTGTTGGAGGTGCCCACTTTGAGGAAATCCGAATTGACCCAGTCGTTCGCGCGGTAAACATCCACGGCGGTGGTGCCGGGGATCATGCTGGTGGTGGCGTAATAATTCGTGGCGACGTGGGTGGCGTGGATGCTGATGGGTGCCACCCCGGTCTTGAGCGACCAGGTTTTGCCGGTGAACAGGGCGTTGGTGGTGTCAGGAGCACAAAACCCGCTCAACTCGGGTGCCTCCACCTGGGTGAGTCCGTTGGTGGGTGCCCCCGGCAATTCGGCACCCGCCAGCGTTTTGAGACGTGTATAGCCGCACGCATCCCGCCAATCCGCCCGCAGCGCGGCATTCGCAAGGCAGAATACGAAAATGATGGCGGCATTGCGGAGTTTCACGCTGGAGGATCTTGGCATGCTTGGCGGATCGGTTTGGAAAAGCGATAAACCGCCACGGGAAGTGGCGGAACCGCAGGGAAAATCGCTCATGGGATTCATTTTGGCAACCTGTTTTCTTTGCAGCGTGACCTTGGGCGTTGCCGGATCCTTATACACATCTCGTGATGGCAGGTCCGCCCTCTTGGTCGCGGTAGCGACTTCATGATGGTAGCCGTGGGTTTCAACCCGGTCTGTGAATCAAGAGGGTTGCCATCACCCTTAAGCAAGTACCATTCCACCCCTCTCACGCCGGTTCGTCGATGACAATCTTCGGAAACACCGGTTTGGGTTTGCCGATGGCGTGACCGTCTGTTAGAAGACCCCACCGGAGTTCGGGGAGTTTGAGGCTGGTGAGCGACGGGAGATTGAGTTGGGCGGCAAGTTGGGCGGCGGCGTCAGGCAGGACCGGGGAGAGCATGACGGCGGCGTGAGCGACGCTTTCCGCCAGGTGATAGAGCACGGTGGCGAGCCGGGACTGTTGTTCGGGGGCCTTGAGTTCCCACGGTTTCATGCGGTCGGTGTAGCGGTTGCAGTGGACGACATGCGAGCTGATCGCTTCCAGGCCTTTCGAGATGTCGAACTCATCCATCGCCGCGCGGTAAGCGGCGGTGGCTTGGGCGAGCGAGGCCTGCAGCGCGAGGTCGTCATCGGTGAAGGTGCCGCCATGGTGGAGGATACCCTCGGTGAAGCGCTGACTCATATTGAGGGCGCGGTTGCAGAGGTTGCCGAGTTCGTTGGCGAGTTCGGTGTTGAAGAGCATCACCAGGCGCTCGACGTCGAAGTCCGAGTCCTTGCCGGTGACGATGTCGCGCACCAGATAGTAACGCAGCGCCTCGACCCCGAATCGATCGGCGAGTTCGTTGGGATCGACGATGTTGCCGATGGACTTGCTCATTTTCTCACCGCGGATGTTCCACCATCCGTGGACGAGCAGGCGGGGCATTTCGGCATCGGGGAATCCCATGGCATGGAGCATGCAGAGCCAGTAGATGCCGTGGGCGGGAACCAGGATATCCTTGCCGATGATGTGCACCGGGCGTTCGTCGCTCGTCCACAGCCGGGTGAAATCCGGCAGGCCCGCATCCGGCGCGGCGAGGTAACCGGCGAACGAGGCATAGTTGATCAGCGCGTCGAACCAAACATACGTGACGTAATCCGTGTCGAACGGGAACTCGATGCCCCAGCGCAGACGCTCCTTGGGGCGCGAAATGCACAGGTCGGTGCCGGAGTTGCGTTCCAACGCGTTGAGCAACTCGGACTTGCGGAACGCCGGTAACACGGAATCCGGCGTGGCTTCCAGATAACCCTTGAGCCATGCGGTGTGCCCGCTCAGTTTGAAATACCAATTCTCCTCCTCGATCACCACAACCTCGCCCCACTCGGGACCGAAGACGCCGCTCTCATCGCGGTCGCGGTCTGATAAAAATTGCTCCTGGCGCACCGAATAGTGGCCCGAGTGGGCGCTTTTGTAAAGTTGCCCCTGTTCCTTGAGCGTGGTGAGGATCTTCCCCACACATGCCTTGTGCCGGTCATCGGTGGTTTCCGCCCAACCGTCGTAATGCACGCCGAGTTTCTCCCACAAATTGAGGAACTTCTTGGTCGTGCGCCTGACGAACGTCGCGGGATGCACGCCCTCCTTTTCCGCCGTCTGCTGGACTTTCTGCCCGTGCTGGTCCACACCTGTTAGAAAGAACGCCTCATCGCCGCGCAGCCGGCGGTAGCGGGTGATTACGTCGGCTAACACCTTCTCATAAGCATGCCCGATGTGCGGCGAGCCGTTGGTGTAATCGATGGCGGTGGTTAGATAGAACATGGGAGATCGAGGATCGGGGATTGAAGATCGTGGATGAAGAGGGTTCTCCCGCATCCGCGATTACCGGTTTTCCCGGGGGCGAGGAACATAGGCGGTTTCCGGCACATGGGAAGTCTTTTGGCGACAACACTCCTCACCCCCACTCCGGGAACTCGTTGCGCCAGCGGACCAAGGCGCGGCGGATCTCATCGGCGTCGCGGGTGGAACTGAGTTCCCAGACGAGCGGCAATGCGGGCGGCAGGAAACGCAGCAGCGACGCGTAGTCGATCATGCCACTGAAGGGGACCCGGTGGTCGCGCGCCGGCCACTCGACGTCGTGGAGGTGCCCGCCGATCAAATAGGGGGCGATGCTTTCCAGCCATCGCGGGTGATCTAACAGTCCGAGGTTGTGTTTGAGCTGGACGTGGCCGAAATCATGCCAATAGCCGACCCACGGGTTGTCGGCGAAATGTTGTTGGAGGGCGGACATTTCGCGTTCGGTGGGCACGTCCTCGAAGTGCGAGCGCGATTCGATGGCGAGTTTCACCCCGGCCTTTGCCGCGTGGTCCGCGATGGTCGTGAGCGCGTCGATGGCGCGCTGATAGTATCGCGGGCCGATTTTCTCGCGTTTTCTGACAAACGCGATCTTGGCTTTGACATAGTCCGGGTGATGACTGCCAAGCGCGGACAGCTTCTCTGTTAGATCGCCGCTCCACTTGCGCGGGTTCATGGGCACGGAACCCATGTGGAGGACCAGGTATTCGGCACCGAAATCGGTCGCGACTTCCAGCGTGCGCAATGTCAGGTCCAGCGCGCGCTGGCGGTCATGCGGCCGGTGCGAGGTGAACTCGTAGGCATCCGGCGCGTCGATCATCACCTCCACCGGCGAGGGGAAGAAGTTATGCACACCGGCGCAAGTGAACAACCCGCGCTGGAAGGCTTTCCTGATGCCCGGAAGCTTGGAGATGGTCATGCCATGGGAAAGCTCGATGCGCGAAAACCCGAGTTCGACGATTTCCTCGATCATCGCCTCACCGTCGGTGTGGCGGCTGTTGTTCCAGCAGGTGGAAAATGCGAGCATGGATAGGGTAAAAGCTGAAATGCTGCGAGACAGAAGACTTGGAGACAGAAGACAGAAGATAAGAGAAAGAGGGATTTTGGTGTTCTGTTAAGTTGATGAGATGAGCATATGCGGCGAGTCTCGTCTTCTGTCTTCTGTCTTCAAGTCTTCAAGTCTTCTGTCTGGCCGCCGGTCTAACGGTCTAGCAACAGGAACTTGAGTTCCGCTTCGGAAACGACTTCGCCATTGACGAGGCAGCGGCAGCGGGTCTGGCCGATCGAGCCGCGGACTTTCAGCACTTCGGTTTCAATGAACAGCGTATCGCCGGGCAGCACCGGTCGGCGCCACTTGACATTGTCGGCGCTCATGAAGTAGCCGAGTTTGCCGGTGTTTTCAGGGCGGCGCAACATCAGCACCGAGGAAACCTGGGCCATCGCCTCCAACTGCAGCACTCCCGGCATGATCGGATGCCCCGGGAAGTGGCCGTTGAAATACGGTTCGTTGATGGTGACGTTCTTCACGCCGACACAGCGGTTCTCCCCGGCGCATTCGACGATCCGGTCCACCATCAGGAACGGATAGCGGTGGGGCAGGATGCGCATGACCTCGTTGACGTCCAGCACGCCCTCGCCATCGGGGATGGAAACCGCGGACGGCACCATCGACCTCATTTTGTGATATTCGGATTTCAGGGTTGCGGCCAGTTTGGTGTTTGGCCCGTGGCCTGGTTTCACCGCGATGACGTGGCCGAGGATGCGCACACCGGCCAGGATCAGGTCGCCGATGAGGTCGAGCGCCTTGTGGCGGGCGAATTCGTTGGGGAAACGCATGGGTTCCTTGGACATGATTTCGTTGCCGCGGATCACCACGGCGCTTTCGAGCGAACCGCCCTTGATCAGGCCCTTTTCCAACAGCGGCTTGACGTCCTCATAATAGACAAACGTGCGGGCCGCGCAGATATCCTTCTCATAAACCGCCGGCGTCACCTCGGTGGAATAGTATTGGGTGAAGCGCCCCTCCGGACCGACATTGGTGACCGAAACCCGGAACGTCTTGCAGGGAATGATGGTGAGGATCGAGCCACCGGCCATTTCCTGATAGATCGGTTCGCGGATTTCCCACACCCGGCGCAGCGCGCTCTGGGCGACCACGCCGACCTTCCTGATCATTTCCACAAAGGGTCGGGACGAACCGTCGCCGATCGGCGGTTCGTTGGCATCCATTTCGATCAGGGCGTTGTCCACACCCATGCCGGTCAGCGCGGAAATGACGTGTTCGACGGTGTGGACCTTCACCGAACCTTCGGCCAGGGTGGTGGCGCGCTCGACGGTTTGCACTTTTTCCACGTCGGCATTGATGAACGGCTGGTCAGGCAAATCGATCCGGCGGAACTTGAATCCGTGGCCTTCCGGCGCGGGTTTGAGCGTGAGGGAAACCTTCTCCCCGGTGTGGAGCGAGGTGCCAACGAGCGTGGCCGGGCCGGCAAGGGTGTGTTGGTTTGCGGAGGACATGGGCGGGCAGCCTTGGTTTTTTCCCGCCGGGGGGCAAGCCGGAATACGGGGGGCAAAAAAACATCGAGAAAACGCTTGCACCCGCCCGAATCCGGCGTATGTCCCCCGCGTGCACCGATGTCGGTGCACGTTGCGTTGCCGTTTGAAAGGCCGCGCCCTTGTCCGGTCTGCATCGATGAGATGGATTGTTTGAGGCTTGCTTCCATCTCTCATCGCACCGCCAGCCGCCGATCCCCGGAGGGTGCTGGCAATTTGAACACATGACCCCGACCCGATTCGAGGCGTTGCCATTGGCCGCGCCCCTTCAACGCGTATTGCGCGAACTCGATTACCTCACGCCCACGCCAATCCAGGCGCAGGCGATTCCCTTGTTGCTGCATGGCCGCGACCTGTTAGGTTGCGCCCAGACCGGCACCGGCAAGACCGCCGGTTTCGCCCTGCCGATCCTTCAGGCCCTGCATGAACAACCGCGGCAAGTCCGCCCCCGCTCGTGCCGGACCTTGGTGCTCGCCCCCACCCGCGAACTTGCCGGGCAGGTAGGCAAGAGCTTCGCCACCTACGGCAAATACGTCCGCTTCCGCCAGACACTGGTGTACGGCGGAGTCGGCCAAGTGCCGCAAGTCAATGCCATGCGCGGCGGCGTGGATGTGCTGGTGGCCACCCCGGGTCGTTTGTTGGATCTGATAGACCAGCGCCACATCGACCTCTCGCAGGTGGAGTTTTTCGTGCTCGACGAGGTGGACCGGATGTTGGACATGGGATTTTTGCGGGACGTGAAACGGATTGTGGCGATGTTGCCGGCGCGGCGGCAGTCGTTGTTTTTTTCCGCGACGCTCGCGCCGGACATTGTGGAACTGGCGCAAACGATCCTGCACGAACCGGCGCACATCAGCATCGCGCCGGAAACCACCACCGCCGAAAACATCGACCAGCAGGTGTGTTTCCTGACCCGCGAATCGAAGCGGCCGTTGCTCGAACAATTGCTCCGCGCCCAGGCCGGAGCCGCAACCCAGAAACTGACCATCGTTTTCAGCCGCACCAAACACGGCGCCAACAAACTGGCGAAAAGCCTGAGCGCGGCGGGCTTCGGTGCCGACGCCATCCACGGCAACAAATCACAGGCGCAGCGCGAGAAAGCGCTCGATCGATTCAAGAGGGGCCTCACGCCCGTGCTGGTGGCCACCGATGTCGCGGCCCGCGGCGTGGATGTCAGGGAAATCGGTTTGGTGGTCAATTACGACCTGCCTAACGAACCGGAAGCCTACGTCCACCGGATCGGCAGGACCGCCCGGGCCGGCGCGGATGGCCGTGCGGTTTCCTTCTGCTCCGAGGACGAACTCGAGTTCCTGCGCGAGATCGAGAAAATCATCCGCATGCCGATTCCGCGTTGGGACAATCACGAGTGGCATATCGAGGATCTCGCGGCACGCCATGCGCGCGGAAGAACCGGCGCGGCCAGCCCCAAGAAACCGGTTCCCGGCGGCAACCGCGGCGGTGGCCGCAACCGCAGCCGCGGCAGACGCTGAGGCGGTAAGCCACCTCCCTGTAGCGGCGGTCTATGACCGTCGCGCCATGCGCTGCCAATGAAACGACGAAGCGGCGATAGCGGTGGGCGATATGACTATCATATCAGAATTGAGGCTAACTGATTTTCCGTCACGGAGAAGCGGCGCAAGATGCGCCGGACACGGTCTGGAGCGGGACGCTCCAGCCACATGTTGCGGATCACATTTCCTGTTCGATCGCCTTGAGGGTCAGGAACAATTCCTGCCAGCGGCGGAGGCGGGGGTCGATGGAGAGTCTTTCACTGACGAGGTGACTGCGGACGCTGTCGAGCGAAGAGGCATAACTCTGGAAGACGATGCGCAGGGCTTCCTCGTAGTCGGAATGCAAGGTGCTGGCGAAAATCCCGCAAGTGTCTAACAAACGATTCTGGAATTCGCGGGTGATGGGGGAGCGGCTGGCCCAGGCGACCCCGATCCCACATGCCAGGAAGAGCGCGGCCAAGCCGCAGAGGATGCCAGGAAACCACGGAACATTGAGCGCGCCACAAACCGCACCGGCCTGGGTCAGGACCAGAGTCATGACGAGGAAGGATTTCAGGGCGAGATTGCGGCGGCGGACTTCCTTGTCGAGCTGGTTGCGGACTTTCAGGTTGCCGATGCCTTCTCTGGCGGCCCGGCCGAGGCGTTCCACGAATCGGTTTTTGGCGGCGGCCAGCGTTTCGTCGATCGGGTCGATGACCAAGGTATCATCCACGGGGTCGGCGGCATGGATATTGATGCCCATGGCGGATTCGACGCGCTGGCCGAGATCATGCCAGTGGAGGCGGCAGGCGGTGGCAGCGGCATTGCCGTCATTTTCGGCGACTGCTTCGACGGCGGTTTGGAGGCGGCCGATGAAGATGTCCTCCATGGCGGGGCCGGTGCGGTCGCCGGTGAACAGCCGGATCATGGATGGCAAGACTCTGAGGCGGCTACGCAACAGTCGAGTCACGAATTTGGCCTCGTTTTGAAACACTTCCGCGACCCCCGCGAGGTGGCGCGGCAGGCGCTCGACGAATTGCGCACGGATCCCGTCGATCTCACGTTCCACTTGTTCGATAAAACGGTGATGGGATTTGATTTGAGCGGCTTGATCCTCAATCCGGTCATCCACCGCACCTAGAGCGGCGGCAGCCTGGGCGAGCCAGGTTTCCAGGGTCTTCCGCCGCCCGGGTGCCAAACAAACATTATCAGATATGTGATCTTCGAGAGCGGGCAATCCGCTGGCTTGCAGGCGGTCTGTGGCGACGGGGGTGGAGCGTTTCGCATCACAGGCGAGTTTGCCGGAAACGGCGAAGACCGGCGGCACCCGGCCGAGGCGTTTCATGGACAGGTCCGCCACATGACCGAGGATCACGTGAATGTCTTTGGGATCGCGTTGGTCGGCCTGTTGGATGACGAGGACAAGCCGGGCCATGGCACGGGCGGGCAAGCGCGAGATGGCATCCCAGGTGGCGGCGCTCCATGGATTGGAAATGGGAAACACGAACAGCACCAGATCCGCATCCGCCAGGAACGGCACGCTCATTTCCTGGTGGCCTTGGATGGACGAGTTGGTGCCCGGCGTATCGATCAACACGAAATCGCGCAGGAAATCGAACGGACGGAAATGGTTCTCCAGCAGCGGTGCCTCCGCTTCGTCGCGCGGCGGGTCACCATGGCGGTAACAAATCACGCGGTCGGTTTCCGGGAGGCGGCTGACCGGGCAAAGATCACAGCCGCAGAGAGCGTTGAGCAGGGTGGACTTGCCGGCGTTGACTTCACCGCAAACCACGAACATGAAGGGCGGGCCGAGGCCGGTTTCCAGTTCCGCCAGCGGCAGGTGTTCTGATAGATCCGTGCCGGTTTGCACAGCGAGAGCGGCGATGCCGCGCATCAGTTCCGCGAGCCGTTGGCGCGGCGCGAAGTAGCGGTCGCCGAACATGCGGTGGCTCACGGGTGCGGGGGCGTGGGGGTCAGGAGTTGTCGGTGGCTGCGGCCGCCTGGGCGGTGGTCGCGTCGGATTTCATGGCCAGCAGTTGGGACACGGTGACAAATTGGAAGCCGCGTTCTAACAACCCGTCCAGGGTAGCCGGCATGGCGTCGATGGTTGGGGCGTGGAGGTCGTGGGAAAGGATGATGGCACCGGAGGTGGTGCCTGCGAGGATCCGCGAGGTCACCACGCTGGGACCCGGGCGTTTCCAATCGAGCGGATCGACCGACCACAGGATGGTCGGGTAGCCGAAGGTCGAGCGGACCATTTCGCGCTGGCGCTGGAGCAAGCTGCCGTAGGGCGGGCGCAAGACGCGCTGCTGATAGTTGGCGGCCCGTGCGACAGCATCCCGGCAGCGGGTCAGTTCGCTGGTGATTTCCGCATCGCTGCATTTGGTGAGCAGGCGGTGGGTGTAGGTATGGTTGCCGATTTCATGGCCTTCGGCGACGGTGCGGCGGACGACCTGCGGGTAGAGATCGACGCAATTGCCGACGACGAAGAAGGTGGCTTTGATATTGCGGGCGCGGAGCATGTCGAGCAGGCGCGGGGTATTGTGCGGGTGCGGGCCGTCATCGAAGGTCATGGCGATGAAGTTGCCAGGCACCCGGACCCGGGAAAAACTGAGGCCCGCACTGCTGGAAAAATTGGCGCCGAACGAATTGTCCGGATTGCGCGGGACGGGTCCATGCACGGTGGGGATGCGGTATTTTGAATTGGCGGCGGTTTTGAGCGCGGGTGTGCCGGGCTGTGCCAAGGGGGCGGCGACCGAACAACTGCTCAGCGAGGCGGCCAACAGCAGGAAACTGCGGCGCGAGATTGGCGGCGGAACGGCCAATTCGTGCGTTCCGCCTTCGAGCGAGGCGTTCAGGATTCTGGATCCAAGATTGCGAATGGGATGAAGCATGGGAATCTGTGTGGGAGAAATGTCGAGACAAAGTTACGCAATTCCGGGCACCTGTCACGCGTCGTTTTTCCCGGGACTGATTTCCGGAAGGGTCCCCTGGTTCAATGCATGCAGCGTGCCACCGCCGGGAGATTGAAAACCGTATGACCAACGCAAAGACCCGCCGAGAAATTTTTTGGCTTCCTCCACCGCCCGCGGCAGTGCCTCACCGCAGGCCAGCAGCGCGGTGATCGCCGCGGCAAACGTGCATCCCGTCCCGTGCGATCCGGCCACCACCAGCCGCTTTTCGCTGAAGCGGAATATCTCCCCGTGATCCACCAGCAGATCCACGCAGTCCGGTCCCGGCAAGTGCCCGCCTTTCACCAACACCGCCGTGCCAAACTCACCCGCCAAACGCCACGCCGCCGCCTCCAGCGCGGCCACGTCCGCAATCCGCTCGCCTAACAGAACCTCCGCTTCCGGCAAATTCGGCGTGATCACCCGCGCCAACGGCAGCAGGTGGTCCCGATAGACCGCCACCGCCGCCTGGTCTAACAGACTCACCCCGGTGGATGCCACCATCACCGGATCGACAACGAGTTGCAGCCCGCGATGGTTTTTCAGAATTTCCGCCACGACCATCACATGCGCTGCGGAAAAAAGCATGCCGGTTTTCACTGCGGCCACCGGGAACGCATCCAGCAGAAGGGAAATCTGGTCGCACACGATGTCCACCGGCACCGGATGCACCGCCCGCACGATGTGGGCGGTTTCCGACACCACGCAGGTGACCGCCGTCAGCCCGTGCACATGGAAATGCTGGAACGTTTTGAGATCCGCCTGGATGCCGGCCCCCGCCGAACAATCCGAGCCAGCTATCGTCAGGGCCACGGGAACCGGTTTTGTCATGGGCTTTTCATAACCCGCATCGGTCGGACCGCAACAGCGGTTTTTCCTTTTCATCCTCATGCCCCAGGGAAATCCGATCAGGAGCCATTACCCATGCCGTTGCCATGGGCTGGTATGAGGCCAGGACGTTGGTCCTGCCGAGTGCCAGGGCATTTCCCGGGATTGCCGGTCTTTCCCGTGTCAATTCAAGGACGTTCCACGATCCCATCACATGCGATACGATGACTTCGCAACGGAGCACCTGGATCCGATCTTGCCTGAACGGGTGATCCGGTATATTCCGTCAGCCATGGGCAGCCATGAAAGAACCATCGTCATTCTCACGGGTGCCGGGATTTCCGCCGAGTCGGGACTGCCTACGTTTCGGGACAAGGATGGTTTGTGGGAAGGGTATCGCGTCGAGGAAGTTGCCTGCCCACAGGCATTCCGGCGCAATCCAGATCTGGTGCACCGCTTTTACAACCTCCGCCGCGCCGCCTTGAAAACCGTGGCACCGAACGCCGCCCACCAAGCACTGGCACGGCTGCAGAGGGAATTTCCCGGCCGGGTGATTCTGATCACCCAAAACATCGACGATCTGCACGAACGGGCCGGCTCCCCGGAGGTGATCCACATGCATGGCGAATTGCGCAAAGTTTTCTGTGCGCACTGCGGTCACTGCGGTGTATGGGAAGGCGATTTGCAAACGGTCACGTCGTGCCCGCAGTGTGATCGCCGTGGCGGGATGCGGCCGGACATCGTTTGGTTCGGTGAGATCCCCTATCACATGGAGCGCATCGAGGCGGTGTTGCGAAACGCGGACATTTTCGCCTCCATCGGCACCTCCGGCCAGGTCTATCCGGCTGCCGGTTTTGTCAGTCTGGCGAAGATCGCCGGTGCGCGGACGTTGGAAATCAACAACGCGCAAACCCTGGTATCGGGCCGTTTCGATGGCCAGTTCATTGGTCCGGCCACCCGCGAAGTCCCGCAGTGGGTGGAAGAGGTGCTCGGCGGGAACGAATAGCGACCGTTGCTGCGGTCATTTCCCGGTCACGCCGACTGCGGCCGCGCCGGTAGGGTCGTTGAAGAGAGTGCCACCCGAATCATTGAAGACACCGAATTCGGAGATGGCGGGACTGCCGGTGGATGTGCGCAGAATCATCAGGCGCACCCCGAGGGTGGTGCGGCCCACCACCGGAGCGACGAAGTTCCGGCCTATGGTACGGCCGTTGAAACAATCAACCCATTTCTTGTTTTCCGGGTCCCGGCATTGGATGACATAACGCGCAACCGACGAAGTGGCATCTTCCTTGATTTGGAATTCGTTGATCGCACGCGGTGCCGGGAAGACGATTTGCAACCACTGGTCCGCAGCGGTCGTGGCTTTCCAACAAGTCGCCTCCTTGCCGTCGATGGCCATGGCAGCCTCATTGCCGGCCACCGCCGAGGACGCCATGACGCGCGCCTTGTCGGTCAGGCTCTTGGTGGCGCAGGCTTCACCGAGGTTTCTGACAAGGCATCCGACGAACTTGGATTTTTTGTCCTTTTCCGGGTCCATCACCTTCATCAACGCCTCGCCCGGCGAAAGATAGAACCGGCAGTTCTTCCATGTCACCTCATTCCAATCCGTGGTGTTGACGATCTCGCAGCGCGGCAATCCGATAGGCCGGGTGGCCTTGCCGTTGAGAACACAGTTCTCCATGAGGATATCCTTTTCGGGTTCGGGTCCCGAGGCATAACAGCACAGCAGAAAACCGGGGCCGTCGGTGTCATGGAAAAGACAGTTGCGCATGGTCATGTGATCGCAGTTGGACTCGAAGTCGAACGCCTCGCCGTCGCGGCTGCCCTGGCCGATATCAATGAAGCCCCACTCGCTGTTGTCGAAGACCCAGTTCTTGCAGCGGGCGAACATCGCGCCGGCCACGCCGTTGAACGCGCGAAAACCGCGCCCGATATCGTGGGTGACACAGTTTCTAACAGCTCCACCATCCACCCCGCGCATGCCCAACTGCCACTGATAGCCTTCCTCGAACAGGCAATCATCGAAGGTGATGTTGGCGAAGTTATAGATATTGCCCGCACCCTTGTTGAAGTTGTCCGGGCTGTTGGTCCAGAAACCGGATGCCAATTTTCTGAAGACACAGTTTTTCACCGAGACATCAGCCAGCACGATCTTGTTGGCGCGTTCGTTGGAGAACAGGCAAATGCCCAGGCCGATCTTGTGTTTGGGATAATCCTCGTAATGCTGATAGAGAAGCGAGTCGTGGAAATAACAATCCTCGATCCGGAGGAATTTCACGGTCGGGCGGCTGGCGGAGTAATCCGCGTAGATGCCGGTCATGCAGCGGGCGAACTCGAGGCCGGAGATTTTGAAGCCCGCCTGGTCGGTGAGGCGGATGCCGTTGCGGTCCTGTTTGTCATCCTGGCGGTCGATCGCCGGTTTGGAGCCCTGGCCATAGGATGAGATGATGATCGGTTTGGCGGGAGTTCCGTTGCCCTTGGGCTGGAGTTCCTCGTTCCAGGTGTCGCCGCATTTCAGCAGGAGCCGGTCGCCGGGGGCGAGGTTGGCGGAGGAGGCTTTGGCCAGGGATTTCCACGGGCCGTTGCCATTGGCTGGAGTTTCCGCGATGCCGGTCCATGAGTCATTGCCCGAGGACTGGCTCACATAGTAGGTCGCCGCCTGAGCCTCCAGGACAACGGTGAACAGCAGAATGGCCGGGATCACACCGGCCAAAGTACGGGAGCCGGTATTCGTTGGTTCGGTTGTCATGGTGCCGGATTTCTTTCGTGGGAGAAATGAACGGGTTGCGGGATTGCGGGTGGGATGCGATGACGATACCGCGGAAAACCGCCGGATTTTTCACCGGAAGTGCGCGACTCCGGGCCGGTGATGGATGTTGCTTGGGAGAATTCCACAGCCCGGATGCAAGATGAAAGCGGCAGGCCGGCGTAAACCTGGATGGAAAAGAACATGGCTGACGGGCAAGCCGCACTCCTGTTAGGTTGGTGATCATCCATTCACCACTCTTTCACAATCCTCCAAATTCGGGTAATCCTGGTCGTCTGTTTTCCTCTTCAACACAAATCGACCACCGCCAAAAACACCACCGGCTCCCACCATCATGAAACCATCACTCGCATATCTCGCTGTTCTGCTGCAGGCAGCCTTGCCCGCCGGTCATGCCGCTACCGCAACCGTGACGCCCGGCGCATCTTCCGGCGATGTCAAAGCTCCCGACGCTCCATGGTGCCTGTGGTACAAGCGCCCGGCGGCGGCCTGGACCGAGGCGCTGCCAGTCGGCAACGGCAGGATGGGAGCAATGGTGTTCGGAGATCCCGCGACCGAACATATCCAGTTCAACGAAGGCACGGTGTGGACCGGCGGGCCGCATTCCTACGTGCACGAAGGTGCCGCAGCGCATCTCGCTGAAATCCGCCGGCTCCTGTTCGATGGCAAACAGAAAGAAGCCGAAATCCTGGCCGCCAAGGATTTCATGAGCGATCCGCTGCGACAGAAGGCCTATCAGCCATGCGGCGATTTATATATCGACTTTCCAGGACATGCGGCCGCCACCGCTTACCGGCGCATGCTCGACCTTGACAGCGCCGTAGCCGAGGTGACCTACATGACGGATGGAACCACCTTCAAACGCGAGGTTTTCGCATCCTATCCCGATCAGGTGATTGTGGTACGCCTGACTGCGGACCAACCGGGGAAAATCAATTGCGTGGTCAGCATGAAAGCCGCGCACAAGGACAGCACTGTCGCCAACGACAGCACGGCAGGCATCACCCTGACTGGCCAGGTGCAGAACAACGGGGTCTGTTACGAAGCCCTCGCCCGCCTGGCGGCCGACGGCGGCAATGTGACCGCCGGCCGGGACGGTCTGGTTGTTAGAGATGCGGACTCCCTCACGATCCGCCTGGTTGCCGCGACCAATGTGAAGAACTTCAGGGACATCACCGCCGATCCCAGGGCGCGCTGTGACGGAAAGCTCAAGCTGTCCGCCGGCAAATCGGCGGATGCGCTCAGGACCGCGCACCTGACAGACCACCGGTCGATGTTCCGCCGCGTCTCGCTGGATCTTGGCACGACGGCTGCGGCCAATGATCCCACTGACGTCCGCATCGCCGAATTCGCCAAACGCGACGACGCGCAATTGGCGGCGCTGGTATTCCAATATGGCCGCTACCTCCTCATCGCGTGCAGCCGGCCGGGCAGCCAACCGGCCAACCTGCAAGGTATCTGGAACGACAAGCTGAACCCGCCCTGGGACAGCAAGATGACCTGCAACATCAACACCGAAATGAACTACTGGCCCGCCGAGGTCACCAACCTGTCGGAATGCCACCAACCGCTGTTCGACGCGCTCGACGAACTCGTTCTATCAGGCCGGGAAACGGCCAAGGTCCACTACAACGC
>Ga0118677_10007142_pt2 | contig 15739 bp, 16 predicted proteins | sample AliMusrvi5mmetaG_FD_86154 | JGI IMG/M metagenome (GOLD analysis project Ga0118677, IMG submission 86154) | reverse complement strand
CTGATTAATGATGATGTGGCGTTGGCGGAAAGAATAGGTGCCGATGGTGTACATATCGGTAGAGACGATGGCTCTATTGAACGGGCACGTCAGCGTTTAGGTGAGCAGGCCATTATTGGCGTTTCGTGTTATAACTCTGTTGAACATGCGCAGCAGGCTCAGGATCAAGGGGCAACTTATGTCGCTTTTGGACGCTTTTTCCCTTCTTCATCTAAACCCTTAGCATTACCAGCAAGTCTTGAGACTTTGCGTCTTGCAAAGCAAATACTCACTATTCCGATAGTCGCTATAGGCGGCATACTTCCAGAAAATGGCACTCTATTATTAGAGGCGGGTGCAGATTTGTTAGCGGTGATTGGTGGGCTTTTTGATGAGCAGCCTGAGCAGGCGGCAAGGACTTATCAGGCACTGTTTGAGCGCGTTACATTAACATTTGGCCTATAGAAAATGAACCCAAATAAACAAGGATAAAATAGACGGCAGATAAAGCAATGCTGGCAGAAAGGTTGATAGATAGAGTTTTTCTAAAAACATAGGCTATCAATACGAGCTCCCAGATAAACAAAAGCCCTAATATATAATAGCTGACTAAGTATTCATTGAGTGTCAGCCAGACTAAAATCGGGATGATAAAAATTGAGACGATATTGCTACACAGCAAAACAGCAGTGGTAGTTTGCACAAAGGCATATAAGGTTTTATTGAGGTAAAGTATAAAGCCAATAAATAGTAGCGTAAATGCCGTCTCAAAACTCACTTCAAGGAATGACTCGAAAGGATCATCAGTCATATTAGTTTGCATGAAAAATTCGACAATATAAAAGAACACTAGGTTTTGTTTAAAAAACACTGTTGATCTAGTAAGCTCTAGTGGATTATGTTTAAGCCAGCATAGCGGTATAAATTGTCTTAGAATTTCAATAGATAACATGGGTTGTCGCGTATGTCATGCAAGTTATAGACACTATATGTTTTTTATATTAAAAAATGTTTAGTAAAGTCTTTATTCGTCTTCATAATCACTAAAGTCATCATTTAAAGATTGTACTAGTTCTTTAGTTTTATTCGTTAATGCCGTTAAACGTGCCTTAGTGACTTTGTTCCAACCTATAGGCTCACTAATAGGTAATAACATGCGGGTCGTGGTTAAATTCATTTCAAAAAGATTAGCTAAGTTTTCCATAAGATGGAGTTCTTTTTGACGTAGATTAAGTTTCTTGACAATAAATTTTGCGTGTAATTTACAAATCAATAAATGAGTAGGTGCTAGAATCAATAATAAAACGACTAGAATGATAGGGCCCATAATAGGGTCAAATAAAAAGTCTAAAACACCGAACTCTATCTCTGCAAATACTGCGAGAATGGCAATAAAACTAACAATAAAAAGACTAGTGATATTTGCACGTTCTTTCCAGGTTGCAATAGCCTTTTTAACTTCAGGTATGACTACGTTTTCGATATCACGGATGTTTTTTTCTAATGCATCTAGTACACGATAAGTACGATCATTATTGACATTAGCTATACGCTCATCTATTTGATAGAAATCTGCTTGATGATTAGGGTTAATGTTATTTTGCATAGTAGGCATAATGATAAACTGCCCAGTATTTAAACCTAATGCTAAGAGTTTACGTTGCCATGAACTAATGATTTCATTAGTTTTAGCCGGATTGAGTGCGGCTAAAGGCTCATCAATTAAATATATAAACTTATTGGAATCTTGTTGGCTGATGATCTGTTGTATTAATTCATCTTGCATTGGTGATGTGGTTTCAAAGACATCGGAAAAAACAAAAACAAGGTCGGCGCAGTCTATACTTTTTTTGGAAAGTAAGGCGTGGATGGGGTTCGACAGTTCAGCACTAATATTAGGCGTTTCAATAAAAACCTTACCTTTTAAGCGTTCACAGTTCATGGTTTTTAATTCCAAATAGGAATTAATCCTATCCCCTTCACCTTTAAGTAATTGTTCTATTTGGTTACTGATTTGATAAAAAGGGTATCTCGGGTCTACATCCAAAGCTGTGCCAGGCAAAGTGGCAGCGTGTGTTTGATTATTATGCAATAACACCGTGAATTTTTGATTGAATGCCTGAGTGCCAGAGGGGACTTGCTGAGCATTCGTGAGGTAACTATTGAGAAAGCGAGACTTGGCGCTAGAATTGCCACTAATTAGGCTAATAATAGGCCACCATGATTGCTTGTTGGCAGTGGTTTCATCGTTACTGATAAGGCCAAGATCAAACTCTATCTGGTCAAGATCATGAAAAACTTTAGCTGACTTTAGCAATACTGGATGGTCGTTGGCGAAATGTTTTTCAAGATTAATAAGGTATTTGCTCGCTGTCTTTTCAGTCATCAGTTTGACCCCGCATGTTATGGATTTTAATATAAAAGTTGAGCGAGTATACACCTAGCTATGCTCTGATAATACAAAAAACAGGGTAAAAGTAAGGGGGGTGTTTGAGATAAAAACAGTATTTATAAGGGGGTTATTGATTTTTGCAAGGCAGATAAAACAAATTTGTAGTATATTTGGCTGCTTTTCAGGTTGTATACAAAATTGAATGATAAAGAAAAAGTCGGATTTTTTAAGTTCCTCGCCTTTAATAATACTGCTAATAGCTTGTTTGTTATCAGGCTGTACTAATGCTTTGAGCGTTCGTTATGGCGAGTATGGTCAGACTAAAGCAGAGTTTACTTTGTATGTGGAAAAAGTCTTTAAAATGCAAAACAACATGACTAGCGAAATAATGGCTATCACTGATGCCGATGCAGTTTTAGTGCAGGCAGATCAAAAAATGCAGGAAGTTTGTGCGCCATTGAATGAATATGCAACTCGCGAAGTCGATAAGTTAAATATTGCTATTTCTTTACTTAGACGCGTTGAGAAATCTGCTGTGGCTTGTGAGAAAGCGGCTCAAAAAGTCCAAATGCTATTGGGCCATAAATAGATCTATTAGCTTAGCCAAGAACGGCTAGTCCAATAACGTTATATTCCGGTTGCAGATGATTTAACCCTATAACCAACAGGCAACGGTCGTTCTTTTACTTGCTATATCCTTAAAGCTTAATCCACTCGCCATTTTACTTAGCCTTTTATATATCCCTATGAACTTACAGCATAAAAAACTATTAAGGTATTTTCTGTCTTCTTTAGTCGTAATTAATACCTTACTGTTTTTAGTGATGGCGTATTTTCATGTGCTGAGTACAGACCCAAAATCAGCTGTATTTATTGATTTTTGGGGGCGCTTTACTGTGTACTCGTTATGGTTTATTGGCTTTGCTATCTACATAAAATATGTAGCAAACACCTTGCTTTTAAAATGGCTGATCTTATCGCTGATTAGTCTTAATATCCCTGTGTTTCTTTTGTTGGCTTATTTTGACAAGATCAGTAATACAGCGGATACCCTTGTGTTTGTTGATTTCTGGGGACGAATTACGGTTTACTCGCTATGGTTTATTTGCTATGAAACCTATAGTAAATATGTCAGTGTTGTCAGATCCGATTTATAAGACCCTAAACAGGCGTTATGGGAGCATAAACCATGAATAAAGTCGCGCAAGTTACGCTTAACTTTTGGATTATGAAGATTTGTGCAACTACCTTAGGAGAAACGGCAGGTGATCTTTTGTCTATGACCATGAGCATCGGTTATGCCATCAGTTCTATCATCTTGCTCAGTCTATTCTTGGTCACACTGGTCATTCAGCTTTGTGTAAACACGTTTCATCCGGTGCTTTGTTGGTCCGTCATTCTTACCACCAGTACGGCGGGTACTACATTGTCTGATTATATGGATAGAACTCTAGGTCTGGGCTATGCTAAAGGCTCATTGATCTTGGTGTCTGGTTTGTTAATCGTATTGGCTGTTTGGCGACTCAATGAAAAAACATTATCTGTTAGCAATATTAACACTATTAAAGCTGAGCTTTTCTATTGGGTCGCTATTTTGTTTTCAAATACATTGGGTACGGCTTTAGGTGATTTTTTGGCGGATGATTCTGGTTTAGGATTTTTAGGTGGCGCGCTGCTTGTGGGTGGCGTTATTGCATTAATTGCTCTTGCATCATATCTAGGCAAGCTTAATCAGATCCTGTTGTTCTGGCTGGCCTTTATACTGACACGTCCCTTTGGCGCGACTTTTGGTGATTTACTGACAAAACCTATTGAAAAGGGCGGTGTTGGTTTTGGTACTGTTGGCTCGTCTATGATACTTGCCATGATATTGATGGGCTTTGTTGTTTATAGTATGCGTGTTAAGAGAGCTACGAATTAAGCTGGGGTTATAACGTTGTCGGGTTATGCTGTGCTAACCCGACGTTGTTTTAAGCTATTTATAATGACTTAAAGGAGAGCGTTATTTTTTATTAAAATAATAATAGCCGCCAAACTTTCCTTTTAGTGTCATAGTTTGGTCATTTTTTTCAACTAATGAAAATATATCGAATCGGCTGTTACCAACCAAAGCAATTTTTAATTTCCCTTCTTCTATTTCATAATTAACCGGTGGTTGGTCATAGTATTTGCCTTCACGTGGGATGTGCAAAATGGTGACTTTACCGTCTTTAAATACCCACGTGTCTTCGCGTGTGACAGTTTGTTTGTCCGTTAATGAGTTAGTGGTATGTTGAAGTTTCCAAGTACCTTGTATTTCTTCTTTAGCTTTAAGTTCAATATCAGCGTTTACAGTGCTAGCTAATAACGATAAGCCTAATAATAAAGATAGAGTTACTACGTTTGTTTTTTTCATGATCATTCCTAAGTTTTAGTTGAGAGGACAGCGGTGAGTGAAAGTCACTCAGGTAAGCGCTGCTTGATTAAATGATCGGCTCACCCCGAGCAAGCTTGGGTAATTTACCCTCCAAACCCATGGCGCTACGCATGACTTTGTTTTTAGCAGGTAATAACCGTTCAGCTAGACCTAAGCCTAAGTTGCGGATGAGTTTTATAGGTAGTATTTCATTACTAAATACTTGATAGAAAACATCCATTACGGTCATCATTTTAAGATTTTCATTACGACGTAGTTGCTCATAGCGCTTTAAAACACTTAAGTCACCGAGTGCTAAACCTTTTTTAGCTGCATCGATGAGTACTTCCCCTAAGGCTGCAGCATCAAGTAAACCAATATTAACGCCTTGACCGGCGAGTGGATTAATCATGTGCGCGGCATCTCCCACCAACACAACGCCCGGTTTAACATAATTTTGAGCATGTTGTCGTTTGAGCGGAAAGCTGGCGACGCCTAGGACTTTATTGACTTGGCCAAGGCAGTCAGGAAATGCACCTAGCAATTCATCCTTGAGAGCCTCGTAGCTTAGGCTTTTTAAGCGTCTAACTTCGTCAGGCGAGTTATACCAGACGATAGAGCCATAATGTCCTGTTAATGGCAAAAAGGCTTGCGGGCCACTAGGTAAAAAACGTTGCCAGGTGATATCTTGTTGCTCGTAGGCGGTTTCTATATAAATAACCAGAGCGTGTTGTTTGTAATCCCAGCTAGTTACACCAAGCCCTACAACCTGTCGGACTCGTGATTGCCCGCCATCAGCAGCAACCAATACTTTTGTAGACAGCTGTCGTCCATCTTCTAGCTCCAGTAGGCTGTCCTCTCCTACGGAATAGTTGATTTTTGTAATTGTGCTGGGGCAAATTAGTTCAATATTGTTGAATTCTTGTAAGCGATCTAAGAGTGCTAGTTGGGTTATTCTGTTTTCAACAATGTAACCTAGTTCAGGATAGTTGATATCATCACTACAAAACTCAGTATCGCCAGCCGTTTCCCAAACACGCATGCGTTTAAAGGGACAAAAACGTCTAGCCACGATACCGTCCCAAGCACCTACGGTGGCGAGTATGTTTTTGGAGGCTATACTTAGGGCTGAAACTCGTAAGTCATGACTTTGTTCAGGACTAAAAGGCTGTGGTGTTGTACTTTCGATAACAGCGACTTTTAGTGTGCTATTCCCTAAGCTACAAGCTACGGCTGAACCCACCATGCCGCCACCCACGATGACTACATCAAATTTTTCTATCATGAGCGACTCATCCTTTCGGCATTAATAATAGCTTGTTGTGCTAGTTGACGTTCTATTTTAGCGGCTCGTTTGGCGATTAGGGCTTTAGCGGCATCTGAACCTATATGGGCTTCACCACGTTGTCTGGCTAATTCCATTTGTTTTTCTCGCTCCATAAAGCGAGTTTTCTGTAAATCCGTGGCCTTGTCATAGCAATGAGGGCAGCTCACGCCTTGCTGATATTTAGTATCTGCTTTATCCGCTTCAGTGATCGGTAATCGACAAGCATTGCATTGATCATATTGACCTTTTTCAAGTTGCAGGTTGACGGTCACACGCTCATCAAAAACAAAACATTCACCTTCCCATAATGTTTCTTGAGTGGGTACTACTTCCAAGTATTTTAAAATACCACCTTTTAGGTGATAGACCTCATCAAAACCTAACTCTTTGAGATAAGCGGTAGATTTTTCGCAGCGTATGCCACCTGTACAAAACATAGCTATCTTCTTATGTTTTTCAGGATTTAGATTTTCTTTAACATAACGAGGAAAGTCTCTGAAGCTTTCGGTATTAGGATTGAGGGCATTTTTAAAGGTACCGACTTGATATTCATAATCGTTGCGAGTATCCACTACGATAACATCGGGATCCGAGATCAGTTGATTCCATTCTTCAGGTGCCACATACGTGCCCACTACACGTTTAGGATCGATACCCTCTATACCTAAGGTAACGATTTCTTTTTTAAGTTTAACTTTGGTACGATTAAAGGGCAGGCTGTCGGTATAGGATTCTTTGTGATCAATATCCGACAAACGTGTATCTTGACGTAACCAGTTGAGTACGCTGTCTATGCCGGCACGTGACCCAGCAATGGTACCGTTAATGCCTTCGTTAGCCAATAATAAGGTGCCGCGCACTTGATGGGCTTCCATAACATTATGCAAGGGTTGACGTAAAGACTGAAACTCGTCCAAGGTGACGAATTTATATAAAGCACAAACAACTATCGTAGACATGACAACCTCATTGCGAACCAGAACGTAAAACTGGAGCAAAAAGGAAGCTATTATACGGCTAGCGTTTGAATACCGCTAATTGTTGGTTAAAGCAGTTTAAGGGTGAGAGTTCCAGCCACGCATAAAGTTACTAACAAGGACAAGTATGGTAGCTTCAATTTTTTTGATTTCAGCTTTATCAAGACTAGGCTTTAAAGAAAGCGTACAAATACCATGGACGCCTGCAAAGAAAGCGACAGCGGTGGCTTTTATTTCAAGCACATTGAGTTCTGGTTTGAGTGATGCCAAGCGTAGTTCAAAGTGAGCAAGTACATTATCGATTTTGTCTTGATACCAATCAGGAACTTCAACACCCGTTAATAAGCGATCATCAAAAATATAGCGCCAGCGATTAAAGTTTTGAACGCCATAATTCATATAAGCTAAAGCTAAGCTTTCCATCGCAGTCTCAGCTTCACTTAATGGGGTTTGTTTTAATTGCAGAGCAATAGCATCAAAGGTTCGGGCGTGGATATGCAGGGTCAAATCAGCCATATTAGCGTAGACCATGTAGAGACTGCCCACTGTGTAGCCTATTTCTTTTGCAATACTTCGTGCTTTTAATGCTGAAAAACCTTGTCTTATGACTACCTGTTCGGCAGCATCGAGTAACATGGTTTTTATTTCTTCTAGACTATGCTCACTTCGTCTTGCCATGATCTACCGTATTGAGTTTATTAAGGGGGCGACTTCTTAAGTTGATTTAATTAAGCTGCCAGATCTTTCGGCGAGTTATAGGATGTGAGTCAAAAGACTTGCGTACATGCTGCCACTGTCTTACGACATTTTCTATGCCTTTACTATCATTAACCGTTAGTTCTGTATAGCACTCATTACTACGTACAAAAGCCGCCAAGAATGAACCCATCGCGCGTTGTTGAGTGTGATATTGCGCTAAAGCCTCACGCTTTAACAAGCGCTCAGCTTCATTGAGTGGAGTACAGGTTCGTGTTAAACCTCGTAGAGGTAAATCATCAGGTAAAAATAAGGGTTGTGTGCTTAAATCTAGTGGCTTTTCAGCAGTAGAGCCAGAGGGCCAACCATGTTGCCAATGAATTAAATAGGCGAATAGACGAGGATTAGGCTCGGCACCAATACTATGTTCTAGCCAATCATTAATGGCTAATAAAGCAAACATACCTAAACCGGCATGATCGGAATCATTTTCCATGACATCGGGAAATACAATCATCGTTGGTTTGGTTGCCCGTAAAATAGCCACTAATTCATTGCGCAGTAATTCGCCTTCTTGGGCTATGCCTTTATCTTCAGCTTCTACGTAGGGAACATGGCTGTAACCAGTAAAACCGGAACGGTCAGGGTGTGTACGTCCCCAATGAGAAACCAGCATCGGGTAAATAGATCCATCTGAAAAGCCATATAAGTCTAAATGAATGTAGCCATGGCCTAAAACATGAGCGGCGCTGCGCGATTCTTGCAGGCGTTTTTCACCATAATGGATATAGTCAGCGCTGCTGAGATTAGTTTTACCCAAGTCGCGTTGTATGGCTTCTACATAAGCATCCCCAGAAGTTACGACCACGCTACGAACTGTACCGCCATGATCAAATACTTGCTGGATTAAACCGGCAGCGCTCAGAGTTTCATCATCGGGATGAGGCGCTAAAACCAGTAAACGTTCATGAGATCCTATTTTTAATGGCTGTATGGATGGCGAAGCTTGTAAGCTAGGTGTAGTCAGTAAAGCTATGATAATAGCGGCAGTATGCAAGCAAGGAAAAAGAAAAGATAATTTCATGATGGCTAAAGCGGCTCCCTCAAAAGAACAGAGTATAAGTTACTAAATAACTTCAAAAGAGAAAACGACCGTAATTAAGGTCATAGACACCAAACCTAATAAGAATATGATTTCTGCCCAACGCTCTAAACGATCAGTTGCTTGCTCTGAACGTATCGATGAAAATGATAATAACGCACTGATCATGAACAATAAGCTATCAATGGCTAGGCCTTTATCAATTAAGTAGTTGGCTAAGTCAGGCGCCATGCTTTTAACAATACTGATAACCATAATGCACACGCCGACCATGGTGGCAGAATTGGGCAAGATATGATGAGAGAGATCGTTGTTGCTAGAATTAGATCTCTTAAGAGTAGGTTTTAGCATGATGATAGTGAATGAAAGTTTAGTGAGTTTTTAGAGTATCAAGGTTATTTTGAGCAGTAGGATGGCCTTGGTCAGCTGCTTGTTGATATAGTTCCAATGCTTTAACTTCATCTTTAGTGACACCTAAGCCATTTTCATAAAGATAAGCGAGATGATATTGGGCATCAGAATCGCCAGCTAAAGCTGCTCTTTGCAGTTTTGCAATGGCATCTTCTGGACTGATAGCTTTAGCGGTATCGGTTTCTGGTTGATTGGTAAAAGGGTCTTGGTCTTTACAGGCTGGCAATAACAGCATAAAGACTAAGATGGCAGTTATGGGCTTAATAACAGAGTGGGGTGCATTCATGAGTTAGCTCGCTTAAGAAATAGGGGGTCTAAGACAGTCGAACAGTTGTGGGTTAATTAAACTTGAAGGCACCTGTTAAGCCTTTAGCTTGGGCATCTCTGGTTGTTAGTGGCGCCAAGCCAAAACGGTCTTCAATCAGTTTAAGTATAGAGGTAGTGTCGTAAGCGGTATGATCCACATAAGCTTTCTTTGCAAACGGTGACACGATGATAGCTGGAATACGTGTGCCTGGGCCCCAACGATCAATTTTAGGTGGCGCCACATGATCCCAAAGACCACCAAACTCATCATAAGTAATGATAATGGCCGTACTTGGCCAGATAGGACTGTTTTTGATGGTCTCAACCAGTTCATGTACTTCTTGATCAGCGGCCTCGATAGTGGAATAGCCTGGGTGCTGATTTTTATTACCGGCAGGTTTAAAAAAGGCGACATGCGGAAAGCCTTGTTTAAGATCCGTTAATAACTGAGCCTTATCTTTTAAATGTTCAGCTCTAGCCGCAGTGCCGGGCGCGTAGTTGCTATAAAACACGAAGGGTTGGTGATGATATTGAAAGTTATCTTCAGTCACACGTTCGGCGACAGCATTATCCCAACCGCCGGAATACCATGCCCAAGAGATGTTCTTTTCAGATAAACGATCGCCAATCGTCGCTTGGGTCTGTGCTGGCAGTCTATTTTCAGAATGTGCCTTATCAAATGGTGGGTAGTTGGGTTGTATAGTGCCAACGGCATAACCGTCATCAGTGACGCTAGGATCACTGATGATCTTGCCGGTAAGCGGATCGCTTTTCCATAATTTAAGATCAGCGGGTGCGTTTTTAAATTCGGGCATGCACGCGCAGATCAACCATTGATGATTAAGAAATGAGCCGCCAAAAGCGCCTTGAAAGAAATTGTCAGCTAGAGTGTATTGTTTTGCATACTGCCACAGTGCTGAACCAGATAGGTCATAATGGCCCATGGTTAATCCACCTGCCGAAGATAGTTGCGCAAAACGATCATTACGCCCTCCATCGATCTGCATTTGATGGATAAAGAATCTATGCGTCAGGTCAGGATGTTTTTCACCGCTGTTCACATAGTCTGCAATGTTGAACGGGTGGTTAGGCAGATTAGTAGGGAAGCGAGGATCTAGTTGCTTATTCGCCATGACGGGCGGCAAGGTTTGATAGGGACGTCCGTATTCATCAACTTGTGGCAGCACTTTGCTGGTTTGCACTAAACCATTAGCGCCCGGAAAGTTGCCGAACAAGCTATCGAAGCTACGGTTCTCTAAGTAAATAACCACAATGTGCTCAATCTTAGCTAAACCTTTAGGAGTGGCAAAACTGATGCTCGGCAGCAATGCATTGAGTATGACTATAAGAATGGCAGTACGAAACAAGGTCATTTTGAATGCTCTAAGGTTAAGATTAAAGATTGTTGCCTATAATTAGGTGTTGCGCAGTCTTGTAGAGCGGGCATGAGGTTTATGCCCGACATCAATTTGCGTCTAGGAGGTGCAGCGAAAAAACATTGCCCAACCTAGACGCATGATTAATGCGTAATATGAGCATCAAGATTAGCAATATGACCTTGCTCATCGAAATAGACAGTCATCAGTTTAGAGTTTTTACATTGTTGTAAGTCGTCTGGTTTAACGCTATAAAACTCGCACAGGTCTCGATCGCTAACTACTTTCTGGGCTGCTGGTAAGGGTGTTTGTGAGCGTAGGGCTCTAGCGAAAATCCAACATAACCAAAGCAAGGTCATGATCACTAAGGCTGCTAGGTAGATTTCCATGAGCTCTAGTAGGCTTTTGTAACCGCCAAACCAACGCATTTCATTAATCATTTTCTTATCACCCATCACCCAATTGCTTAGGGCCACTAAAGGAATCAATAAGTATATCCACATTACCCAACAGAGTAGCCAGACAAATACCGCGCTGATACGTTTGCGTACTGTTTGTAGTTGCGGGGCATTAATAATATATTCTTTCATTTGCTGCGCAAGCCTCTATCGACGGTAACCCAAACGGCGCGTTGACCGCGTTTCTTTTTAAGAGCACGTATGGAGCCGACTATCGTGGTACCTACGTTAATCATCCAATACACCAAAGGATACCAGACCATCCAGTAATAATAACGGGCTACACCACCGGTACGCGACTCGTAATGCGAGTCTATAAATAAACTCACGCCAAATTGTATTAAACAAGTCAGGCTCAGCAACATACTGGTCCAACTAGGACTCAGATCATGTAAAGATTGGCGGGTGGATTCAGTGAATAACTCAAAAGGTGTAAACAGTAAATGGGCCAGTATCAAAAAAGCCCAAACGATACTGATTAAACATTCACCATAGAGGAGCCACATACCGCGTGATGACCAACGAAATAATGCAGGAAAATACCGTATTAGCACTTCGGTACCTCCTTGCGCCCAACGCGAACGTTGCTTCCATAAACCTTCTAAGGATTCAGGCATCAGTACCCAGCACAAAGCATTGGGTTCAAAGTATATAGACCAGCCGGCTAGTTGCAATTTCCAGCTAATGTCGATATCTTCGGTGACCATATCGTTGCTCCAATAACCGACATCATGTAAAGCCGATTTACGGAACGCGGCAATCACACCGGAGACGGTAAAGATATGACCATAAGAGCGTTGCGCACGTTTAATCATACCGACAATGGCTGAAAACTCACCCACCTGAATGCGACCTAGCAAGGTAGAGCGATTGCGGATGCGTGGATTGCCGGTTACAGCACCCACATTAGGGTTATCTTGAAAATGACGTACCATCCACGCCACGGCTTCGGGCGCTAATAAGGCATCACCATCAATACAAATAAGAAATTCATGCTGAGCTAACAAGGCGCCGGCTCGTAAGCCCATAGCCTTGCCTTGATTAGTATGTAAATTAATCACCCTCAGTTGAGGATGAAGATCTGCTAGTTCTTCTAATATTTCTAGGGTGTTATCTTTGCTACCATCATTAATGGCAATGATTTCGTAGTTGGGATATTTTTGTTTTAACAAAATACCCACGGTATCACGTACGTTGTCACCTTCGTTATAACAAGGGATCAGTATAGATACAGGGGGATAATCTTTTAAGGGTGGCAAATGCTCCTTATCACCGGGTTTATGCCATTCGTAACGAAAATAAAAAATAATCGCGCCAAACATCCACACATAAGCCATAAACAAGGGATAGTAATAAATGAATACCTCAATGCTGCCATCTAGGGGTTCCCATGCGGCTACGCAGAGTGTCCATTGGGTTTGTAACGTTTCGATCAAGTTTTGCAAAAAGGGATTCATGGTGTTGTGGTCGTGGCCATATCGAGTGATAGTTGTGGTCTTTGCTTTATAGTCATCATACATAATTGGGTTGATGCTGTATCAACCCAATTATGTTGTAGATTGTTTTTTTACATCCTTATGTCTTAGATTCCGAACGTCCATACGGAATGACGTCACACAAATTATGGCATAAAAGGCAATGAGAAATGTTTTTGTAAATCGCTTAAGCGAGGCTGATCGGTAAAGACATTGTCAGGATAATAACCGATATGTTGCACATTTAATTTTTTTAGTAGCTCTAGTTGCGAGATAAAGACCTTCATAGGAATCTTTTCTTGGGTTTTCCAGTTCATTGCTTGCAATTCAAACACGGTCTTTTTTAGACCCTCAGGCTGTTGAGCCACGGTTTTAACTAATTGCGTCAGCCACTGAGTAGGGTTTTTAGCTTCTTCCATAAAGGGCATGGCTTCTATGGCCACATAATCATAATGCGCTAAAAACGATTTAAAAGATTGCGCGTACCATTCTTCACTGTAGGGCTTTAATAAAGGTAGTGCATAAATGTTTCTGGCCGTTTTTATGCCGGGTCTATAAATACGCACCCGATCAGCTAACTGATCAGTGAACTGATTAATGAGCTCGGTTTTTTGTTGAGCCCAAGCCATACGCGTAGTGCTAGTTGCATGTAGTTTATTGAAGTCCACTGGTAAACCACCCACTTCTTTAGTGTAAGTCAAGGCCAAGGGCGAGACATCTTCAAAGTCTGACAAAATACCGTCATCATGAAATAAAATGCCATCAAAGTTACAATGTTTGGCCAAGTCTTCATAAATGTCAGCCACAAATTGACGAGCTTCAGGATTAGCCGGCGATAAGCGCTTATAAATATGGCTGGAGGCTTGTGCTTTACCGTCACGCCATTCTTGCACATACCAGTCTTCAGGTATGTCACCTTGATAAGCCATAATCGGTAGCCAAGCATAGACTTTTACGCGTGCAACATTTTTTAATTGCCAAGCCACGCGGTTGAATAAATCTTGTCTGACCGGTAAATGACGATTAGGGAAATATAAAGCATCGGCATTGCCATCACCATCAGGATCCGCATAAGCCTGTAAATACACGGCATTAATGCGCATATCTTTGATGCGTTGAATAATCAGATCCAAATTGTGTTCGGTTTGTTCAGGATCTTTATCGTACAAATAATCCATATCCAAATGAGCCACGCGTAACGGTCTTTGCGCACGCATTTTGCTGACGATCACTGCAAACTCATTCACATCTGGATCTTGAGCAATAATTAAACGTTTTAAGGCGCTGATATCGGCAAAAGTATTAATACCATCAACCAAGCCCATAGTGACGGGCATGCCGGCTTCACGCGCAGCTTGCACGGCGATTTGATTATATTCACCATAAGGCCAGACCATGGCTTTGGGCCTGATGCCGACATGTTGCAGTATAAAGTCACTGCTTTTTAATAACGCTTTATGAATGCGGTTTTGATATTCTTCGTCGGTTTCATAGACCAGCATGGGGTCATCATAAATACGCGTGACTGCAGCGGCTTGGGTATTGCCCTGAGGATTAGCTAGTACACCTTTATGCAAATCATAACTGTGCGAGGCTATGTCAACTAAGCCCGAGTGCACCATTTCTCTGACTTGATCCCAATTTAATAATTCTTTGCCGGCATCATAACTGCTAGGATCGCCATCCATCCAGGCGCCGACTAGTGCTAGTGTGGCCGGATAATGGTGTTTCTTTAATAAAGGGAAGACGCGCGTATAAAAACTTAAATAACCATCATCAAACGTTAAGACCACCGCTTTGTCGGGTAAGGGCGCTTTTCCTGTGGAAGCATCCAGCACGTTTTGTATGCTGACCAGATGGTAGCCTTGCTTCTTTAGCCAAGCCAAATGCTCTTCAAAGTGAACAATACTGACATCGGTAGAATTAAAAGGCCCGTCTGCACTCACTATGTCATGATAATTAAGGACTAAAAAGTTTTGATCTTTAGCATGGGCTAAGCCAAAGACTAAAAGCAATGCTATTAAACAGCAGATTTTGTTGACACTATGTGTGAAAGATTCAGGGGAAGTAAGGCTCATGACATCCAGATTTAAAAAAAACTTAAGCTAAGTAGCGACAATATTAACCGAAAAATCAGCGTATCAGTTGAATATTAAAAAGTGTATCAAAATATACGCCTCACTACACTAGCGTAGCATTATATTTACAGTGGCTTTGACTATTTTCATCAGCCTAGAACTTGAGAATTCAATCTGTTGTTAACTAGAGACGAAAAGCTGGGTTGTATGCTATTCGCAAGTCAGCATCATAAGGCGTCACCGTTAGGTAAACTCTAAAGTTGTCAGTCCAGTGACTTCACTCATAGCCCTAGGCAAGCCACTAGATCGTTTGAACGTGCCATTAAGATAAGGAAATATGTCACTGACGGGTTCAGGCACTATTCTCAATTAGATAATGACTTCAGGCTAAGGCTTGAGGAGATCATTAATCAGGCTATATAAGTCATTCGCTTCATTAAATAAACCTATACGTTAATAAAACGACTCCTTAAGCCATTGCTACAGTTGACTCTGTCTTTAATAGCAGACTATGCAGAACCTATGTCTTTATTTATAGGCGGCTAACAGCCCTATAATTTGCCTGCAGTGTTCAACCTAGCATTATTACGCCTGCCTATAGGCTAACGATAAAGATCTTAGCTCAACAGTTAAAATGTCTTAACCATTAACGCGTCGAGCTTATAACGTATAATGATCAAATTTTATTTGGCTGTTTTGATGTCTGCTACTGATCTTGTTAAAGAACTTACTCAACAATTACCGCTGTGTCTTAATCAAGATAGGCA
>Ga0118677_10009021_pt1 | contig 15744 bp, 13 predicted proteins | sample AliMusrvi5mmetaG_FD_86154 | JGI IMG/M metagenome (GOLD analysis project Ga0118677, IMG submission 86154) | reverse complement strand
AGATTGTCTCCAGTGAATAGAGCGCGTTTTTAAGCGATTCTACACACGACTGCCCGACAACTCTCTGCTTGATTATGTTTCTGACAACAGGCTCGCGAAGTTCACGAGTTTCCGCCTTCAGTTGGTAGAGCTCTTTAAGAGTCCGGATATCCTGTAACGTGATCGAAGTAGCGCATGTGCTTAGCTGACGTTCTTTAAGAATACTATCGTGCATGCGTTGTCAGTAAGGAAGTGATGGTGAAGTAATATGTTCTTCAATTTAAGCAAAATCTTGGCAAAAACTCTAGAAAACTTTATACAAATAATAGCCGCATTATTGTGATAGTTTCAGATTGCTTATTACGACGAGCAACTCCGGTTTAAAAATATTCCAGAGGATAAGAAAGCTGAGGTCACCGAGGGAATCGTTCATTAAGAATCGCAATGATTTTACCGTGAATTGTCGCTTCCGGAAGCAAGGCATCGATGCTCAGAAAGCGCTCTTTATTGCAGCTGATCATCTTAAGATATCCTTCGCGAACATTACGGTAGAATATTTCTCCTGAACGCTCCATACGGTCAAGCTCACTATGCTCAAATGAGAGAGGAATGGAGGTTTTGGAAAATTTTCTCCGCATAGCTTCCTCAGGCTCTATATCAAGATAAAAAGTAATATCCGGAACAATCCCGCAGGTGGAAATTGAAATAATCGACTGGAGCAGTGTAAAGTCAATCCCACGTCCATACCCCTGATACGCGGTCGTTGAGTCAAAAAAACGGTCGAGAATGACAATTTTGCCAGCGTCAAGTGCAGGCCGGATCACCTCCTGAACAAGTTCCGCCCTGCTTGCCGAAAAAAGGAGCAATTCACCGATCGGGCTGATTTCGCCCTTGCTTTCAAGAAGGATAGAACGGATTTTTTCAGCAACCTCAGTGCCTCCGGGTTCCCTTAAGACCAGAACCTCCCGCTGCTGACTGCCCAGATAACCGGCCAGCTTTTTTATCTGCGTAGACTTGCCTGCGCCATCTATTCCTTCAAATGTAATAAGCATTTACACAAAGATCGTTTTAAAGGCTTTCACCTGATTCCGAAATAATCCGATAAGCCCTTATTGAATGGGGTTCTCCGCCGCATTTTCCGTAATTATTCTGAGGGAAGCCCTTCAAGATAGAACTTATAATTGATCCGCGCAATCCAAACGGAAGCGTTGATATGTCTTGCAGTTGCTGATTATATCTTTCTTGGCGAAAACAGCCAGTTGCCTTCGCCCTGCTCAGCTCCTTATCAATCTTCTCGATCAGATCATCAGTTGGCAGTGCAATATGCGCCAGATGCTTTTTCAGCTCTGTCTACAACATCGCTGAGCTGATCAGCGCAGCTGCCTCGCAAGTCGCCTTGATGAAGTTCTGGTCAGCCTGTCGGCTTCGGATAAGTAGGAACTTGATGTTATTTGCGCAAAAAAATTGAAAAATATATGCGGTTTTATATATTTTTTACACGAGGCTTCTCCTGTTACATAAATGTGTTGAATGTTTTTGTATGTAATTCTTAGTGTTATAAAGGAGGCTGAAAGTGATTTTCTGCTTTTTCTGAATTAAGCAGATCGCGCTAAACAATGTAATGCTTAAAAGGAGGGATACATGGGGTTCACACAGCAACAAATAGATGCAGCAAGAATTGTGCAAACTCAAGCCGCCCATGACAATTCGCCTCAAATAAGGCTTGTGGCTGGACCAGGTACAGGGAAATCGTATTCCATAGGAGAGCGAGTTAAATGGTTAATTGATAATGGTGTGGATCCCAATACGATATTCGCTGTTTCATTTACCCGTGCAGCCGCAGAAGATTTGCAAGAGGGTATTCTTAAATACTGTGAGGGTATCCCCGCCGCTTCCGCAATAAAAGTTTCTACCTTACATTCCCTCGCCTTAAGTATCCTTGCTAAAGGTGGGAAGCTGACTCAGTATCCTACAAGCCCTAGGATTCTTGATGACTGGGAACAGAGGAACATCTTCGATGAAGAATTGACAACTAAAACCAATTTTTCAATAAAAAGATGTGGTGAATTGCGTCTTTATTTTGAGGCTATATGGAGTACAGGCAATCCGCCGTTGCCTTTTATCTCTTTACCAACGCCACCAATCTCTCTTGCTGAACAAAGTGATTTTCGGATTTTTCATTCTAACAGAACTCAATTATATGCATGCCTTCTTCCGGGTGAAGCAGTACGCCAATGTGTTGATAATATTAAAGCGGGAATCCTAGATCCAAAAATTCTTATAGGATTAGAACACCTCATTGTAGATGAGTATCAAGATCTTAATAATTGTGATGTCGAGTTGATTGATATTATTGCTCATACTGGCGTGATTGTCCTCGTATCAGGGGATGATGACCAAAGTATTTATTCATTTAGATACGCCTATCCGAATGGAATTCAAACATTTCCAATCCGACATATAAATTCTGGTCAACATGCCCTTCAGTTATGCTTTCGTTGCACACCATCAGTTCTCAGTGCGGCAACCAATTTGTTGGCAAATAATGCGTCCCCAAGCCGTATTCCAAAAGCTCTAGAATCGGCTTATGCAGGTAGTGCACCACCAGTAGAAGGTTCTGTAACTGCAATCAGTTTTCAAAATGATGATTTAGAAGCACAAGCTGTAGCAAAATCTGTAAGTGATTTGATCGCAGGAGGTTTACCACCTAATGAGATACTTATTCTTTTATCTGACCGCCGTGCGCAGTTGCATAAATTAGAAACAGCGATGCAAAAAGAAGAGGTTTTGCTTGATATTCAACAAAAACTTGGACTTTCAAATGACGATACTATACGTTTTGTATACTCTATGTTGCGTGTATTGCGCAATCCCGATGATTATCTTGCTTATAGAACTCTTCTCGGATTACGGAGTGGTGTTGGTGTTGGGACGTGTGTTAATATTGCAGATAAAGTGCTAGAAAATAGCCTGAACTTCAAAACACAATTTGGTGCTGGTATTACGGCATCAATTTATTCAGCGAGAGAATCAAAGGCTATTAATGGCGTTGTAAGCATAATTAATTCCATGGCGGGTTGGAATATTGAAGATCTTCTTGGTCAACGTGCAATTGAAATCGGTAATATTCTAAATGTGCACAGATCTCAAGAAGAAGGAAATCTCTGGATAGATTGGGTCAAAATTTTACCTGCAGACATGACCCTAAAAGAGCTTGAAAAAATCCTTGGGGCGCGTTCTGAAAAAGAATCCCGTCTGACAATGATGGAAGTATATACTCGACTCAACTTGCAAATGCCAGAAGAATTGGACCCGTCAAATCGGGTCAGAGTAATGACTTTACATTCATCAAAGGGGCTAAGTTCCAAAGTCGTATTTATTCCTGGACTAGAAGAGCAACTTATTCCTGGAACTAGAAGAAGTCCCTTTTCAGGTCAAGTGCAAGAAGCCGCGAGATTGTTATATGTGGGTATAACACGTGCAAGAGCTGAATGTATTATTTCATTTGCTTACCGAAGGTTCATTAATGGAAGTGTTGTGGCGCAAAATCCTTCTCGATTTGCTGCTCACCTAGGGGTTACATTTCAACCACGACTTCAAGGTTTGTCGGCAGATGAAGTTACAAGCATATTGAATGATTGTAGTAATTTGTAACTTTTACGCTCAAAAAAAAGCCAAACCCGCCCATTAACTTAGATAGGAAGAACGCTAAAATCCTTAAGGTCATAGTCTGTTGGACGCCATCAAAAGTGGAATACACAAGATTCCTGAGTACATTATTCTCATATGCGCTCCACAACAGATGCATTAATTATAATGATGTGGATTATGTAAATATTTTCTAAATAATTGAATAATAGTATCTTGTGTCTAACATGGCTTGTGATTCAAAAATTCTTAGATTAGGTGGATCCAAGAGCTGCTTGGAGAGCTGCAGTTATTGTATTGCAGAGTACAAGGTAACTCGGCAGATCTATGAGGCGGAGGGTGGGGAATCCAACTAATTTTTATTTGTGACTAATGCCAATATTCAAAGTGTGTTATGATTACAGAAGATCATAATTTTAAATATAAGATAGGATCTTATACTGGTGAAGTAATTATTAACACTACAATACTCCTGTATTCAATTCCTTTTCTATTCTTTTTTAAAGGGGATACTTTTAATTTTGATTCATACTTGCCAATGTTCTTATTATGGGGTCTTAATACTATGTTTACAATAGTCTATATTATGTTAAGACGTTACTATGATAAAAGGCCTTTGGTCATTAGTCTTGAGGAATTAATATATGTCATATGCGGATTTTGGCTTTTCGGTTTTGGTATGGTATACTGGGCGGGACTTGCCGTTATGGTTGTTGGGGTGGTTCCGCTTATTTTATTGAGAATTGCGTCTATTTTTAATTTAGAAACTGATGTGTTCTGGATTCTTCTATTCTGGATTCTTATTCTGGCTGCTTTTGTTGGTTCACTACTTGCGATTTTGAAAATTTTTAAAGAATCGGATTATGACCCAGGAGTATATCGGGGAGTTATGAATTCAAAAATAATTGTTTTTTTTTCGTCTTGGTTAAGTTAGTGATCGATATCCAATCTTTTTGTCCCTTTTTTTGATATCCCGCTTCCAGCTTTATTCTTCCCAACTTCTTTTCAATCTTCTCAATCTAATCGTCATTCTGATTGAATTTGAGTATTCCGGTGAAAGGACGTGCCCCCATTTATAAGACCACTTCTTCTTGGTAAAAATTCTTTTGCTGAGCCAGAAAATCTTCCGGCTTTTAAGCCTGCACGAATATAGTCATCGGTGATTGTCTGACAAGATTTGATTTCTACGGGATGCTGTTAGTTTACGGTAGAGCATAGCGGGTTATACAATTCCCCAAACAAATCTGCAAATTGTATAACTCCCTTTGATTGTTGTCCTGGGTGCGGAATACTTGACCATCTTGTTATTTTGCTGCGATAACCGCTCACTACACTTTAAAACCGCTATACATTGTAGTGAACGGTTTGATTTTCGAGCACCGCCCAACGCAGTAACCGGGTTTTCGGAACAGATAAACAGAGGTGCCCAGATGTTTTACGCAAGCAGTGTCAGTTTGTTGAAAACCTTCTCGGCAATATGACCATCTACAGCTTTTTGATAGGCTTTGAAACCCTCTGTGGTCATATGCTTTTCCAGCAATGCCTGGCTCTCCCATACTTCATAAAACATAAAAACAGCAGGGTCGCTCTGATCCTCGTGACATAAGTACGTTTTGCACCCCTCATCCTCTCGGGCAAAAGCAACAAGTTTGAGTAATTCACTCTTGACCAGTTCAACTGACTCTTTTTTTGCTACAACTTTTGCAACCAAAATCAATTCTGACATTGTTATTCCTCTTTGTCTAAATTTGTTCATTCTCCTGATTCCAACAAAAAACCTGTTTGAAAATGGCTGAAAATAAAATGTTTATCAAGAATATTCTGATTTGGAAAACGTTCTTCGGTCGTGCCACCGTTTATAAGACCACTTCTTCTTGGCAAAAATCCGATTTAAAGTGCTGCTGACTTCGATCAGAATAGAGCTGAGACGTGAGTGAAGAAAGTTCATTAGGCAGTGAAGAAAGATAGTGCGGAGTGCATCCCGTTTGAATCTCTATGGGATGTATTCCCCGTAGCTCTGCTGCGGGGAAATTGATGAAATAGAGGTGGCCTTTAGTGGAGCTGTCCTGTGGGCCTGATGAGGATGTCGTTTACATCGACATGTGGAGGCTGGCTGACGGCGAACATGACCGCGCGGGCTATATCGTCAGGTTGTAACTCTTTCGCAGAGTCAGGTTTTTGAAGATGATCCCAGAAAGGTGTATCAACGATTCCGGGCTCAACAAGAGTGACGCGAACTCCTGTTCCCACCATTTCATTGCGGATTGCCTGAGCCATACCGGTTACTGCCCACTTTGTTGCGGAGTAAAGGTTTCGTATTGAGGTGACGCGACCGACAACAGAGCCGGTGATCAAAAGATGACCTCTGTTTTTCACCAGTTGCGGAAGGGTCAAACGAGCTGTAGCAGCAGCGCCATAAACATTGACCATGATCATCTCCTGCCATTCCTCAGGTTTATCCTCGCCGCCGTAAAAAGTCGAACCTTTAGAGAAACCGGCATTGGCAAAAACTACATCAATTCTTCCGAACTGCTCCAATGTCTGCTCCACCATCTTCTGCTGTGATTGCCAGTTTGCAACATCACAGGTGACGGCAAGAGTTCTGTCGTATCCGAGTTCGCACTGCAGGCGCTCAAGCTTCTCGGTGGAACGTGCTGCAAGTACAACCTTGAAACCGGCATCTATGGCCAGCCTTGCTGTTGCTTCACCGATACCGGTCGATGCTCCGGTAATAAGAAATACTTTATTCTCCATCTTCTGGTTATTTATTGCTGTTATTCAATACGCTATGCTTCCGGCCATAGAAAAAGTAGATGACGAATCCGATAAGGAGCCAGCCAACAAGCCTTATCCAGTTTTCAGCAGGCAGTGAGAGCATAAGAATAAGACAGGTGAAAATCCCTGCAAGAGGTACAAACGGTACAAGCGGTGCCTTGAAGGGGCGGTTTGCTTCAGGATGTTTTTTCCTCATGATGAGAACTGCACTGCAGACGACAACAAAGGCGAAGAGCGTGCCGATATTCACCAGTTCGGCCAGTAATCTTAGTGGAAGCAGTGCTCCAAGCAAAGCAACAAAAAGACCAGTCAGAATTGTTGATTTCCATGGAGTTCTAAATTTTGGATGAATCGCTCCAAAAAATGATTTTGGCAAAAGGCCATCCCTGGCCATGGCAAGAAAAATCCGTGGCTGGCTGAGCATCATTACCAGCAATACAGAAGTGATACCGGTGATCGCTCCAAGGGAGATGACGAATTGTGCCCAGCCGATACCGACCTGCTTGAATGCATTAGAAACAGGTGCGTCAATATTGATCTGATTGTAAGGCACCATTCCTGTTATGACTATCGCCACAGCAATATAAAGCAGGGTGCAGACGATGAGTGAGCTGATCAGGGCAATAGGGATATCTCTCTGGGGATTTTTGGCCTCCTCGGCATGGGTTGAAATAGAGTCAAAGCCTATATAGGCGAAAAATATCATCGCAGCTCCAGCAAGTACTCCAACAGGTGCTCCACCGGGACTCGCTTCACCGAGGACAGTATGACCGAAGATGCTGAGCCCTGAATAACCAAAAGGAGCAAATGGTCTCCAGTTAGCGGGGTTCACATACATTGCACCGAGTACGATGACCAGAAGAACAATTGCAACTTTGATAATCACCATACCCGCATTGAATCGCGCACTCTCCTTGATTCCCTTGACCAGAATTACGGTAACTGCAAAGGTAATCAGCACGGCAGGGAGATCAAACCATGCACCGGTATAGCTCATGACGCCAGTATTTGGATCGAAATCGAGTGGGGCTTTGGCCAAAAGTCGGGGAACTCCGAGGCCGAATATCCCGATGAAATCCTGAAAATAGTGTGACCAGCCGTGCGCGACCGTGGCCGAAGCAACGCCATATTCCAGAATCAGATCCCATCCGATAACCCAGGCAAAGAGTTCTCCGAGAGTGGCATAGGCATAGGTATAGGCAGACCCGGCGACTGGCACCATGGAGGCAAATTCCGCATAACAGAGAGCCGCAAAAATACAGGCAACACCGGCAAGAGCAAACGACAGGCTTACCGCAGGCCCGGCCTTGTCATGAGCGGCTACTCCGATGAGCACGAATATCCCAGTTCCGATAATTGCTCCTACACCGAGACTTGTCAGCGCAACCGGTCCAAGAACCCTGTTCAATCTATGTTCGCTTTTCATTTCCTCAAGAAGAAGCGCAAGCGGTTTTTTTCTGAAACTGTTTTTCAAGGATATAATGGGATTGATTTTAATTCATGATCTTGAAACACAGAAGAAAGGGCATCTTTTGATGCCCTTTTGAATGGATGTCACGAGTTTCGACGGTTCATAACCGTAAGGAAGTAGAGTAACTGTGTAATGGCCTGGGCTGCAGCAGCTACATAGGTCAGCGAAGCAGCGTCCAGCACGGCGTTGACACCTTTCATTTCAGCACTCGATACTATGCCCTGTGAAACAAGAAGTTCTTTTGCTCGTCGGCTTGCATCGAATTCAACAGGTAGTGTCACAAGTGCAAAAAGTGCCGTTGCTCCAAACAGTATGATACCTGCCCATGCAAGCGTTGTGCCAAGTGTTCCGGCAAGGAAGATGCCGGCCATAAAGATAATAGGGCCGAGATTGCTGCCGATAGAGACAGCAGGGACCATAATTGAACGAAGTTGCAGCGGCATATAGCCTGACTTGTCCTGAAGTGCATGTCCGGCTTCATGAGCGGCAACGCCCACAGAGGCAATGCTGGGAAGGTTGAGAACTTCTTCACTCAAACGCAGCGCTTTGCTGCGCGGATCATAGTGGTCGGAAAGCATACCCCGGGTCGCCTCAATTGTTACATTCCCGAGGCCTCCCCTTTGAAGAATGCGTCTTGCTGCTTCAGCACCGTTAATCCCGGTCTGGGTGCGTACCTGAGAGTATTTTTTAAAAGCGGACTTAACCTTGAACTGTGCCCATAAACCAAGAAGCATCGGTGGCAGGGCAAAAACAAAATACATTGGATCAAAATACATATCAGTAAAAATTATCGTTATCGTGAGTATCATCAACAACAGTAAGCATATAAACCCAATGTCCACAATATGAGTGAAAAATCAAAGAAGCAGAGCTTTTTTTGCTGTAAACCTGACAGCAGTTTCATCGGGTAATTGATTTTTTTGAAACCTCTTTGAGCGCTTTGGCATGAAAAGTTATTTTGCGAGGTTCGAATTGTTCTCATGAGTGCGTACATTGTGTTCTTGCAGATACTCAGCGACAATAAACGAGTGACCTGAGAATGAATATCTGTAACGTAGCTGTAAGCTTTAAATATATTTGCACCGATCTGTAAATTTTATGATGAACATCCAGAGTGAAAAAACACAATTGCAACAACTTGATAACCTGCAGTTAAGCCCTGAACAGGAGCAGCTTTTCAGCCAAGCCGTTATTGATGCTTTAAATGGCTCTTTTTATATGCTTGATGCTAACGCGCGACTTGTAAGGTGGAACGCATTTCTGCGTGATGAAATAACAGGGAGATCCGAAAGTGAAATGGCCGGTGCTGATGTGGTTGAGTTTTTTCATCCGGATGACCGTCCGTTTATAAAGAAAGCAATGCAAAATATCCTCATCAACGGAGGGTCGGAGATAGTTGAAGTTAGAGTGCTTGTTCATGGAGGTCCAAAAATCTGCTGGCGACTGATTACATGCAGGAGAGTAATATTTGATGGCAAGCCTTTTCTTATCGGTATGGGGTTGGATATTACTGAGCGAAAGCTCGCTGAACAGGCATTATATAAAAGCGAGGAACGTTTTAGAAAACTGTTTGAACGCCATGCTGCGATCAAGATTCTTCTTGATCCCGATACCGGCAATATTATAGATGCTAATCATGCGGCCTCAGACTTTTATGGGTGGTCAATTGATGAACTCAGGCAGATGAGCATCCAGCAAATAAACTCCATTTCACCTGACATCATAAAAAGCAATTTTGAAAAAATCAGGTCCTCACAGCAAAACCGGTTTTCATTTCGCCACAACAGGGCAGATGGATCTTTGCGGGATGTTGAGGTGTTCAGTAATACCATAGAAATTGGGAATAAAGAAGTACTCTATTCAATTATTCATGATATCACTGAACGCAAGCGGTATGAATCACTTGTTGCATTCCGACTCCATTTGCTTGAGATTTCGGAGACCGATTCTATCGAAAAAATGCTCAACCTTACACTTGAAGTAGCAGAACGAATGACAGAAAGTCAGATCGGTTTTTGTCACTTTGTTGCGGATGACCAGATCACTATTTCAAAGCAGACATGGTCAGCCAATACCAGAAAGGAAATGGGTAAGGCGAATGAAAACGGTATTGACGTTCACGTGAACGAAATAGACCTTTTCATAGAAGCTTTGAGGGAACGGAAGGCGGTGATATACAATGATGAGAGCAGGCTGAATTCTCCAGAGGGCGATATTGAGGTAAGATGTGCTCTGGCAGTTCCTGTTATTCGCGGAAACAGGGTCCTGGCAATTTTTGGGGTAGGAAACAAATCGGGCAAATATGATGAGGATGATATCAAATTGATAACATCCCTCGTTGACATAGCATGGGATATAGTTTCCCGCAAACAATCCGAACTTTTAGAACAGGACACCCGCGAATCATTGATTCACTCTCAAAAAATGGAGCTGATAGGTCAGCTCGCAGGAGGGATAGCCCATGACTTCAACAACATGCTCGGGGTGATTATCGGCAATGTAGAAATAGCAATGGAGCGGCATACTATTGCAGAGCCAATGCTGGAAAATCTCAGGGATATTCTCAAAGCTACCGAACGTTCTGCCAATCTTACCAGGCAGTTACTTGCTTTTGCCCGAAAGGAGCCGCTGATGCCGATTATTCTCGATCTTAGCAACTTGATTGAACGGTCGATTACTATGATCAGACGACTGATTGGCGAAAATATTGCCGTTGTCTGGATGCCTGACAGTCATAGTACTCTGGTAAAAGTTGATCCATCCCAGATCGACCAGATTCTTGTCAACCTTTGTGTTAATGCCCGCGACGCTATAGGTGGCATCGGCAGAATTACAATAGAAACAGGAATAATAATCGTTGATAAAACCGACAGTTCCTCCGATTCCCCTTACAGAATTCCTGGCGAGTATGTAACTCTTTCAGTTACTGATGACGGCTGTGGTATTAAAAAAGAACATCTTCTTCATATTTTTGAACCATTTTTCACAACCAAGGAGCAGGACAAAGGCACCGGCTTAGGGCTTTCAACAGTGTATGGTATTGTCAAACAGAATAACGGCTTTATCGATTATCGGAGTGAGTTGAAAAAAGGGACTACCTTTACAATCTATCTTCCTCGTCATAGAGGCTATCCTGATCCTGATACTGATGAAATTGATCAGCACGATCCTCCGCACAAACGCGGCAAGGAAACAATTCTCATTGTTGAAGATGAACCCGAAATTCTTCACCTGAGCCGGCGAATGCTGGAACACAACGGATATATGGTTCTTACGGCATCCAAGCCCTATGAAGCCATCAATATTGCTGAAAAACACAATGGTGGCATTGACCTGCTTCTTACTGATGTTGTTATGCCCGGAATGAACGGATCCGACCTTTCAAAAAAGCTTCAGTCTTCGATACCGCACCTTAAAACGCTCTTTATGTCCGGTTACACTACCGATATTGTTTCACCCTTTAATGAGCTTTACGGGCAAACACATTTTATCCAGAAACCCTTCTCTTTCAAATCGTTGATGATGACTGTTCATGAAATCCTCAATCAAGATAAGTATTGATTGCCGGAGTCCTTTCTTTACCCAATTACTTTGTCATGGATCCCTTGATTGCGTTATCCTGGCATATATGAACATCTTTAAACTTTCAACGACGGCTTGACCAGCGAAACAGCAGAGCATAGGTAATCTCTAGCGGGAAGGCTGAAGCTATGGCTTTTAATACTTATTATTGCTCATCCGGATTTTCCTGTGTCGGTGAAAAAAGTCTATGATCTTTCGTGGTCGTACGCAATCGCTTTTATTGGAACGATTACTGTATTTAAACGTTTTAAGATAAAGAGTCCTGAATTCCATTTATTCTTAACGACTAATCATTCATCGAAATGGGAACCTCAACAACGAAAGCTGATCTTGTCAACGCTATTTCGGGAAAAACAGGCTTGACCAAATATGAAACAGAGTCTGTTGTGGACGCTTTTTTTGAAAGTGTTATTGATTCGCTGAAAGCAGGGAAAAGAATCGAGATCAGAGGGTTCGGTTCTTTTAATATCAGACACAAGAATTTACGCGATGCACGAAATCCGAGAACCGGGGAAAAAGTGACCGTTGATGCTAAACAAGTGCCAGCCTTCAAAATCTCGAAGGAGTTCAAGCATGCGGTGAGCGACAGTCTGAAAGCCGGCGGGGCATAGCATATTGATAATCACGAAACAGACCCGTGCTTTCAGGGAAATATCAATGAGTTTCAGTCTCTGCTCATGACTTTCGGTCAAGTCACCTTATATCCGGAACGCAAAAACCCTTGTTGCAGGTGAGCGTTTCTTCAGGACTTTTCGTACCCGGTCTGTTTTTACCTAATCGGTTTTTATCGATGAACTTGCTGAAGCTATGATCCGTTCAGGACGTTTCAGTATTGTAACAGTTGGTAATGCCAAGGCAAGGTTGAAAAAAATCAACCATCATCGGCTCATTATCTCACATTCCCGGTCGACATCAGGAAATTATTTGCCGAACTATCAGTGCCGATATCAGATATTGCAAAATGACATAGAGTAATGCTCAGCCCTTCTTGCATGCGTGAATGTATTAAAAAAAATAGTTACGGGGGATAGACGATGGGTAAAGTAATGCCGGCCGTTTTTTTGGGGCATGGTAATCCGATGAATGCGCTTCGGAGCAATGCTTTTACTGAGGGCTGGAGACGGTTAGGGCAAAACATAACACGCCCTGAAGCGATACTTGCAATTTCTGCGCATTGGTATATTCCCGGAACTGCTGTTTCAGGAAGCTCAGCACCGGAAACCATTCACGATTTCGGAGGATTCCCTCAGGAACTCTACCAAGTAAACTATCCTGCTCCGGGGAGTCCTGAACTGGCACGGAAAGTCCAGAAGCTTCTTTTTCCTCTTGATGTACATTTTGATGAACAACGTGGCCTTGATCACGGCACATGGTCGGTACTCTGCCATGTTTTTCCTGCCGCCGATATTCCTGTTGTTCAGCTCAGTATTGATGAAACGAAGAGTCCAGAGTTTCATTATGAAACCGGACAGCGGCTTCAGTCGCTTCGTGATGAAGGCGTCCTGATTGTCGGTAGCGGTAATATTGTTCATAACCTTCACGCCTATGCATGGGGCAACGAAACTGTCCAGCCATTCGATTGGACCGTTCGCTTTGAAACAGAGGTAAGAAAAAAATTGCAGGAAGGGAATGATCGACAACTTGTTGATTATAAACTGTTGGGCAATGATGCTCGGCTTTCAGTCCCGACACCCGACCACTATTTACCTCTGCTCTATATTTTGGGTTTACGGCGAAAAGATGAGCAGGTCAGCTTTCCGGTAGAGGGGATAGAAGGCGGCTCTCTGTCAATGCTCTCTGTTCGTATCGGCTGACCCCTTTCTGCAAACTTCTCCCGCTCAATAGCAGATCGCTGCATCTGCTGAAAGAGCCTGAGAAAAACATCCGCTATCTCCGGCCCTTATGTTTGCTCCATCCTCCTATTCTGATTTCCAGAAGTGACTGGTTCAATACAGAATTCGAGGCGATTTTGCTTGCCTTGATAGAATTCCTTTCCTGAGTTCTGAAGACATGGAGCGTTATGTTGCATGGGTCTAACAGCACCCTTTTTGATCCAAAACAACTCGTTTCCCCTGACGAAAAATTCTGTAAGCCCAACCCTCATAGCTGAGGAAATCAGGGATAAAAGATACCGGGTAGAGACGGCACATTGCTGTGCCATCCCCCCCTAAGAACCGTGCGTGCGGCTTTCGCCGCACACGGCTCAAGCCTCGAATAAGGCGCCTTCGGACACCCGGCAACCTGACGGGATCGATTTTCTCATCTGTTTTATACGGGCGGTGAAGTACGCTCCCCACACTGGATCGTGCGGGTTGGCCTTCATTCTGATTTTGACGTGTCGCCGGATTGGCATACTGGCTTCAATGAAGAGTTGATGCTCTCCCTTTCCGTCCGCCTTTTCAGCGACGAATATCCATTTTCTACCTTCTCTGATATGGAAATATTTGTCCATAATCCATTGACAGCTTTTATTGGGATGTCGTCGTTTCGCCCATTTCCAGAGCATTGACCAGATTTCGTGGTCGTTACGAGCGAAGACGCCTTTGGCGACAACATGACGATGGTAGTTTGCCCACCCCCGCAGAACAGGGCTGAGGATACCAATGAGATTCGCCTGCTTGATCGTCTTGTTCGCCTTGATGATTTCCCGCACCTTGGAGAGGTGGGCCTTGACGTTCGCTTTCGACGGCTTGATAAGCAGTTTGCCGCCATACTTGCGTATGTTCCAGCCAAGGAAATCAACTCCTTCCGTGATGTGTGTTACTTTGGTTTTTTCCTCTGAGAGGGAGAGTCCCCGCTCTGCAAGGAAATTGACCAGCACTGGGATGACCTCGTTCTCCAGCCACTCTTTCGAGTTACCTGTGATAACCAGGTCGTCAGCGTAACGCACCATGTTCATTTTCAAACCACGGGCTTTTGCGTGCGGAAATGCTATTGCAAGCGTTTGTTCGAGGCCGTCAAGGCACATGTTTGCCAGTCCCGGACTGATGATGCCGCCTTGCGGCGTACCGGCAACTGTAGGAAAGAGCTCGTTGTTGAACACGAAGCCTGCCTTCAGCCATTTGCGGAGGATCGAAGTATCCATAGGGATGTTGTCAATCAACCACTCATGGCTTATCGCATCGAAGCATGCGGCAATATCAGCCTCAAGTACCCACTGTGCAGAATCGCGTTTGGCGAGGCAGATGAAACATTGTTCTGCCGCGTCTGCTGTTGACCGCCATGGCCGGAACCCATATGAGTTTCCGTCCGCGGTGGTTTCCGCCACAGGTTCCAGTGCAAGCCAGTATAGCGCCTGCATGGCCCTGTCTGTCATGGTCGGGATACCGAGAGGTCGTTTCTTGCCGTTCTTCTTCGGAATGTAGATCCTTCGAAGTGGAAGAGGCTTGTAGCCTCTTCGTCTCAACGATGCTACAGCATTGGCCTTTGCTTTTGGGGTTTTCCAGATTTCGTCATCGACTCCCGGGGTGTATTTCCCCCGGTTCGTCGTCACTCGTTTGACGGCAAGAGCCTTGCAGCTGAGCGAGTGGGTCAGCAACCACTGCAGGGCATTCGCCTTGCCGTGACGGCCATCCATTGTTGCCTTTGCAATACGCATCTGAAGCCTCCTGACCCGTCGGTTGACCCGAGACCAGTTTATCCCTTGCCAGTCGTGGCCGGAAGGTGCACACACAGTATTACCCGTGTTCATTTGCTTTCCTTCTGCATGGGAGGTTCTTCAAGTTATCTTGCAAATCGAGACCATGAGGACGTCTGCCCGTTTTCACGTGGGATGATGTTGCAACCCCTATCCATCCGATTACAGGACGGCATTCGCTTCTTCCTCGTTCTTATGCCCGCATTCCCATGGCCCTTCATTGCGGTTGGATTGCCCAGCATCGCCGGGCGGAAATACGGGGTTTCCGTGTTCCGCGTATCGAACGTACGGGCGGGTTAGGTTCCGTCTATCCGCCGGCGGGAGTTATTGGCCGTGTATGCACATAATGGAGGTGCATACCAACCCGCTTACCTATTTGGTCAAGCGTATCAGTGAGCTTTCGCTTGTCTACATTCACGACGGTTTCGACGATTGACTTCTGTTAACCATACCACCCTCCCCCTTGCCCCTCTCTGCCTGCTACTGGCAGATTCGGCATTCCCTCACGGGTCGGCCTACGGTTTCCCGCGGGTACGTTTCCGGCAGCTTCACACAAGGCGATTGCTCATCCTGCATGTGCCGGTGGGGGCAGTTGACGGCGCAACTGGTTCTGCAAAGAACAGTTCATAGATACGCGACTTCACGTCGCAAC
>Ga0118677_10009020_pt1 | contig 15745 bp, 16 predicted proteins | sample AliMusrvi5mmetaG_FD_86154 | JGI IMG/M metagenome (GOLD analysis project Ga0118677, IMG submission 86154) | reverse complement strand
TCGTCGATGAGCGTCTTGCCTTCGTCGGAGATGGCTTTGCGGACGATGCGCGGTTGATAGTATTTGCCGCCGTTGGCGACGCAGGCGGCCACGGCGCAGAGTTGGAGCGGGGTGGCGAGGGTGTCGCCCTGGCCGATCGAGAGGAAAGCGGTCAACACGGGCGACATGGTGGTGTTGGGGTTGGCGGCCTGCCAGGCGGGGCTGCCAGGCAGGATGCCGGGGTCTTCCTTGGGCAGTTCGATGCCGGTGCGTTTGCCGATGCCAACCAATTGGCAACCTTCGACCATGGCCGGCGCGCCGATGGTGTTGGCGAGTTGGTTGAAATACGGGTTGCACGATTGTTGGAGCGCCTTGGGCAGGGTGAGCGGGCCGTGGCAGCCCTTGCTGTGGTTCCACAGCCAGCAACCTACCTTGTGGTTGCCATAGGTCATGAAGCCGTTGCAGGTAAACGTGCGGTTGGCCAAGTTCTTGAGGGCGCCGGAGATGGCGGTGGGGATTTTCATCGTGGAGCCCGGCGTAAACGAGGAGATCGCGCGGTTGGAAAATGGCGAGAGTTGTTTGTTGGAGTTATAGGTTTTCCAGCGGTCGGACGAGATGCTGGGGATGAAGGCGTTCGGGTCGTAGTCCGGTACGGACGCCATGGCGAGCACCTCGCCGGTGTTGACATCCATGACGACTCCGGCGGCGCGGCCGGCGCGGCGGAGGACGTTTTCCAGCAGATATTGTTTGCGGGCGTCAATGGCGAGTTGGACCTTGGCGCCGGTGCCGGGTTTGGTATAGTCGGTCATCCGGATGGTGTGGCCTTTTTCGTTCTTGACGACGGTTTTGCGGCCTTCGGGTCCACGGAGGATGGAGTCCAGGCTGGCTTCGATTCCGGCGATGCCTTTTTCGTCGCCTACATAGTGGTTGAAGCTGTGGGTCTCGCTTTCGGGAACATCGCCTTTATCCCATTGTTTGAGGTAACCGAGGACATGGCTGGCGAGCGCGCCATAGGGGTATTGGCGTTGTGGCCGGATGCTGATGGAAACGCCGGGGAGGTCGAGGCTGTGTTCGGAGCATTTGGCGACATCCTCGTAGGTGAGGTCGGCCCGATAGGTGAACGGGATGAGTCCGCCGTGGGTGATATAATGAGTGCGGAGGTCTTTGGCCTTGAAATTCTTGGCGAGGCCGAGGGCTTTGAGGCGGCCGATGGTGCTTTCCTTGCCATCCTTGACGATGGAGACGATGTCGTTTTCGTCCTTGGCGCGTTCCATGCCATCTTTGGTGGTGACGCGTTTGATTTTCGGGTCGTTGAGGTGCTGGATCTGATAGGCCTCGCGGATTTCGGCGAGGTTGAAAGAGACCTCGTATTTGCGGAGGTTGCGGGCTAGGGTGATGCCGTTGCGGTCGGTGATTTCGCCGCGGATTCCGGGTTCGCGGATAGTGACGATGTGGTTGCCGGGCACCTGGTTGAGGAACTCGGTGCGGCGCACGATTTGGAATTCATGGAGGCGGGTGAGCAGCGCGCCGAAGCCGCCGAGCACGAGGGCGGTCAGCAGATAGATTCGGATGCGGTAACCGGGTTCCATGGGGTCAGTATTCGCGTTGGCGGCGGCGACCGGCTTCGGGGTTGATCGAGTGGTTGCAGGTTTTGGCGATGCGGAACAGCAACCAGAAAACCAGCGGGGAAAACAGCATGGTCACCAGTGCCGTGAACAGCATCTGCATGACGGTGGCCTTGGTGAGAACGGGATTGCCGCGGACAAAGTTGATGATGGCGTACTCGGCGGCAAGATAGAGCAACACGGCGATGCCGCTCAGCACGGCGGAGAACTGCCATTTGCCTTGGTGGAACAGCGGTTGGATGCCCTGCATCAGGGTGCCCATCGCGCCGAACAGCAGGATCGAATAACCGAAACGCAGCGACTCGACCGGTTGGGTGTAGATTTCAGGGTCGCCGCCATGCGGGGCGAGCCAGCATTGGGCGTCCCAGAAGAAGCCGCCGATGAAAGCGAGCAAGAGCATGGTGCGGGGGCCCACGGTGACGGCGCAGCAGAGGAAGACGAGTTGCACGATGAGGATGCGCGAATGATGCATGCCCGTGAACGAGGGCAGGAACTGCTGCACCACGAAGGAGGCCAGCAGCAGGAGAAGGGTGATAAGGGAATAGCGGATCACAGGTGGTCAGGATTCGGAGGACAAGACGACGAATACCGTGCTAAGATCCGCGAAGTTCACCGAGGGCCGGACGAGAGCTTCGGACTCCAGCGCGCCTTTTTCGACGGAATCGATGGTTCCAAGAAGGATGTTGGCCTGGAAGGTGCCTCCCCGGCCGGTGGTGAACACCCGCTGGCCTGTGCGGAGCGCGGCATTGGGTGAAAGGAATCGCATGCGCAACATCGGATCGCCATCGAAGCCGCCGCGCTGGCCGCTGAGGATGCCGACCTCCGGCGAGCCCTCCACGCGCGCCGAGACCTGGCATTTCTCATCAGTGAGCAGCAGCACCGACGAGCGTTCGCCACCGCTGTCCACGCGGTCAATCATGCCGACGAGGCCCTCGTTGCAGAGCACGGCGAGTTGGGTGCCGATGCCGCGTTTGGAGCCGGCGTCGATTTCCACGGTTTGCCACCAGGTGGTCGGCTGCCGGCGAATGACCTGGGCGGCGGCGACATTGAAGCTGGTGGTCTTTTTGAAATCCAGGGCGTGGCGAAGTTGGGCGTTCTCGCGCTCGAGTTCGCGGTAGCGGGATTCGACGATGCGCAGCCGGCCCATTTCGCCGCGCACGGTGGCGAGTTCGGCTTCCGAGGCCTTGGAGTGGCGCACTTCGTCCAGAAAGCTGCGGGCGTAGGCTTCGGTCTGCGAACCGGACTTGAGAAACGGCGAAATGGCGGAAAAATAGCTGCTTTGGATCTCACGCACCGTGCGCTCGCTGCGGGAGAGCGCCCAAACGGCTCCGCTCAGAAAGAGCAGAATGGCGATGAGATTGAGCGGCTTCATGGCCGGGTCCTGCCTAACGCTCGACCCTGCGGTCGGTGTTGGTGACTCGTTTCAAGAGGGCGATTTCCTGAAGCGCTTTGCCAGTGCCTTCGGCCACCGCGCTGAGGGGATCCTCGGCGATGTGGACCGGCAGCCCGGTTTCCTCTCGAAGCAGGCGGTCGAGCCCTTTGAGCAGGGCTCCTCCGCCAGCCAGCACGATGCCGCGGTCCACAAGGTCGGCGGCAAGTTCGGGCGGGCAGCGCTCGAGAGTGGTGCGGACGGCGTCAACGATGGTGCTGAGCGGGTCCGCCATCGCCTCGCGGATTTCCTGCGAGGTGATGGTGATGGTTTTGGGCAGGCCGGCGACCAAATCGCGGCCCTTGACCTCCATGGTCATTTCCTTGGGCAGCGGGGCGGCCGAGCCGAGCCGGATTTTGATGTCTTCGGACGTGCGCTCGCCAATCATGAGATTGTAGGCGCGCTTCATGTAGGAGACGATCGCCTCGTCCAATTCATCGCCGGCGGTGCGCACGCTGCGGGCATAAACGATGCCGGAAAGCGAGATGAGCGCAACCTCGGTGGTGCCGCCGCCGATGTCCACGATCATGTTGCCGGAGGCGTCCTGCACCGGCAGGCCCACGCCAATGGCCGCCGCCATCGGCTCTTCAATGAGGTAAACCTCGCGTGCTCCGGCCTGTTCCGCGCTTTCGCGCACCGCGCGGCGCTCCACCTCGGTGATCCCGGAGGGAATGGCAATCAACACGCGAGGGTTGGAGCGGCGGTTCTTGTTCACCTTGCGGATGAAGTGCCGCAGCATCGCCTCGGTCACCTCGAAGTCCGCGATCACCCCGTCCTTAAGCGGGCGGATGGCCACAATATTGCCCGGTGTGCGCCCCAGCATCCGCTTGGCGTCGTCGCCGACCGCCAGCACCTCGTTGGTGCCCGCCTTGACGGCGACGACCGACGGTTCGCGCAGGACAACACCATGGTCTTTGACGTAGATGAGCGTATTGGCGGTGCCAAGATCGATCCCAATGTCATTCGGGAAAAAATTTCCAAAAAGTTTTTTAAACATGAAAAGGATTGAAAATGAGAGACTTGTAAAATTTGAATGGCCCGGAAGCGTCCGCGGGTTTCTGATTTCCGCCTCCCGGTGCGACGAAAATCAAGAATTTGGCAGAACCCCGCCGGGGCGAACGCCACCGATAGAGAGGATTTTTCGCCAGGTCAAGCAGAATTCCATGTTCTACAGCGGGCTGGAAGCGCTGAATTCCCTGAAAATCCAAAAAAATTTGCCGTTAGGATCGTTTTCCGCCCCCGGATTCGCCCCAAATCCGTCCGCTGATGGTGCCGGGGCAAATCCGCGAGTGCCGCCAGCGCCAGTTTGCCGCGGACCTCGGCAACCGCCTCCAGCAGTTCGTCGCGGCACGTAGGCGCATTCGTGAGAATGCCGATGGCGAATGGCGCGCCCCATTGCGGGCGGGACTTTTGCGCCCGCGCCGTCACTGGCGCCCGCGCCGTCACTGGCGCCCGCGCCGTCACCGGCGCGCCTACCTGCCAATACATGTTAGTTTGGTGGCGGTGCGGATGAAAAGGCGGCCGTTGGCCGCGGCGATCGTGGCACAAGCGGGACCATCGGCATAGTCCGCGCGGGAGAGGATTTTTCCGTTAGGGCCTGCGGTGATGACGACCACTTCGCCTGCTTCGCTCATGACATAGATTCTGCCATCAGCGCCTGTGGGAGAAGTCCGCCAGGCGCCGCCGTTGGCAAGTTGGCAACGCCCCGCTTCCTTGCCGGTGACCGGATCGATCACTAACAGGAAAATGCCCGGGCTGCTCTTGCTGCCGCGCCCCCACGGGTCGTTCTTGTCGCTTTGCAACACATAGATCAAGCCCTGATAGACCAAGGGCGTGCCGGAATCGCTGGTGCGTTCGTCGTAGGTCCATGTCAGGGCGTCGGTCTTCAGTTCGCCCTTGCCGCCGGCCTTGAGCGCGAGCATCGCGCCGCCGCGGGGTATGGTTGCCACGATCAAGTCACCCGCGGTGACCGGCGAGGGGATCAGTCGCCAATTGGTATCCCGTTGCGGGTTATAATCCAAGCGCCAGAACTCGTCGCCGGTGGCGGGATCGTGGCCGCTGATGCAATCGCCGCCCTGGATGAGCAATTCGTTGCGGGTCTTGTGATCGAACGGGATTGGGGAGGAATAGGACTCGTGCGATTCGTCAACGGCGGCGGACTTGCGATCGTGTTGCCAGCGGGTCATGCCGGTTAGAGGGTCGATTGCCAGGATCAGCGAATCGAGCGGCTGCTCGGTCCCGGCGGGGCCGGAATAGGGTTTTGGCCGCCGCATGATTTGGACAAAGAGGGAGCCCTGCCACAGCAGCGGGCTGGAGCTATAGCCGAATTTGGTGCAAAGTTTGCCGTAGTCCTTGACCAGGTTTCTGCTCCATAACAATTTGCCGTCCATGTCCAGGGCGGCCAGATCCCCGCTGCCAAACAGGAAACAAACGAATTTCCCATCGGTGACCGCGGAAGGCGTCGCGCCGTTGTTTTGAGGGGCCTTGATCTCGTCGCCCAGGCGTTTCTGCCAAAGGATCTTGCCATCCGCGGCATTCACACACAGTCCGAGCAGGCCTTTGGAGGCAGGATCGGTTGAGGTGACGAAAACCCGCTCGTTCCACACGATCGGGGTGGCATGACTGGCGCCGGGCATCGGGGCCACCCACTTCGCCTTGGCGGGATCACAGGACTCCGGCAGGTTCGTCTCGCCGCTGGATCCGTTAGAAAACGGCCCGCGCCATTGCGGCCAGTTTGCGGCGTGGGCCGCCAGAGACAGCCATGACAGCGCGAGCAGGAGTGGCATGCGGAAATTTGCTAGATGGACGTTGGCTGGCGGTTTCATCGTACGAACGGGTGCTCGCGTGTCTTGTGGTTCATTCAAGCGGCGTGGCTGCAGGCCGGGTCACGGCAGCGGTTTGATGGGCGGGTGGAGTTGGGTGTGGATTGATAAGCATGGGGCCTACGCCAGTGCGTGGTCCGATCTTTCACAGAGGTTCGTCGCCAGCACCGCCGTCTCGTTCCAACAAAACCGAAGCGCCAACGACTGCAGATCTTCCGGTCTTGACCGTCCATTACGGTGCGCATGAATTGGTTGGCGGCAAACATTTCCCCCGACCGGCCGACTTCGCGACGAAGCACAACAGAGTCGTATGGCGACTGATGAAATCATCTAATCCCCGAGGCAGGTACCGACCCTGCGGGCGCTTCCCACCCAGGCGTGATCGGCCGGAATGAGCTTGCGCTTGCCAGCCACTTCGGCAATCGGCACCGGCTTGGTGCCGCCGCCACGCGCCGCCACCATCACCCCGAAGCATTCCTTTTCTATCAACTCAACACACGTCGTGCCGAGGTGGGTGGCCAACAGGCGGTCCGCCGCCGATGGCGTCCCGCCGCGTTGCACATAGCCGAGGATCGTCACCCGCGCCTCCAATTCGGTCAGCGCTTCCAAGCGCCGCGAGAGTTGCCAGGTGTTGTCGGCGTGGCGGGCATGCCATGCCGCCAAATCGCGCTCCGCCAGTTCCTGCTCCGGCTCGGTGGTGGCGTCCTTCTTGCGCTGTTGGGCGGCGGCAAGGACGGCGGCATCCGTGATCGACGCGGCACCCTCCGCCACCGCCACAATGCTGAAATTCGTGCCGAATTGGCAGCGCCGCAGGATGGCGGCCGCGACCTTTTCGATATCATAGGGGAGTTCCGGAATCAAAATCACATCCGCTCCACCCGCGATACCCGCCCCCAGCGCCAGCCAACCCGCACAATGACCCATGACTTCCGCCACGATGATCCGATGGTGGCTGTGCGCCGTGCTATGCAAACGGTCCACCGCTTCAGTCGCAATGCCCAGCGCGGTGTCGAAGCCGATCGAAACATCAGTTAGAGCGAGGTCATTGTCGATCGTTTTGGGCAGGGTGATGATGTTGAGCCCTTTCTCCACCAGCCGCAGGGCATTGCGGTGCGTCCCCCCCCCGCCCAAACAGACCAGCGCGTCGAGGCGGTTTTTGCGGTAATTCGCGGCAATGACGTCGGTCATGTCGCGGGTTTTCCCATGGTAATCCATGCGATGCGGCTTGTCGCGACTGGTGCCGAGGATGGTGCCGCCCACGGTGAGGATGCCGGACAGTGCGGCCTTATCGAGCGCGAAGTGCAGGTTGTTGGCCAAGCCGCGATACCCGTCCCGAAACCCAATCACCTTCATGCCGCTGTCCAACGCCGCCTTGCCGACGCTGCGGATGCCGGCATTGAGACCCGGGCAATCGCCCCCCGCCGTGAGAATGCCAATGCACTTTGGTTTTGCCATCTGCTTGGATGGAATTGAGCCCAGCCCAATCCCGGAAGTCAACCGGAAAATCCAACATCCTGGAGGGCATCATCCCCCGATGCCATCAACGGTGACAATCTTGTCAAATCCGCGGCCACAACCTCGGCCCACACCCCCGGCCGACCCTTTCCGCCCAACTTTGTCCTTGTCAGTCTCCCCACGGTCACACTTATTGGTAGCCACGCACGAGCGTGGCAGGGAAGTGCCCTCCAGGGTTCGGTTTGCAGGAGAACACGAACGCGTCCGTGTTCTCCTGCAAACCGAGCACGTTCGTGAACAAAACTGTTGGGCAAGATCAAAAATATGACCAAACATACATGCAAAACAGGCCTCTGATAACGGCGAGCATTCTGCTTGCATCTAATGTCGCCATGATGTGCGTGCTCGGGTCATGCGCATCCCGGCCATCACATGAAGGTACCGCTGGGAATCAGTGGAAGCGGCCTGCACGCGATTATACGACTTGGCTTGACTATCTTCAGAACTTCACCCCTCCTGACGAAAGGTCAGTAATGCCGTATAAGAACCTGTATAGAGACTCCTCCGAACTTGCAGGAATTGAGGTGTACCAAAAGCCAATAGGCGACGGTGCCCCGACCGACAACTCCCGATACATAGGGAAACATCCTGGCACTGTGTGTTACCATTTTTGGGATGGCAGGATTCTCTGGCTGGAATATTCTCCTAACGGTAAGATCACCAGAAAAGAATGGGGACACCATTACGAGGAGCAAAAGCCTGAATATTTCAATTCATGGGAGATGGTCGATTTCAACAAAGGAAGCGATCCGAAATTCGAGCGCCATAAAGACCCTCGCACTCCACCAGGTCATGGTCTATATTCGGGAGTCTCGACCCAATAAACACAAGATGCTCGACAAATCGCCGCTGCCGACGGGGATGAGCCCCGTAATTTCACTCCAACCACTACGTATTCGCCCGGTGGCAGGGCTCGACGTTGTGCATAAAGTGAAAGCCATAAAGATTCTTGCAGTCGGCACCTTCCTTCTGGGAGTCTTGCTCTTTGGAGTATACTCGATAGTTGAATCACTTCGGCGGGAGGCCGGAGGACCAAGCTACGGTTACATTTTTGATGATTGGCCTAATGGGGGTGATTCCAACAAGGATCATTGGCGTGGCGGAATCTTCTTCGGCGCCAAGGCAGATAAGATACGTTGGATCGCCAAGCCTGAAAGGGACTCAGTTGACGTACATAGCATACGGTTCTTCGCGCGGATTCCCATGAGCGACGAAGAATTCAACGAACTAGTAGCCAAACTTCAGTCGTCTGAGAAATATTCTTACAGGCCGCGTCAAGCCTTCGACAGCTCTCGTCTCTTTTTCATTCCTGATTGGTTCCCACGATCGGAGGAAGTCCAGTTTGTCTGTACCGCTAGAGACGAAAGCAGTTGGCCGGTTCTAATTGTACGTGGACGTGGTGACTACACCTACATGCACCTAAACTAACATTGCAACAAATCGCCGCTGCCGACCGGGATCAGCTCCACAGTTTCACTCCAACCACTACGTTTTCGCCCGGCGGCTAGGCTCGGCGTTAGAACCCCGACCCGGATTTCAGGCTTGCCCCTCGAAAGTGGGCGGATAGCCTGAGTTTTCCGCAAGAAAGAAAATCACACAGAAAGGGAATCACATGAGGCCTTCAAGCATTCAAATCTCCATATTCAGGGCCATTGTGAAGTCCATCGGCATCTATCAACTCGTGCAGATCGCCTACGATGTGTTTTCGGTCTTTCTAATTCGGATGAATTTCGCGCACAAATCGGGCCGGAGTTTGGAAGCCGGAAGGGAAGCGGAACTGTTCGCTTGGGCGTTTTTCCACTTTGGACTGGCAATGGTTCTCATCCTTGGCACCGACACAATCTGCCGCATCGCTTTTGGCAATCTGTGACCTGGGGATTCAACCACCAGCCGCTACTTCATCGAGGCGAGGATTTGCTCGGTGAGGACCTTGACGAGTTTTTCAGCCTCGGGGTCGAGCGTGGCTGGACCGTTAGAAGCGGCGGCGCTGCCGGGAATCTGGCAGACGGTGCCGGGTTGGAATTCGGAGTTGTCGCACAATTCGCATTCTTTCCATGCCGCGCGTTTGTCGTCCATGCCGAGCGACTTGCGCACCGCAATGAGTTCCTTGGCTTGTGCGCCGGTCATGGTGAGCAGTTTGCCGCGGTTGAGCTGGGAGGCCACCCAGACGACCTTGCACAACGACTCGGTGTTTTCCATTTTCCAATAGGCGTCCTCGACGTCTTTGCCCCAGGTGATCACGCCGTGATTGATCATGAGCACGGACATGTGATCGACGCCGATCTTGCCGACGTTATCGGCCACGGTCGGGGTGCCTGGGGTGCCGTATTCGGCCAGGCCGATCTCACCGAGGAAGACATCCGCCTCGGGAATCATGCAGGTGGGAGGACGCACACCTGCCACCGCAAAGGCAGTGGCATGGGGCGGGTGCGCGTGGCAGCAGGCCTTGCACTTCGGCTGGCGCTTCATGATGGCAAGGTGCGTCATGCACTCGGAGGTGCGCTTGTATTTGCCGGCGACTTGATTGCCCTCCATGTCCACCAGGCACATCTGCTCCATGGTCATGAAGCCCTTGGAAACCAGCGTGGGAGTGCACAACACGAGGTTGTCGCCGACGCGGATGGTTAGATTGCCGCCGTTGCCATCGGTGTATTCCCGCTCCCACATGCGCCTGCCGATGTCCACCATGCGGTGTTTGATGGCAACGATGGCGGGCGAGTCGAAGAAGGTCTGGATATCCGCCGGGGTCTTGGGGTCCTGGCCGCTTGACCAGTGGTATTCGTAGTCGGGCAGGATGGGCGTGCCCGGCACCGCACCGGTGGACGGGGCACCGGCGCGCACCGGACCGAGGCCGTCGCGCAGCACATCCTTGGCGGAAGGTGTTAGGAGAACGCCCTGCGGGAGCTGGGCGGCGGTCTTGCCGGATTTGAGGTAGGCTTCCATGTCTGCGGCGGTGAAGACTTTCTTGGTCATGGGATGGGGATGTTAGGTTGGAGGGTTAGGCGGGTGGTTGGTAGGAAAGGGAATCGAAAACGGCGACCGTGATGGCGTCGATGGGGATGGGGAAATCAAACGGGGCGGTGGCCTCGGCGCCCTCGACAATGCCCACGATATCACCGTCTCCGGCGCCGATGTTGTCATAGGCGACGAGGGAGTGTTGCGCGGAAAGCGGAGGTTGTTGCTGGCAGGCGCCGTTGAATTGCGCCGCATCGAGCGGATTGACCATCAGCCAACGCCCGCCTTTGAAGGAGGGGTCCTGGAGGCTGAGGGTCACTCGGCCGATGACTTGGGCGACGCGCATTAGAAGAAAGACAGAAGACTTTGAGACAGAAGACAGAAGACAAGAGGGGAGCGGAGAAAGACACAAGACTTGAAGACACGAGACGCAAGAGACGAATCAACGGATGCTTCGGCTTGGCCTCTCGCTGGGTGGAGAACTTGTTGATTGGTCATGGGTTGCGGTGGCTTCTTGTCTTCTGTCTTCTGTCTGGGAGCGCAGCGATCTTCTGTCTTAATCAATGACTCCTTGGATGAAGTTGCGGATGGGGGAGTGTTCGTCGTGAACGATGTGGCGGGCACCGAGGCCATCGGTGGAGACGAAGACGTTGGAGTGGAGTCCGGCACCGAAGAGATCGATGGCCACCATGGGAGCCCCGGTGAAGCCCCGCTCGGAATCCAGCGGTTGGCACAGCAATAACTTGTGGCCCTTGAGCGAAGGGTGCGAATGGCTGCTTACCGCGTGGCCGACGACTTGAGCGAGGATCATGAAAGTTGAGTTATCAGTTATGGGTTATCAGGAAACGAGACAGAAGACTTGGAGACAGAAGACAGAAGAAAAGAGAAAGAGGGAGCGAATGTATTATCTTCTGTCTGGGAGCGAAGCGGTCTTCTGTCTTGTGTCTTCATATGATTCTGAGATTCTCGACGAGGACACAGCGGCGGATGCGGGTGAAGGTCTTGGGAGTGGTGATGCCTTCGCCGGTGGTGGTGGCGATGGAGTAGGAGAGATAGCCTTCGCCCCCAAGGCCCAGCCCGGCAACCGAGGGACCGTTTTTGACGAAGAGGGTGGTGTCCATTTCCTTGGCCATGTAAGTCATGTGATCGACATCCTTGGTGTGGATGATCGCGGAGTGCCGATAGTTGTGCTCGGCCCGCCTGGCTTCGCGCACGGCCGTGACAAAGTCCGGCATCGGCACGATCGGCAGCATCGGCATCATCTGTTCCTCCTGCACGAACGGGTGATCGGCATCGGTTTCGGCAAACAGCAGTTGGGTGCCGGACGGAATCGCCGCCCCGGCCTGTTCGGCGAGTTTGCCGGGGTCGGCACCAACGAGGTTGCGGTTGAGCACCGGGTGGGAGCAACCGCCATCCGTTGGCTTGTAGGTGAAGGCGGCGGCGCTGAGCCTTTCGAGTTGTTGGGCGTTGAGACGCGCGGCACCGGCCAGTTCCAGTTCCTCGCAAAAGCGCTTGAACACCGAGCCTAACACAAACACCGCTTTCTCGCCGATGCAGAGCAGGTTGTTGTCAAACGCCGCGCCTTCGATGATGTTGCGGGCGGCCTTGGCAAGGTCGGCAGTTTCATCGACCACCACGGGGGGATTGCCCGGGCCGGCGCAGATGGCGCGTTTGCCGGATTTCATCGCGGCGTTGACCACTGCCGGGCCGCCGGTGATGGCCAACAAGGCGATGTAGGGATTCTTGCACAGCAGATCGAAGGAGTCCAACGACGGTTGCTCAATGGTGGTGATGACGTTGTCAATGCCAATGGCCCGGTAGATGGCCTCGTTGTACGCGCGCACCGCCAGGGCCGCGCTGCGGGCGCCGCCGGGATGGGGATTGAAGACAACGGTGTTGCCGCCGGCCACCATGCTGATCACGTTGCCTGTTAGGGTGGGGATCGAATGAGTGACGGGCAGAATCGCGCCAATCACCCCGAACGGCGCGTATTCCTCCAGCGTGATGCCGCCGTCGCCGCTCAACGCATCCGGGTGCAACCACTCGGTGCCGGGCACGTCCTTGGTGATGAGCAGTTTGGCTATCTTGTGATCGACCCTGCCAATCTTGGTTTCCTCCATCTCGAAACGGCCCCAGGCCTCGGCATTGGCAACGGCCAGCAGTTTGACAAGCTCGATGACCTTGGCACGCCCCGCGACGCCCAGTTTCTTGAGCTGGAGATGGGCGTCATGGGCGGCCTCCGAGGCTTGGTTGGCACATGTGAAAACACCGAACTTGCCGCTGGCGGCCTTGGCGGCGTTGTTAGCGCAGCCGCATGCCGGCGTGGCGACCGGCGCGGGCAGCGCAACATCCCTGTCCTGCACCAATCGGGAAAGAACGCTTTCAACGATGACTTTGATTTGATCTTGATTGAGGGTCATGGAGGGGGAAATCGGGAGGTTTGGGGTGAAGCGGAGATCTTTAACCACAGATTACACAGATTACACAGATTGAATGTTGGAGTCATTCAGACGGTGATTCGTTTAACTTGGAGAGATGCGTGTTTGAAATTGAGGAGAAGCCTCACATGCAAAGCAGTTATCTTGAGGTAGCCAATCATCTGGGAGATGTGGGCGTCGTTGAAGAAATCCACAACCTTGGTATCCACGATGACGGCACTGTCCACGATTAGATCGGGAATGAGATTTCCAATGGGGCGCCTTTTGTAGAACACCGTATAGTGTTTTTGTTGCTCAAAAAAAATTTCCTGATCCGCAAACTCAATACACAATGCGTTCTCATACAGCTTTTCATCAAGACCATTTCGAAGATCACGGTGTACTTCCATCGCGGCACCAATGATGCGCTCGGTAAGTTCCTTGTGAAGTGCTTCGTTACCCATAATCTGAGAAATCTGTGTAATCTGTGGTTGAAAAACAGCCGCAACTCCTAGCCGCCTTTGTAGAGGGTTTTGCCGTGGACTTCGACGCGGTCGATGATGGCCACCACGGCGGCATCCACTGGAATGTTCTTGAGCCCCTGGGCGTTGCGGGCGGAACTGCCTTGGCAGAACAGCACCAACTCGCCTTCGCCGGCACCGACGGTGTCGATGGCGACGATGGTGTTTTGGCCGTCCTTGAATTGCGACGGATCCTTGTCGTCGACAAGCTTGGGTCGCAGCAGGAGCAGTGTCTTGCCGATCATGTGCTCGTCCTTCTTGGTGGAGACGACTTGTCCGATGACTTCCGCGAGGAACATGGGGATTTTGAGTTATCGGTTATCAGTTGTCAGGGAGCGGCCGCGGCGGAGGCGCGCACGGCTTCCCTGACAAACTCCTGCGGGGTTACTTGCGCGGGGCGCGGGCGGCCTCCTTGGGGAGCACCCCTTCGATGGCATCGTCCGGGCGGGCGATGACATGGGCGCTGATGACCTCACCGGCGCTTGCGGCGATGGCGGCCCCGGCATCGATGGCAGCCTTGACGGCTGCGACATCACCGCTGACGACGGCATTGCACATGCCGTTGCCGACCTGCTTCATCGGTCCGAGGAGTTCGATGTTTGCGGATTTGAGCATTGCGTCAACGCCGACGACTAGGCAGGCGAGGCCGCGGGTTTCGAGGAGTCCTAGTGCTTGTTTGGCCATGGTGGTATTTGTTTGGTGTGAGGTTTGGATGGAGACGGGATGGGATGATTCAGGAGAGTTTGCGGAAAACCTCGCGGGCGAGAACGAGTTCTTCGTTGGCCGGAATGACGAGGATCTTCACGGTGGAGTCGGCGGTGCTGATGACCGCCTCGGTGGCGGCGCATGCGGCGTTTCTCCCGGCATCCAACCGGACGCCGAGCGCTTCGAGATTAGCGCAAACGGCGGCGCGGATGGCACTGCCGTTTTCGCCGATGCCGGCGGTGAACACCAGGGCGTCGAGCCCGCCAAGTTCGAGGTGAAACGCCCCGGTCCAATGGCGGATCGAGTGGACCAGGGTGTCGAGCGCGAGCCGCGCCTCGGCATTGCCGGCGGCCGCGGCCTTGTAGATGTCGCGGATGTCATTGGAAACGCCGGACAGTCCTAACAGCCCGGACTCCTTGGTTAGCTGGCGCTCGGCTTCATCCAAGGTGATGCCGAGCGTACGCATCGCATACGGGATGGCGCCGGAATCGAGGTCGCCGACGCGGTTGTTTTGCGGCACACCGCTTTGTGGCGAGAAGCCCATGCTGGTGCCGATGGCCACGCCATTGCGAATACCGGTGATGGAACTGGAGCCGCCAAGGTGGCAGGAAACCACCCGGAAAGGCGTGCCGGCACAGGGCTGCGGTCCATCCTGATAGAGGCGGCGTGCGATGCGGGCGACGTCCTCGCGTCCGCACAACTCGGCGGAGCGCTCGGCGATGAACTTGTGGCTGGCACCGTGGAAGCCGTGGCGCCGGATGCCGATGTCGCGCCAACTCGCGGGCACCGCATAGGTGGCGGAAGCCGCTGTCGTCCACTGATAGAAAGCGGTCTCGAAAAGGGCGACGAGGCGGGCTTTGGGCAACGATTTGGCGAACTGTCGGATGCCGGCGGCATACGGCGGGTTGTGCGCGGGAGCCACGGCGGTGAAGCCGTCGAGTGCATCTATCACCGCTTGGTCTGCGATCACGCAACCGCTGAGGTTCTTGCCGAGCACGGTTTTGAAACCCACCGCGTCGATGGCCTCCGCGTTGTCGATGACACCGTCGCGCCGCAGGCTGGCCAGGGCGTCGTCGATCACTTCGGCATGATCCGTGACGCGCTCGTAGCCGCCCTTGGCAATCACCTCGCCAGCCTGCTCATCCATGCGGAAAAGCCGGTATTTGAACGAGGTGGAGCCAAGGTTGGCGACGAGGATGAGCATGGGCGCGGTTATCGCTTATTTGTTAATGGCTATCAGGGAAGAGGATCAGTCGGATCGGTCGGATCGGACCGATCTCTTGTCTTGCGTCTTGCGTCTTGCGTCTTCAAGTCTTGTGTCTCTTACGCGATCCAGGGGCCGAGTTTCGAGAGATCGTCGTGGGGTCTCGGGATGACCTGCACGGAGGTCACGGTGCCGAGGTTGGAGGCGGCGGCGGCGGCGGCATCGAGGCCGGCTTTGACCGCCGCGACGTCGCCGGTGAAAAACCCGGTGACCAGCCCGGAGCCGATCTTGTCCCAGCCGGTCATTTTGATGTCGGCCGCCTTGAGGGCGGCGTCGGAGGCTTCGATGAGGGCGATGAAGCCCTTGGTTTCGATGATGCCGATTGCTTGTTTGGCCATGGTGTTGGAGAGTTATAGGTTAGGAGTTGTGGGAAAATCAGGCGAGGCCGAACTGGCTGAGCAGTTCCGGATGCGGGCGGGCGATGACGTGGGAGGCGATGAGTTCGCCGACCCGGCCGGCGGCGTCCGCGCCGGCATCGACGGCAGCTTTGACGCTGCCGACATCACCCTTGAC
>Ga0118677_10009019_pt1 | contig 15749 bp, 11 predicted proteins | sample AliMusrvi5mmetaG_FD_86154 | JGI IMG/M metagenome (GOLD analysis project Ga0118677, IMG submission 86154) | reverse complement strand
ATTGATGGCCGCCTCCTTGGGCGATTCGCCCATCGCCAGGTGCCGGTGAATATTTTCGATCACCACAATGGAATCATCGACCAGAATCCCCACGCAGAGCGACAACCCCAACATCGACATCATGTTCATGGAAAATCCGAAGATATTCATCATCAGGAAGGTGCCGATCATGGAGGTGGGAATGGCCAGCGCCACGATGAGCGTGCCGCGCATGCTATGCAGGAAGAGGAAGACGATGAGCACCGCCAGCAACGCGCCTTCCAGCAGCGACTGGTTCACGTCATGCAGGGTATCCTTGATGAACGTGGACTGGTCCATGGCCACAGTAATTTCATAATCCGAGGGCAGCGTGGCGGCTTGCGCGGGTTTCCACTTGCCGACTTTTTCCGCCGCGATTCCTTCATCGGAATAGGGCCGGCCCGTCATGCTTTCCAGCGCCTTTTTGACGGATTCGACCACCTTGACGGTATTGGCGTCCGACTGCTTTTGCACCACCAGCGAGACGCTCGGGGCGCCGTCCACGCGGGTGTAGGTGGTGGGCTCGGCGACGGTGTCCGCCACCTCGGCAATGTCGCGCACGCACAGATTCGGATTCCCGGCGACAGGAATGCGCACATTCAGGATTTGCGTCGGATCGGTGAATTCACCCATCATGCGCACGGAATAGTCGCGGTGTGTTTCTTCGATGGTGCCGGAAGGCAAGTTCAAGTTTTCATTGCCTAACGCTGCAACTACCTGGTTAATGCTTAACTTGTACGCCTCCATGCGGCTCTTATCCACCTTCACCTGGATTTCCCGCACATCCCCGCCGGAGACCGACACGTCCGCCACCCCTGGCAACTCGCTCAAGCGATCTTTGAGAAAATCATCGGCCAGACGTCGCACATCGATTGAGCTGCGGCTGTCGCTGGCCATGTTGATCTGGATGACGGGCAGCGCTTTGACATCCAGTTTGTTGACGACCGGCGCTTTGGCGTCCTGCGGCAGCGAATTGCGCAGCGCATCGAGTTTACTGCGCACGTCGGAAGAAGCGACATTGATGTTGGTGCCGAGATTCAACTCCAGCATCACCATGGAGAGGCCTTCGGACGAAGTGGAGGAGATCTTTTTCAACCCGCTGATGGTACTCACGTTGTCTTCAATGGGCTTGGTGATGAGCGTTTCAATCTCTTCCGGTCCGGTGCCGGCGTAACTGGTAGTGATGGAGAGCATCGGGAACGCGACATCCGGATACAGATCCACCGGCAGTCGTCTATTGGATTGTAGCCCGAGAATGACCAGTGCCAGCACCAGCATCAGCATAGTGACCGGACGTGTTATGGAAAGTCGAGTTAACCACATGCGCGCGTTCCTCTTAGTACCTTTTAGTACCTTATCAGGCAAATTCGACACAGGACGTGTCGAATTTGCCTGATAAGGTACTTGACAAGACCAGTTCAGCTATTGAAAGAACTCTCTCTGTACGGTTGATCGTCTATTGGTACCGGCTATGCCGGATTAGTACCTTAAGCCTTCGAAACTGCGATAAAAAATGATCATTATTACGTATGTTGATGGTTCAATCGCAGTTCCGAAGGCTTAAGGTACCCGCAAGAACAGTGCTATCTGTAATAAACAAAGCCAGGTTGTATTGACTTTTTGGGTCGTGGGCAAGACTCACTTTAGGATTCAATATTCAGGATGGGAAGAATGGGCATGATGTGAACCAAACATTCCATACTTCCCATACCTCCCATCATTCCCATCTTATGCTGCCATTGCGGGAAAAGGTGGACACCATCCGCCAGCCTACTTATCCATCCCGTGCTGCACCGAGATGGCGTCGCCATCTTGCAAATTCTGCTGGCCGCCGGTGATGATTTGCTCACCCAATTTAAGTCCGGACACGATCTGTACCAGATTCTGACTGGCATACCCGGCAACGATGGCGCGCTTGCGCGCCTGTCCTTTCTCTGCCACAAAGACCGCTTGCTCACTGCCCTTTTGCACGATGACATCTTTGGGAATGGCGATCACACCATGGTGCTGTGCAGTGATGATGGCGCCGCGGGTGAACATCCCGGGAAAAAGCTGCTTGCTGCGCTTTACACGCACGCGCACGATGAAATTCCTCGTGCTGGCATCCACCACGGGCACAACCTTCTCCACCGTGCCCTTGATGGTACTGGCATGTGCCGCGCCGAAGAGGTTGGCGCGATCCCCTTGCAAGGCATCGACCGTCAGCAGCACCGGCAGCTCACTATGCAGGCGTGGCGCGTCCAACTCAGAGACTTTTGCCTCAAAATACAGCGCCTGATTGGTGGTGAGACGGAGCACGGTGATAGCCTTAGCCACGCTCTGCCCGACATCGACGGTTTTCGCGGATACCACGCCATCCACCGGGGAATAGATCTTTGTGTAGCCAAGGGTGTTCTTCGCGGTTTGGATCGCTTCCAGCGCTTGCGCGATGGAAGCCGTGGCGCTCCTGATATCGCTTTCGCGCATCAAATCGATCTCATGGGCGGCTTTAGCCTGCGCCAACACCGCTTCAGCCTGCAGCACGCCGGTTTCCGCGATCCTGACATTGGCGCGTGCAACATCGATTTGTTTTAAGTTGGCCTTCGCCGAATTTACGCCTTCCTGCGCCTGATTGAACGCACTTTTCGCGGCATCGATGTCCTCTATGCGCGATCCCTCCTTCACCAGCGAGAGTTGCTGCTGCGCGGAATCGAGCTGTGCTTGAGCAACCTCCAACTTGGTGGCGGCGCTGTCCAGGATCGAGTGGGCAATGGCCCCTTGCGTGTCGAGCATTTTGTAACGCTCGTAATTGCGTTTGGCGTCCGCATAATTCGCTTGCGCCACGCGAACCGCACTCTCGGCCATCGCCTTCTCCTGGGCGCGCGAGCCATGCACCACTTCGTCATATTTCGCCTGCGCAGATTTCAGCATCTCTCGAGCACTATTGAGCTGCGCATTCATGGTGGCTTCCGTCGCCTCTTTGGTGGTATTGGCTTGCTGCAAGCGCGCGTTTGCAGCATTCAGCCCCGCCTGGGCATCCTGATTGCCACTGCTGGTGGCGGTACGTTGTTGTGCCGCTGCTGCCATGGCCTGATCCCGATGTGCTACCGCGGCATGGTAGGCGGCCTGTGCGGAGCGTAACATCGCCTCCGCATCTTGCACCTCCAGGCGGGCAACCACTTGCCCCTGGTGTACGGGGGTGCCTTCTTTGCCGATTATCCAGGCAATGCGTCCCTCCGCGCGCGTACCGACGCTAACTTCATCCTCTGGTAGCAGGGTGCCGGTCACCTGTACCACTTCATCCATATTCGACGGACTGAGCGTCATAACACTGACCGGTGTCCCGCTCTGCACCGCTGTTTTTGTAGTGGTCGCACCCGTGGCTGGAGCCTGTTTAAGCGCGCATCCGCAAATGGTCATCGTCGCCAATGCCAGGAGCAGGCTGAGTACCCATAAATAATATTTGTTCATCGATGTTCCTCACCCTCTGTCCGGGTCGTATTACTCTTGTTCTTCTGCGATTTTCTCAATGTGGCTCTCTACCGCGGACAACTGACGTGCCATCTCCTGGAAAAATTGCTGCACATCGCTCATTTTGCCGATCATCAACATGCTGGTATGAAAAGGATGACGAAAAACCAGTAACTTGTCACCCGGGTGGATGTTGATCTCTTTGCGCGCCTCAGCAGGAATGACAACCTGTCCGCGTTCCCCTAATGTCACCGACCCAAAAAAACAATCTTCCACCGATAAACATTTATCCATGATGCCCTCACAGTTGTATGAAAAGTATGATTTATCATACTATCGCTGATAAGAGTTTGTCAACAAGAGATATTCTTCTCTGCTGCAATCTGTCCAACCGACCGATTCGTCCGATATCGCACAGGCACTTCATCCCTCTTCTGCCTTCACACCACCCCCTAAAGGAGGTGGCTAACAATGGCAGCACTTTTCGAAAGCCTCAAAGTCTAACGACGCTGAAGCGCGCTGAACGGGTCTTTTCCTTCCGCCTTGCGCCTTCTGCCTTCTGCCTTCCGCCTTCCGCCTTTTGCCTTTACTCTCGCGCCATCCAGCTTTCCGCGCCAATAGTAGTGTCCTCGCCATGTCCGGGGTATACCACCGTCTCTGCGGGCAAGGTGCTCAAACGGCGCAGGCTGTTCGCCATCTGCGCCTGACTGCCGCCCGGAAGGTCCATACGCCCACAGGCGCCGGCGAACAGGGTATCACCGCTGAAAAGCAACCCGTCATCCGCATTATACAGGCAGATGCATCCCGGGGTGTGACCGGGCGTATGCATTACGCTGAAACGATGGCGACCCACTGCTACGATGTCGCCTTCCTCCAGGAAGTGATCGACAGTGACCGCTTTCAGTTCGAAAGGCAGATTGAACGGCGCGAAGGAAGGATGCGCCAGCATATCGCCATCCAGCGCATGGCATGTCACCGGCGCCTGCGTAGCGGCGATCAACTCATGCGCTCCCATAGTATGATCCCAGTGTCCGTGTGTGCATACAATCAACTTGACTGTCGCGCGTGAGCGCTCAGCCCACCGCGTGACTTCCCCGACAATTTGCCACGGCGCATCTATCAATATCGCCTCACCGGCTTCATCATCCGCCACAAAATAACAATTGGTTTCCAACGGCGCGCCGGGAATAACCTGAATCGTGAGCATGCTTACCTCCGCTTAGTACCTTATCAGGGCAATGCGACACAGGACGTGTCGCACTGCCCTGATAAGGTACTCGACAAGACCAGATCAGCTGTTGAAATAACCTCTTTCATACCGTTGATCGGTCTATTAGTTCCGGTTATGCCGGATTAGGCTCTAACCTGCATTATTCATAACTATTTCGAATAATGCCCAGTTAGCCCGGCAGACCTTGACATTTCATGAATAATCCGGGCTAATGTTACTCTGAACGACAACATGTTGTAAATTTGAGTTGCCCGTCTGTGGTCGTATCCGTTTTCGCTTTCGTGACACCTGGGAAGATCCTGCGTTGGCGTTCAGAGCAACATTAGTACCTTAAGCCTTCGAAACTGTGATAAAAAACGATCATTATTACGTATGTTGATGATTCTATCGCAGTCTCGAAGGCTTAAGGTACCCGCAAGAGCAGGGCTCTTTGTAATAAACAAAGCCAGGTTGTATTGACTATTTGGGTTGTGGGCAGGGCTCACGTTAGAGCCTGATAATAGCGATAAGAGAGCGGCAGACTAAATCCGACGCGAAAAGCGGGGACAGCATTCGACTGCGCTCATGCCAGGTGTAGCACATTTTCAATGAAGCTGTCTCGCGTTTAGCAGGGAAATGTGGAAAATGTGTACCAGTGCGGCGATGAAGGATTTTTCGAGCACGATTACGAGCACGATTACGAATCGAATACGAAGAGCTTAATTCACAAGTATTGTGTCTGACCTGCATTATTCATAACTCACACCTGTCCAAAATCGCCTTTCGGCTTACGCTCAATTTGAGCGTGGTTGAGAAGACAGGGGGTGGTTTTCAGTTTTCCCGCTCAAATTCTGTTTCCAGATTATGCACATGACTTATGTAACACAGAGGGGTGAATGAGCCGATAGTCCCGAAGGGACACTAGCTTCTAGCCATGGGTGGAGCGTAGCGGAACCCGTGGTGAGTCAACCGCCAGTGAATATCAGTCCCGAAGGGACGATAGCCGCGTCATTACGAGAAAACTTTTGGTCAATAATGCTCACCGCTTTCATCCCGCTTGCACAATATGCTGCCGTCCCTTCGGGACTTGAGGATGAACCAGGCCGATCTTCCACGGGTTCCGCTACGCTCCACCCATGGCTAGACGCTGACATCCCTTCGGGATTATCGGGATACGATCACCTTTTGCTAACCCGGATTATTCATGAAACGTAAGGACTGCCGGGTTAGCTGGCATTATTCGAAATAGTTATGAATAATGCAGGCTAAACATTAAAGTGCATTGTCCAGCGCGGTTTTTGGATAGCATATCGCACGAAAAGGCTCCTAATAGGCAAATTCGATGACTTTGCACCATACTCGCATGCACTCACCAGCTTATCTGGGGAAAGTCCAAACTATTTTTGACAGCAATGAGACAAGATAATGTAGGATAGACTGCCCAAATTACCACTGTTTTTTCCTGCTATCGAACAACAGATTCAAAAGCTAATGCAAGTGCGTATTCACAATCATACGGGCTGACTTCATCTATTATCAGTTGATCGATTTTGCTTTCAGTGTTGTCAATACCGAGCGTGGAAAGTATTTACAAGCGAGAAAAGTTACCACTGCGACCATCAAACTATCTTGAATGTCCGACTCCTGCAATCGGCCCATTTCGTCATTAAACTCCACAAAGCGACAATACCTCCCTCCGGTGTCACTGGTTTAAATCCATTAATACCGGTGACACCGGAGGGAGGTGATTGAAAAATACTACGTAAAAAGCTGGGAGAGCATTTGACATTGCTCATACCAGGAGCACGAGTTTCCACATTTCTGCTATGCGGGGGATACCCAAGCCAGTCCCGATTTTCCGCTCTCCGGCTCTTTCAATCTCGAATTCTGCACTTACCTCCGAATGCTGTCTCCTGTTTCGATCTATCCCAGCTCGCGTCCCTAGCGTTGAAAGACCTGAGTCAAGCTTTCGTATTAGTGCTGGCTTGTGAATAGGTTATGGGCCGAACTAGGATAAGACTCCCGTATGTTGATAGGCAAGTTACATCTCGATTGAAAGCAAATTATGAATACTCAATCTTTTTTTGAAAAACATGTTATGCCGGGAACCCTGGAAGAAAACATCTCATCTAACCTATTGTGAGGTGCAAAATAGAGCTGGTTGAATATCACAAATTCAGTTTCGAATTACTATGCATGAAATTGATAATCGGTGTTTAGACCGGTCTGCTATCAACCACCTCCACATATTGTAGCGAAGTGAGTCCGTGAAAATTCTATTCACGAAAGGGGAAGTTATGAAAAACCTGGTAATCCTAGTTGCGTTATTAATTGTCTTGTCATCGGGAGTATTCTCTCAAAGCTCTTCGGTGACTATAAAGCATTGGGCATTCACGCCCAGGTGGGATATAAATCGTTCGGGAGAAACATTTGTCTCCGTACGAGAATTTGCCGAAGGAGTCGGAGCGTCTATTGACTATCAGATTCTTAATCATAATGATGCAGCGGGTTATCCACACCAGATAAGCATTACTGTCAACAAAAAAGAAATAACCTGCTGGTTAAATTGCACCATTTATCGTACTGCTGATCTATCTAAACAAGGTAATTGGGAATTTCACGATTTTACATCTCCTCCGTATGAAATTAACGGTGTTTCCTACCTTCCATTGCGAACCATAGCTGAAAGTTGTGGAACAACGGTAGATTATGATTTTCTCACATCACGTGTTGTCGTGGAAATACCTGTTTATACAACAAATACTTACACGATTACACATTCTAAAGTTGTTGTGACATATCCTGAATATAAATCATATTCGAACTCACAAGTTGTCTTATCAAATCCTGATATTTGCACGAATACTGAAACTGTTACTCCAACACATAGAGTCTCTTCTAAAAGGTATTACTCGCCTACAGTTGCTGAAAATGGCTCATATTACGGAGAGGTTAGCAGAAATACTGGCAGGCCAAAAGATGTATATGTGCATAGCTATTGTCGGCGTGACGGTACTTATGTTCGTAGTCATTATAGGAGTAGTCCGTCTCGCTGAAAAAGAAAGTATAACCGATTGTAAGCAATTTAGCGTTTGAGTTAATAAGGCAGTTTTATGAGGTAGGTAAGATGAAACACATTTTTAGTCGTCCGTACATTATCCCAGGCATTTTGTCTACGGTTCTTTTACTCGTAGCAGTTCAACATCAACCGTATACGTTTTACACAAACATGCGATGGATTGTTTGTTTGAGCGGGATCTATATAGCAATCACTGCCTTACAACGGTCCATCATCTGGGTTGCCGGGGTTTTCTGCATAATAGCCGTGCTTTTCAATCCAATTGTGCCAATTCATCTTTCTCGCTCGAATTGGCAGCCGATTGATATAATAGTGGCAGTTGTGTTTATATTAGTTGCCACCATTATTAAAAGTAAATCACATAATGATATCATTGCGAGTACTGGGAAATAGGCGAAAATCGCATCTCATCTGCGTTTCTCCATGAATATTTCTGGGATTCTAGGGACAGTCACTTATATTATTTTGACTAAAGGTGACCGTGCCCGGTTACCACATATTAAAGAAGGAGAACCATCACTTTAGCAGAAGACTTGCCAATAAGGGGGTAACGATCATGCGAGAAATATCGCGCGTAACTGCCATCGTATTGGTAATCGAACTGTCCCCCAATGATCTGCGGGCGATACGCGCGCTTCCCTGCGGTTACGTGGTGACCACACTACACGGCAGCATAGACAACTATCTCCGGACTTCGGCATTTGGGCGGGCAACCAGACGCTACTCAATGACTGCAAGGCGCCAGACACTGACGGAGCCGCGGCGGTATCCTTGGAGTTCGATAGATTCATTCAACTTTTCACGGACGGGGTAAGCTAATGGATATTATTCCTTCGCTAATCACTTTTACGGTCTCCGGTGCGATCGGAGCTCTCTTTCTTTATGTTGCCAACACGGCCTCTCGGGGAAAATTGCGTTTTTCAAAAACAAAACCACCACTATCACGTGGTGTGCAAAATATTGTAATGGTAATCTGTGTAGTGGTCGGTGGTCTATACATACTCAATGCCATAGGTATACCTCTCTTGTCTATAATTCTAGTAGCTTTGAATCACCATTAAGATGCCCAGCTTTCAAATTTGTTAGAATCTCGACAATAATTCCCGTCAGGGTATCGACCTTTTAAGCGATATAATCCGTAAGAAGCAGGATTTAGGTATCGCAAGACGAAACAAGGGCAATATGCAATAAAAGGAGATGCCATGATTATAAGCTTTCTAGTTGGCTTTGTAGTTTATATTGTAGTTAACACTGGGCTATTACTGTTGGGGATGAAAGTGCTTACTTTAGTGCGGTTCTCGCTAAAAGATGCTTTGGGGGTTGCTTTTATCACAGAAGTATTATCTTCTTTGCTTGGCTTCATGTTCGGCTTTATTATTGGCAACCGTTACATGATGTTAGCATTGATTCTTACGACTGTTATCGTGGTGTTTTTTCAGTCTTGCTTATACCAAATCGCTGTTCGCGCGACGGGGCAGACGCTTCCTGCGGGTAAGGCGTACATCATTTCAGCAGTATTATACCTTTCAAACTTTCTAGTGATCTCACCTATTACTGCATTGATTACGGGAACATTTTCAAAGTAGGATAAGCAGCAGTAACGGGCACTGGCGATAGCGTAGCGAAGCATTGGAGTTAAAATCATGCGAGAAATGACATCCGCTAGACTTGAAAGTGAAGCTCTTTGTAACAGTCATCGGAGTACCCATAATCTCCCTGAAAGGCTACTGAAAGACGGCGATCTTATTGATTGCCGACATAGCCCGTGTGAAGTGGATTGCCCTTTTATGAATCAACAACAAGCATTGCTAATAGCAGCAGAGAGAGTAAAAGGGAGTATGATCGAAATTATATGTATTGAGTGCGGTGCAACTATCATTGATAAAGCAAAATTGTCTGTATTATGTTTTGAGCGCTACACATGCCCGGCGTGCGGTAAAGTCAGCGTCTACCCAATACCGAAAAAGCATGTGCAAGGTTATTGGGGCGCTCTGGTGATCTTTGGAATTCTAACGATTATAGCTATTTTACGGTGCCAATTCGTTTTCCCCGGCCTTCTCGTTATTATAAGCGCGGTCGCTCTATACAATAACAATGAACGTAAAATGATTGTCGCTAATAAACGAGAGCAATATTTTCCATATGATTCGAGAGGCGAAATACCAGATGGTAAGCCCGACCCGAAGATGAAGAGAGACCTAATAACCGTCGGACAGCACTTCTTTGATAATGGTGTAACCGAATTCGAAGACTGGTCTACGGATATGAAGGAAGAAATCGGCGAATGGGTCGAACCTTACTTACAGCATATTTTCTCTGAAATACAAAACTGTCTCACTCCGCCACCCCTCATTTCTGCACCGGAGGCACTTACTCCGGAGACGGGGACAGCGAGCAAGTCCGTTGACGTCGAAGCTGCGCGCATTGCTGAACTCGAAGCCAAATTTAAGCGGATGGGCATTGTCACTCACCCAGAAGAAGACTTGCAGGACATGATTGAACTGGGCGCACTTTACATTAAACGCGGAGCGCGTGAGTTCAACGAATGGCGGAAGAATATTACAGAAATGCTTGGCGAGCAAACAGATATCTTCCTGCGCGATTTGTACGCGAAAGCCTGTCTGTACCACCTGGCCAATTTCGGACCGCTAGAGGGTACGCAGGAGCAGGAACAGAGCATAGAAGATCATGATGAGCAACAGGTGAGCGATTTGCTTCCTCCTATCAGCGAAAAGGTAGACCATCCGCAAAAAGAGGGTTACGTGATACTGACTGATGGCGAGAAGAATAATAGTGCTCCACCAAATAATAAGGTTGGAAAGATGAGCATATCAGAGCGATTACGGATATGTATCGTGAATAATAAACTCCTGTTTATCATCGGAATCATTTTATTAATGGCATTCGCGGTGTTCGTCTGGCCGACACGCTATCGATATGACAACATCAGAATAGCTGGAAACACATTTCGTGCCCGAACGGATCGAATTTCTGGCATAGCCGAGATCCTGACGTTAGAAGGCTGGCATATTCCTCAAAAACCAGAGACACCTACCAAAGAAGTTGAAGTAAATGTTCCTTTGGATCAGATATTTAAGATCGGTGGTACAGCAGGACTAAACTATTCAGGAAATATATTTTCTGGGATGTTCTATAATGGTACTTATTACAAATTAACAAGCATGTTAATTCATATAAGTTATGCCAATTTTTCTCGCGATTATTTTACTACCTGTGATGTTGATCCACTAACTTCATGCCTTATTAGCATAACTGTCGATGGTGAAATTACAAGTAAATGGATCGCGAATAATCGCAAACAATATGATTGGTCTGTCGTAAACGCAAAAGGTATTCTAAAAACTCAAATGTCTAAACAATTGAGCGAATATGACGAGATATCGCCTCCAGCGCGCGAAGGCCCACACTCGTCTCTTGACAGAGAAGACGACGCATGGGAACGCATTCAGAAGTGATAAGCCAACCTACGAACTAACAGACATCAGGTTTGTATCACGTAGACATATGTCCGCGTGTACCAGGCTGAATATGCATCACTGAAACGATATTGGCAATAGTTACAGGGAGATTGAGTCGTAATGAACACAATGAACGGAGACGACATTATTCATTTAGGGGAAGCAGTGCTGGTCGCCTTGCTCATAACAGCAGTAATCGTGTGGCTTGCTAAACCACAGCGCAAGATGAACACTACCAGCAACGTGACTGTGCCATGGTGGAGCCCCACGCTGTTTATTGTCTTCGGCGCGTATGCTGGCATCAAAGGTGTGTTCTTTGTGGCGGCGCTCGCGGTGCCGGCTTCACTCCTCTTACTTGCACGCGACAAATGGGGTAAGAGGTAATCTGTAATGAAGAAGCTGTCACAAGATGAAACCAGAATGATCATCAAAGATTTCGCGGAGCTAATAGTTATTTTTGCGGCAGTTGGAATCCCTGCTGTCCTCATTCAGCAATGGCTGCATGGCCCGATAGCTGTTCCGGCATTTCTTACCTTTTTAGCGCTTTCGCCCAAGTTCAAGCAGATGACACCACTCTCTAAGCGCGTAATCGGTTACTCACTTTTGGGTCTAACTATAGTCTATGTGTTTGTGTTGGTGATTAGTTCTTTGAGTAAAAACTAATAGCCTCGTTACAGGTCTCTACAGGTACGCATCAAAACCGTTCTGCTTATATTTCAAACGGCATCCTGGTTGGTGAGCGTAAGCATTTAATCAGTGAAATGAATAGGGGGACAGCAAAATGTGGCGCGTGCCGCACCCTTTCAAAGGGATTGAACTTGCCAAGTTCAGGACGAGGTTATGTATTACCTACAGGAAATACATAACCTCCCTAATTATCCTGTCGTCTATTTCTACTACTTTTTATCCACCGCCAGCAACAGATAATCATGCGGCGCCAGCGTATTGATGGTGATGACGGCGTTCTCCCCCTGCTGCTGCATGGCGATGGTTTTATCGCTCTTCTCTATATGGTGCAAGGCGGCGTCCGCGGGCAGCGTCACGCCCAGCTTTTTCAAATTCACTGTCACGGTGACGTTATCTGCCTTCGCTGCACGGTTATAATTCAGCACGCACAACAGCACGCGGTCGGGCAGGGTCCAGGCTGATACTTTTACCTCTGCCAGCTTGGTGCCGATGACATCGCCGTTGCTCCAGTAGGGCCAGAAATAGACGTGGTCATCATTCATGCCCCAGGCATTGAGGGCAGACTTCATCGTCCATTGGAAATCGTTAGTGCTCATCCAGGCATTGCTGATGTCGTGCATCAGCAGATGCCCCATGTAGGCGCGCGCATGGTGTTCAATCTGTTCCGGCGTCATGCCGGCTTGATCGATAAGCCGCATGTAGGCGAATGTCACGCCGGTGTTGTAGGCAATGGAGCCTGCGCGAATGCGTTCGCAGGGCCAGGTATCGATGAAATCGGAGGACATATTCTTGTTGATCATCTTATCCTCGCCGTCCAGACAGCTCTCCACCCACCCGTAGCTGCTCAATGGGCCGCCATTGGTAGTGTGGGTGAGGGTGCGCGGAGGCATGATGCCGCGCTCCATCCACAGCGCGTGTTCGCGCATCACGAAGTCGCGCCGGGTGGTGAGCGCGAAACCGGGTTGGATGCGCCCATCCGGCAAGCGATACGCTAACCCCGTTGACACTGAAGTGACTTTATGCGGCGAGAATTGATCGTGGTACAGTCCCTGCAAGCCCCCCTGGGTGATCCATTTGTCGATATACCACAGCGTGTGCGTATTCAAGGTCGGCGTATACGTGCCGCCTTCCCACTCACTGCCGAAATAGCTGCGCGCCGGCCAGTCGGTGGTCATAATCGCCGAACTCTCGGTATGTGGAGCATAATAGAATGCCAGATTCGGCAGTTCGCTCTTGTTCGCTTTCCAGCGTTGGGAAAATGTCAGTGACTTGGCATAGGCGGCATCGTTCACCAGGTTCACCGCGGCGCTGTAGGCGGCGTCGTTACGTCCCATCGCACTCCACGGCAGGAAGCTCTGCGAGAAATTCGTGTTAAGCATGCGCCACCCGGCCTGCAGCGGACGAATCGGCGTGGGCTGCAGCACGAAGGAGATGGTACGCGGCGCATCGATCACCGTCGGCATGCTGATCAGATGATGAATGAGCAGCACTTGATCGCCGACGCGGTCGATTTGTTGCGCGTGTTTGGCATCGTTCGGCGTCCACCCCCGGTCATTATCCGCGAACCAGAGCAGCCCGCGATACTCGTTGCCCAACCAGATCTGCGGCGTGAAGTCACCCACGGTAACTGAAGGAACACCGCAGAGCGCGGGCGTCCAGACCGCCTGCGCAGCGCCATCCGTCGCTTTCTCCGGCAGCGGGCCGATGAAGTAACCGGAATACCCGCAGTGCGCATAGGCGTTCAAGGAGGTGGCGACATCGCGGCGCAATGGAATGATGAAATCGAGCGTGGTGACCGTCACCGGCGTCTTTGCTTTCGCCGGCGCAAGCGTGAGATCCACGAAGTAGGCGCCGTCCTGCTCCCATTTCGTCCGCGTGCTGACAGACAGTCCGTTGCTCGACGCCTGACCGGTCAACAGCACACGATGCGGCACGGCGGATTCCACTTTCGGCTTCCCGTTGCTGGTAACCGTCACCGCTTTCCCATCAATGATGCCTTGCAGGCGCACCGGCGCCGCCAGCACCTCCGGACTGCCGCTGCGCCCCGCGGGCCAGTGCTCGCTGTTGCCGGTGCATTGAATGCGCGCCGGCAATGCCAGCCCGTCCAGATAGAGCGTCTTACCCCAGGCTTTCAGCACTTGTCCCTGCTGCTCGACGCTCACCGGCGCATACGGGAAGAGCACCTTCTCGTTATCGCCGATTTTCGCGTTCCACCACGGATAGGCGGCCTTTTCGTCCTTTTTCTCGAAGACGCCTTCGCCGGCCGGCACCGTATTGCCATCTTTCAGCGTCACGGATGTTTTCCAGCTGTATTTTCCGGGCGCCAGCGCGGGCAACTGGATCAGGTCGGAATACAGGTGCTGATACGATTGCCGGGTATGCGACGACTTCACCGGCGCGCCGGCCGCATCGGTGATGATGGTATTCGCGTTGACGATATCCGCCTCGCGCGGGTAATCAATGGTATCGATATCCGCTTGCGCAATGAAGCGCACCGGATTGAAGGACAGATTAGTATTGAGCGCCTTCGGTTCAGGGAATTTCATGTCGATCCAGTCACGCTCCTTGGTGACGTTAAAAGGGAAATGCACGTGGTAGATTTCCGTCCCCGCTTCCGTGGTCATCGTCACCGTGTATTGGTACATAATTGATTTCGTGGCGTCGAAGCCGGGGATGGGATCCGCGAAATTTACTTCGACATTCCCGCCGGCCGGTGACGCGACGGTTTGCTGGCGGTCGATGAGGATTGCGGGTGTTTTGTCACTCATCGTCGATACCGCCAGGTGTACGGTAACCTTCTGTCCTGTCGCCGTCGGGTTACATAAGGTGGCATGGACGCCGGCGCTGCCCGCATAAAGCTCCATCGGCGCGCGGAATTTGACATAGGGCATTTTGTCTGCCAACGTCATCAGCGGATAATAGGAATTGACGGCAAAGCCGAAGCCGGGGAAATGATAGGCCATGGGGGATTGATTCCAGCAGCGATACATGAAATTGCGCGCCAGCATCATGCCCCAGCTATCGCCGGGCTTATTGGGAGTGAGCAGGGCATAATCCGCGATGGGCATGCGTATTTCCGTCTGCCAGTCCGTCGCCGTTATCGAGGAGCGAATCGTCCAATTCGGACGCCAATCATCAGAGCGCGCCGCCACGCGCGGGAAGAGGCGGCAGTAGTAAGTGATGCCTAACGCGTTCACCATGCCTTGGAAGTAGCTGTCCAGCTCTTTACCGGCATTGCGGCCTTTCGGATCGAGCCACAGCTCCAACGTGTCGTCGAACATCACTTCAGAGCCGACGCTCATGCGCGCGTTGCGTTTGGGACGTTCATTCTCCAGCAGCTTGCTGCGCGACGCCAGGTAAATATTCTGTGCGTCCCAGCCAAGGTACCAGATCACCGAACGCGGGTAGAAGAGGTGGTGCGGAGCGCCGAATTGCGACACCTGCACATTGAACTCCGCGGCGTTGCGCCACTCGTCCGGGTTGATGGTGCCATCGATGGTCGGCGGAACAGGCATGTATGGAATACACGCCCGCGTATCTCCGAACCAGCCATTACGTTCGGCAATCGTCGGCTCAGCCGCCTGTACGACTGCCAGGCCGGCGAGGAATAACAGCGCGAGCAACAAGCCGCGCGTGAATTGGTTAAACATCAATCTCTCCTTTAGGGCCGGCACGGAAATAACTTCACATTCTGACTTGTTCCATTCGAGAGCCTCTTGGTCTACGACGCTTGCCCGTGCTCTTTGTTGAGCGTCTTTGAAATATGGCCTCATATGTCGGCAGACGCTCGCCGCGATCACGACCAAGCGCCCGGCGTCAGAATGTG
>Ga0118677_10005919_pt1 | contig 15749 bp, 12 predicted proteins | sample AliMusrvi5mmetaG_FD_86154 | JGI IMG/M metagenome (GOLD analysis project Ga0118677, IMG submission 86154) | reverse complement strand
ACTTACATACGCAGCTCCTCACGCGGCGTCCGGAAACTGTAACGTTTTGAAGCCGAAAGTCATTTCTTCGTGGAGGCCGGAAATTATTCCGGTAACTCCGGGAGAATAACAAAATGAGAAACGGACTGGCAATTTTCGGCCTGCTCTTCGGTCTGGTCGTGGTGCTCGACGGGATCTTCGAATTCGGCATCGTGCAGATCGTGCGTCCCGCATCGAAAACGGAAATTAAGGTTTCCGAGATCGTCATCGGCCTGCTCCTGATGATCCTGGCTGTGCTTACTCTCGCGAAAATTCTGTAACGGGGTTCGCTGACTCTGAAAAACTCTTGCTAATTACGGCATCGTGCTATATAGTCGATCCACAATAAACCCGGTAAGATACGCCGATGTCATTTGTAAGTTATATGCCATTTCGATGTAACAACGTCCTGAAAGCCGCGCTTTTGGCCGGGCCGTGGCTGCTGTTTCTTGCGGTCCCCTGTTTCGGCGACGATCCGTTACTCGTGATCGACAACGGCGGACATACCGCGCGAATTACCCGCCTTGCTTTCTTAAACGACGGCGGACTTCTCATCAGCGGGGGCGAGGATAAGGTGATCCGGATCTGGGACACGCGGACGGGACGCGTGGAACAGACAATCCGCGGCGAGATCGCGCCGGGACAGCAGGGAAAGATCATCGCTCTGGCTGTTTCCCCGGATGGTCGCATGATGGCCACGGGCGGCTGGATGCCCGGCGATACCGGAGCTATCCGGCTCCATTCTCTTCCGTCGGGTGAAATCTCCGCCGTGCTGCTCGGTTCCGTGAACGTGACGCTGTGCCTCGCCTTCTCGGCCGACAACCGTTTCCTCGCTTCCGGAAGCGCCGATGGCGGCGTTCGTATCTGGGATGTCGGTTCCGGACGAATCGTGAGTAACATCGGCGGGAAAATCCAGGTCAACAGCATCACTTACTCGAAAGACGGGAAATGGCTCGCCTGGGGCGGCGCGGACGGCGTGACTCACCTCTGGAACGTGCAGCAAAAACGGGGCGCGCGGGATTTGCCGGCCTCCGCGGTCGCCGTTGTCTCCGTGAAGTTCTCGCCGGACAGCCGTTACCTTGCCGCCGTGGATGACAACGCTCTGGTCAGGGTTTGGGATGCGGGCACTACCTCGCCGGTAACTTCCTTCCCCGGCGCCGAATCCCCCGCCACTTATCCTTCCAACCTGTCGTTTCTTCCCGATGGAAGCGGCCTGTTAGTGACGTCCCTGCGCAATCAGGGTCCTGTCGCGAAGGTCCTCGCATTCCCCTCGGGAGCGCCGCTGGTCAGCTTCGACCGGCACAGCGCGCCGATCACCGCCAACGCCATCTCTCCCGATGGCAGGACAGCCGCGACATCCGGCGGAGATTCGAACGAAATTTACCTCTGGGATGTCGCGACCGGCGCCATGCTCCGCAAACTGTCGGGCGCCGGATCCGCCGTCTGGAGCGCGGTCTTCTCGCGCGACGGAAGGGCGGTCGCCTTCGGCACGGAACGCTCCGCGCAATCGGTGCCCAACAACCGCGGTCCGCTCAAATATCAAATCCGCCTGAAAACCGACAAAGACTTTTATCACGTCGGTCTGAACATGGGTCTTACGCAGTTCGACGCCTTTCCGGCAATCGTTCGGATGCCCGGTCTGGAACTGTCGACCGATCGCGGCGGCGCCGTCCTGCGCATTCTGAAGCCCGGCGGCAAGGTCACCGAGATCGCTCTTGACCGAACCACCGGTTTCCGGCACCTGAGTTACACGCTGACTCCGGATGGCCGTTACGTCGTTAGTGGCGCTCTGGGTGGCGTCGCCGCGGTTTATTCCGCTGACAACGGACGCAAGGTGATGGATCTGATCGGGCACACCGGAAATGTCTGGGCCGTCTCCGTCTCGCCCGACGGCCGCAATCTGGTCAGCGGTTCCGACGACCAGACGGTGCGCGTCTGGGATCTGGCGTCCGGCAGGAGCCTGCTTTGTTTCTTCCTTGGAGATAACCAGGAGTGGGTTGCGTGGACACCGCAGGGCTATTACGCATCGAGTCTGAACGGCGATAAGTATGTGGGCTGGCAGGTCAATGGCGGTAATAAAGAACTGGCCAAATACTACAGCGTGTCCCGCTTCCAGAAAACCTTTTACCGGCCCGATGTCCTCGAAGAGAATCTGAAGACCGCGGATATCACCACCGCCCTGCGTGCCGCCAACAGTCACAAGGGCGGAGGCGCCTCCCTGCAGGAAGTCGCCAAACCCGCCGACGTGGCCGCCGCGCGCCCCCCCGAGATTTACGTCGCGTTTCCGACTAACAACGCCGTAATCCACGACACTTCGGTCTCCGTGAAAGGCACGGTGATTTCCACCGGCTCCCTGCCCGTCTCGCTGGTCCGGATTTCACTCGACGGGCATCCTTTCCGGGAATACACGCCCGGGTTGATGCGGCAGGATTTCGACGTCAAAATTCCGCTTACAAAAAAGACGCAGGTGCTGACAGTCGATGCGGGCAACGGGAAAGCGACGTCCGACACCGTTGTCCTGCAACTGACTTCGGATATGGGCGAGCCGCCGCCGGCCGGCGATCTCTATTTTCTCTCGATCGGCATCTCCACTTACTCCGATTCCGCCCTGCAGCTTCATTACGCGGATAAGGATGCCGAAGAACTGGAGCGGCTGGTCCGCCAGCAGGCGAACGGCAAATTCTTCCGCGAGGTGCAGACCCGGCTGCTGCCAAATGAGCGCGCTAAACGGAAAGAGATCCTGGCGGCGCTGCGCTGGCTCGGCACCAGCGGGACTCAGAACGACACGCGCATTCTTTTTCTGGCGGGCCACGGCGGCCTGGAACTGGGCGACAGCCGGAGTTACTTTTTCTGCAGCTACGACTGCAAGTCGATTGACAGCGCGGATGACGGAGTTACATGGTCGCAGCTTCTGACGCCTCTGCGGGCCGGCGCGGGACGTTCGGTCCTGATGGTCGACACCTGCCACGCCGGGGCGGTTTCGGGCGCCCGCGGCGTCCGCAGCCTGGTGCCGGATTTCACGGAAGTAATCAAGAACACCAGGGATGAGATGACCGGTATCACTTACTTCACGGCTTCCAAAGGAACCGAGTCTTCCATTGAAGATCCCGCATGGCAGCATGGCGCGTTCACCAAGGCGCTGATTGAAGGAATCGGCGGCAAGGCCGCGAAAGACGGCGTGATTACTTCCGACGAACTGGGCAGATGGGTGACCCGCCGTGTCGCTGAACTGACCGGAGAAAAGCAACATGCGGAAAACTTCAGCGAGCCGAAAGATACTCTCCCGTTTCCGCTCTTTGCGGTTGTCCGATAGGTAACAGAACCGATGAACTTACACGAAATGCTCGCGACGGCTTAGCCACTAAGAACTGTGCGGCCGTTATCGAGGGAGAAAGGTGAAACCGGAATGGCTTTCCTGAAGCTGATATCGCGAGCGCGTCCCGTGTGTTCGGCGCTGCTCGCCTGGCTGCTGACCCTGCAATGTCTGCAGACTCCGGGCAGCGCCCAGGCGTCCACCATCGAAATCGTGGTGCAAGGGGGCGAGGGGTATCAGGTTGTTTCCGATTACCCCAGGAACGACGAATTCATCGTGGGAGTGCAGGATCGGAATGGCAATCGGGTCCGCAACGCCACGGTCTTCTTTGAAATTCCCCCGGGCTATGGCACCTTCGCCGGCGGCCTGTCGGCCGTTACCGCGATGACGGACGAGAACGGCGTGGCGCGCGCCCGTCTTTATCATCGCGGCACGCAGAGCGGCCCGTTCGAGGTGACCGTCACCGCCTCCTACATGGGCATGCGGGCCACCGCGCGCATCCACCAGACCAACGTCACGCGTTCGGTGCTCTCCGTTCCGCACCGCGCTCTCCTTATCGGTAGCGTCCTCGCGGTCGCCGGGGCGGTGGCGTATGGCGTGACGAAGAATGACCGGCGAACCACCGTATCGCTGGGGGCCGGCACCGTGACTCCCCGGCCGTAAACGGAAAGGGCGATTGGCATCATGCGAACAAGAATTTTCTCGTTACTCCTGGCCGTCAGCGCCGGCGCGATGTTTGTTCCCACAACCATGTTGGTTCAAACAATCATGGCGCAAACGCCGCAGGCGCCCGTGTTCGACACCGCCTATGACGCGAATCAGCGCGCGCTCCGGCCGATCCTCGGATCCCTGGGCGCGGCCGTGGTCGGCCCCGCCCTCGACGCGGGAAGACCGCTGCAACTCGCGGCCGTATCGTCGCAGCGCGGTTACACGCTGGCCGTGGACGGTAATGACGGCAGCGTCGCTCTTCTCGCCAGCGCCACGGGCCGCGTGACCTCGACCGTGGCGGGCGCCCCGCCGCGCCCCGCCATGCTCGCCCTCAGCCCGTCAGGCGCCGCGGCCGTGCTGGCTTATCCGCGTGACCGGATGCTGCTGGTGTTGGGCGGTCTTCCCGACCAGCCTCGCGTCCTTCGCTCCCTCTCGCTGGCGGGGACCGGCGCGAAGCCCCTCGAATCTTCCATACAGACTCTTGCCGTGTCCGACGATGGCGCGGCTGTCGCCCTGTTCGTGCGGCAGAAAACGGCCGCCAATCCGCGCGCCGCGCCCGGCGGCTCCCGAGCTTCTAATGAACACGCGCAGGACCTGGCCGCCGATAGCGGCTGTGCGGGTGTTTTTGGCTCATTTGGCGCCGCGTCTGGCGGCCCCTGCGCTTTTGAGGACCCGCTCGGGTCTCAGCCGCCAGGCACGGCTGAACGGGTGGTTCCACCGACTGGCGGCGCCGCGCCCGGCGGCTCCCGAGCTTCCCAGGGCTTCTATGCCGATTCCTCCGGCGCCTTCACCCCACTCGGCAACCTGGCCAACATCACCGCAATCGCCTTCCCCGAAGGAAGTCACGACGCCCTGATTGCCGATTCCACCGGCATCTTCCGCGCCCACACCGGCGCCACCGCTCTCGAACTCACGCTGCTCGCCGGCCCCGGCGCGGGCACGCCTCAAATCGCCGCGCTGGGCATCTCCGGCGCGAACAAAAAGATCTACGCGGCCTCTGTCGAAGGCGATGTCATGGAACTCGATCTGACCGGCGGCATGTTCAACACGGTCGCCAAATGCGCCTGCAAACCCGACGTGATGGCGCGCATGTCCGGGCAGGCCAGATTCCGGCTGAACAATCTCCCCGACGCGCCCCTCTGGGTTTTCGACGGCGACGCCGCAACGCCGCGCCTGGTCTTTATCCCCGCGGACCCCGAACCGGAAACGGTGTCACGAAAAGGAGACTTCGTCCGATGAGAGTCCTTGCTGCCGGCGCTCTTCTCGTCGCGCTCTCGCGGCTCGCCATGCCGCAGACGCCCCTCCAGATTACCGGCGTTTGCCCGGGTAACTTATCCGCTTCGGTGTCCTATCCGGCAACCGTCAATGTCACGCTCACCGGAGTCGGCTTCACGCCGACCACGCAGATTCAGTCGCACCACCCCGCGTTCCTCAATGTTCCGGCGAGTTATCGGTTCGTGAGTCCCACGCAGATGTCGGTGACCCTGGTAGGAAGCGGTCTGGGCACGCCTGGTGTTATCGACTTAACCGCTGTAGATGTCCGCGCCAACCTGTCGATTACCACCACCGCCCTGCGCTCCGGCGTCATCGGCGTGCCCTATAACGCGACGGTGAGCGCAACGGGTGGAACAACCCCGCTCGCCTGGTCGGCCACCGGTCTGCCGCCGGGACTCGCCATCGATCCGAACACCGGCACCATTACCGGAACTCCGCTCACCCCAGGCACCAGCTTCGCGGCGATAACCGTGCGGGACGCCGACAATCCGCCGCAGGCGGCTACCGGTTTCTTCGCGATCGTCATCAACTCCTCGCTGATGATCACCACGGCATCGCCCCTGCCCGCCGGCATCCAGGGCGTGCCCTATACCGCCACCGTGACAGCAACAGGCGGAACCACTCCGTACACCTGGTCCGATCTGGCCTTTTTCAAGTCAGGGCGTCTTTCGACGCTGCCTCAGGGGCTGACCATCAACCCCGCTTCCGGCGTCATCAGCGGCACGCCAACCACTGCCGGTGTCACCACCGCCACCATCACCGTGCAGGATTCCACCGTGCCGCAACAGACCGCCTCAGCCGACCTCTCCATCACCATCAACCCGGCGCTTACCGTCACGACGGCAAGGTTGCCCGCGGGCGCCGTCGACTTTACTTACACACCGGTACAGGCCACGGCAACAGGCGGGGTTCTGCCTTATTCCTGGGTCGCTACCAATCTGCCCGCCGGACTCACCATGAGTCCTTCGGGTCTTATCACCGGCGTTCCCACCACACCGGGCACGAATATTCCGGTAGCGCTTACCGTTACCGATTCCGGTACGCCGCGGCAAACTGCCACGGCCAATTATCTGATGAATATCGACTCCCTCTATGTGAGCGTCAGCGATGCCTCGTCCACCCTGTCGATCGCCGCCCCTCGCCCCTTCTCCCCAACGTCACCCCGATCCGCTTCTGCCCAAGCTGCATCCGCCAGTGCCGTCCTGAACCCGCGACTTACGGTTACCTCGAATGTCGTCAACCTGAACATTCTTCCCACACCAACTCTGAACTCGCTCAGCCCCACAGAAACCACGGAGACAGCGCCTCTCACTCTGAACATCGCGGGCGGCCCGTTTATTCCGTCCGCGCCGGCGTGTGCGGCGTCTTCCCAGCTGATCTGGAACGGGACTGCGGTGACAACCACGCTGTCGGTAACCTCGAACCTCGTGAACGCCGTGATCCCCGCGAGCCTCGTGACGCCCGGGCGCGTCAGCGTGGCGGTGGAGAATCCGGTCGGTGTCCGCACCGCCGCGCTGCCTCTCACCATCAATCCCCGCCCCGCCATCACCACCACGTCCCTTCCGGATGGCATCGGCGGAAAACCGTATCCGGCCGTCGCCCTCACCCACACCGGCGGCACGCTGCCGCTCACGTGGTCCCTGACCGCCTCCGCTGCCGGCCTGACCATCGACACCAACGGAATCATCAGCGGCACCCTGCCCGCCACGGGACCGCTGCAGGTGCAGGTCACCGTGCGGGATGCCGTGGCCGTAACCGGCACCGCCAGTTTCACTCTGAATGTGCTGCCGCCGCCGGTCCCCGTCATCAACATCGTGCCCACTCCGATCATCCAGCTGGACCAGCAGGACGTCGTTACCGTGGCTCTCTCGCAGGCGCCGCCCGCGACCGTGACCGGCACTCTGAATCCACAATTCGCGCTTGACCCAAGCGTGGCGGCCAATCGCAACACGGTCGACCCCGTGTTCCGGCTTTCCGCGACCCAGTTCACCATTACGCCCCCGCAGACCTCCACGCAGGTGGCACTGCAGACGGGACTTACGGCGGGCACGCTGACCGTTACCGTGAGCAACGTGCGCATGAACGGCGTCGATGTAACGCCTGCCGTGCCTCCCACGCTGACTACCCGGATTGCGCCCGCGCCGCCCGTCATACAAAGCGCGTGTCTGGTCCCGCAGGCATCCGGCGGCGTCGGTCTCGGTGCTTTCACCGTTCAGGTCAACGGCTTCTCCAACACCCGGGAAATAACCCGGGCGCGCTTCCTCTTCACGGGCGGTCGGCTCGGCGCCAATGAACTCGACCTGAACAATGCGAACACGTTGTTCGGCCCTTACTACAACACGAATTTCGTGGCTTTTTCTTACCTGCAGGTGCTGCAGGTATCGGGCGATGTCAACGATATCGGCAATCTGTCGGTGATTCTCGAAAACACCCAGGGGGCATCTGCCGCGTTTCCGGCAGCTCAAAAATGCCCGTGATAATGGACAGGCCGACCAACTCCCCCAGTCGTCGCGTCGTGAACGCCGGAATGACTTTCTGCCTCGCCGTCACGTCCATCGGAGTGCCGGGAACCTGCGAAGCCGAACCGCGCGACTACGCAAAGATCATGCAGGCGGCCATCCGGCGCAGCCTCGGCGGCGATTTCCGGGAGTATGAGTGGGTCTCTTATCCGACCAATAACTTCGGTATCGCAACCATGTACTTACTCGACAGCCCGCGATCGAAACCGAGCGATAAGAACCAGTGGTGCGCCACTTACACCTGTCTCGGCCTCGAAGGCAAGCGCGCTCCCGCCGATGCCAGTGCGCGGCTCACGGCGGGAGGCTTCGCCGATGTCGGCACGGGAGGCCCCATTACCCTGTCGGACGAAGAAAGCCGCATCCTGGCCGGCGAAGTCTTCCTGCCGGAAATTCTCAACGTGCTTGGCCTCGGCGCGCAGCTTGCCGCCACGAAGAACGCGCGCATCGGCATCCGGATGGGCAACGTATCCAGACGAATTCTAAAAAAACAGACTCTGCTCACTTACCTGGAGAGCCTGCCCGAAACGTCCCCCGTGCGGAAGGCGATGTCGGAGAACCGGCTCGCCATTGTTGTCGCGGATGCCGTGGTGGATTCTCTCGAAGTCAATGTGGATACGCGCGACAGCGTGAACAGTGAGTTCGGCGTCAGACTCTCACCCCTGGTCAATCGGGTCACGGGTGGGACCTCTTCCATGCAGGTGCAGGTGAAACGGGACAAGACCGGCCAGTACAGGCTGATTATCGGTCAGCCGGTCATCGTCGCGCGGCTCACGATCAAGCGGTCCCTCACCGGCCGCGACATCGCTCCAGGCGAACGCGCGACGCTTCCCGCGGATCTGAGCGGCTGGGATACCTGGGTTCCCGCCGGGGCGGTGGAACATGTCCGGTAAGCTTCTGTGGACTGTCTTCGCTGTTTCCGCCTGTGCGCTGTTCCTCCTCGCCTGTTCCGGCGGACAGAGCGGCGCCAAAAAGACGGACTCCGCGTCCGGGACAACCCGCGCCGTCGCGCTTACCAGCACCATCCGCATCCCCGTCCTGCTGCTCGAAAACGGCTTTCCGGAATCCGCCCTCGCCGACAAGCGCGAGGCTCTTGCCGTCATCGCCGGAGGTCCCGACGAATTGCCACAGGGGCCTACCGGTTTTGAACTCACCACGGACGGTCGCATCCTTGTCTCCGACCCCGTACGCAGGCGCGTGGCCGTCTTCGACGCGACGGGCGGCTTCCGCGGCGAATGGCCCGTCGGCTTTCCCGTCGAGAGCATCGCTTTGTCGGCCAACGGCATCTTCCGCCTTCGGCCCTCCGACTCCTCCCCCGACCGCTTCTACGATTCGCAGGGGCACGAACAGGGTGTCGAAACCTCCATCCCGGAGACGCAGCCGCTCATTGCCCGTCTCTCCAGCCCTACCCTCGGCGTTGTGGAAGGCCGGCCTTCCGGAGGCCCGCTGCAGATCGCGTTTGAAAGCGGAACCCTCCGCCTGATCTCTGTCGACGCGCTGGGCGCCGCGCCCAACGGGGGCGTTTATGTAGCGCTCGAAGTGACCCCCGGCGGCGACACCATCGCCGTTCAGAAACAGGTCAGAAAATACGGCGCCGATGGCAAAGTGCAGGCGGAAGTCACCGATATTCCGCTCAACTACGACTTCGCTCCGGTCGACGAGTTGAAGGTCCGGCGCGGCGTTCTGTACCAGCTGGAACCCGCCAAATCGGAAATCAAAATCAATCGCTGGAATCTGGATTGAACGTCATGCACCTGTATCGTCAAATCTTCGTCATCGGGACCGTCGTATTCGGCCTGGCCGGCGCCGACCTTTCGAAACTGCCCGAAGTCTCCCGCGCCGAGATGATCGCCACCGCGAAACGTCTCACCGAGCATAAGTGGACCGCCCACGCCGTCAACCTGAAAGCGCCCTGTATCAAGAACTATGATTCCAACTGGAAAGATAACCAGGTCATTACCGGACTTCCCTATGGCTGGGGCGACGCGGATACTCCGGAGACCTTCGACAAAAAGCTGACCAGCGGTTTTGCCGCCGGCGCGCACAGCCGCCACGGGATTTCCAGTTGCACCGCGGGCGTGGACTGCTCCGGCTTCGTCGCGCTCTGCTGGGGCCTGAAGTCCCATGCCTACAGCACACGGAACTTACGTGATATCGCCGGCCGTCCCCGCTACAACTGGTTCACCGACATGCAGCCGGGCGATGCGCTGGTCAAGCCCGGCGATCACGTCGTGCTCTTCGCGGGCTATAACCCGGATGGCACGCCGAATATCTATGAGGCCTCGGGCAGCGCCTCCCGAGTCATCTTTCATAAATGCCCGTGGTCGCGGTTTCTGAATTACTATCCGCTCGTCTATAAGGCCATTCGCGAATGAGAGGAGAAGATCGATGAGGATCAACACGGCCGTTATTCTCTCCGCTTTGGGCGTGTCGGTGTTCTGTGCGGGCCAGGGCCGCGCGGAACCGAATAAGTACGCTCTGCTGATCGGAATCGATAAGTATAAGTATCCGAATGTGGTCTCGCCGCTCGCCGGAAGCGTGAACGACATCGAGGATATGAAAGCGGTGCTGATTGGTAAGTTCGACTTTCAGCCGGCCAATATCCTGGTCCTTAAGAACGAGCAGGCCACCCACGCGGCCATCATCTCCGCCATGCAGAATCACCTCATCGCGAAGGCGCAGAAAGACGACATTGTCGTGATGGATTACAGCGGTCACGGCTCGCAGATGAAAGACGTGACCGGCAAGAAAATCAGCGGCACGGACGAGACGATCGTCCCGTATGATTCCCGCGATCCCCAGGGAAAAGTCTTCGATATCTCCGGTACTGAGTTACATGCGCTGCTGCGGCAGTTATCCGCCAAGACCCGCAACATCACCTTCGTGCTGGACAGTTGTCACTCCGGAACTCTGATCCGGGAGCTTCGGCCTGGCCGGGCCCGTGTCGTCGCTCCGGACGAGCGCACCCCGCCGCCCCTGCCCGCCTACGCCACCGGGGAACGCGGGCTGCATGACGTCGCCGATGAGCCCGTGCCGCCCTTCGCGCTCATCGCCGCCGCAACCTCCAAAGAAGTCGCCTTCGAACACGTCTGTCACGGTCAGGAGCATGGCGCGCTCACCTGCTTCCTCACCCAGCAACTCCGCATCGCGAAGCCGCAGGATACCTGGCGCGACGTCATGGACGTGGTGACTTCCAACGTGAACGCCAACTACCCCATGCAGCATCCGCAGCTCGAAGGCGCCCAGGCCGATCAGCAGATCTTCGGCGTTACCGTGACCACCTCGAAGAGCTACGTTCTCGCCTCGCCGCTCGACAAAGTACGGGTAACGCTCGGGCAGGGCGCCGTCTCCGGCATGACCGCCGGTTCCACGTTCGATATCTTTCGTCCCGGCGCGAAGAATTTCGCCGGCGCGGATAAGCCGATCGGCCTCGTGCAGGTCACCTCCGTGACCGACTTCACCTCGGAAGCTAAGCTCGTGTCCGGGGGGCCGGTTTTACAGGACTCGCGCGCGGTGGAACGCGTCCATCGGTACGGCAAAAGCCGGCTGCGTCTGTACCTGCACGGAAAGGAAACCTCGAACACCCTGCAGGCCCTGAGTAAGGCGCTCGCTGCCCTGCCGCAAATGGAACTTGTCGACAGCCCGGCCCGCTGTAACCTCCAGCTCGAAGAGAGGGACGGCAGAGTCCTCATCCTGACCGCCGACGGCCGCACCACCTCCAACCCCGTAGGTGTGAGTGACGCGGATGCCGTGGAACATCTGACCCGCGAAATGCAGTCGTGGGCGAAATGGTTCAACGGCCTGTCCGTCAGGCCCGCCGTTCAGGGGCCGCAGATCCGGTTGAAGGTGAAAGTGGGACAGGGCGCGGCCAGCCGGGATCCTTTCCAGTCCATCGGCAAGGCGGACGCGACCGTTTCCGAAGGCGACAAGGTGACTCTGGAGGTCACCAACCAGTCCGACCACGAACTCTATATCGCGATGCTGGACTTTTCCACCGACGGCAGCATCTCGCAGATCTATCCAACTGTCGATGGAGCCAGTGAGGTTCTGCGCCCTGGATTGACTCTGACCCGGACCTTCACCGCGTTCGTGCCGAAAGGCCGCTCATCGGTGAACGACTTTATCAAGGTCTTCGGCAGCACCAAACCGATTGGCCTTGCGCCGCTCACCCAGGGCACCATCCGCGAAATAGTCAGCGATCCCCTGAGCGACCTGCTCGCCGAGGCCGCGGGACAAAGCCGCGGGCTGGCGCCGGACGATTCCGCCGCTATCCACAACGGCGCCAGTAACAACCCCGCTGCGGGAGCCCCCGATGCCACGCGGCTGGCCGACTGGAACGAAACCCTGCGCATGTTGCTCATCAGTTCGAAAAACAGGAAATGACGGGAGACCGAAATGAAGAGACTGCTTCATCTGATGGCCGCAACATCCGCGGCCCACGCTCTGTTCCTCTCCGCGCTGTTCGCCCAGAGCGCCGACACCCGGGCCAAAGCGACCGACTGGGAAGAGATCAATTTCGAATTCAATCAGGCGGTCCTTGTGGATGGCTTCCCCGGCATGCTGCGGCTCGCCGAACTGCTGAAACAACACGCCGATTACAAGGTCTCCCTGGTCGGTAACAGCGACCAGATCGGCGGCCCCCGCGTCAATGACGCGCTCTCTCTGAAACGCGCCGAAGCTGTGTCGCGCTTCCTGCAGCACTATGGCGCGACCGCCGGTCAGATCCAGGTCCGGGGCGACGGCAAACGCAATCCGGAAGCCCCCGGCCGCGACCCGAACTCCCGCTTCATGAACCGCCGCGTGCTGATCACAGTAACCGCTCCGGACGGCAGTAACATCGGCGACGGCAGCCTGACCGCGGCCGTCAATGACTTCGAGAAATACGCGCGCACGCAACTTAGTAAACTCGACAACATCCTCACGCAACTGCAGGATCTGGAATCCCAGGTCCGCGCGCTGAAAGCGGACACCGCCGGAATCAAACAGGACACCGCCCAGGTCGCGCAGGACACCACGCAGATTAAACAGGATACCGGCGCCATCCATACCGATACCCAGGATCTCGTAAAAAGGCCCTCCCCGCTGACGGCGGAACAGACCACGGAAATTGCCCGCGCCGAAGCGCAGAAGGCCGCCGACGACGCGCTTCGCGAAGCTGCCCTGCGCAACCAGAAGTACGGCCTGGTCGGCGTCGCGGCCGGTCCCACCTTTGGCGGCGGGCGCACGGGCGTGCTGAGTGCCGACCTCTATGGCCGCGCGCTGATCCCCTTCGCCAACGGCAAGACGCCCGATCAGCCCGGCACGCACGCCCTGCAGGTGGATGGCGACTGGACCCATGCCCGCAAGCGCTCCGCCCGCCCCGATGGCATCACCGACGGCATCTTCGACATCGGCCTGGTGAACCGCTTCGGCCGGGTCCAGATGGGCGCCTTCGCGCAGTTCGACTACGTCACGCTCAACAGTTATCAGGGCAGCGCTCTGCTGGGCAGCGGCATTCTCACTCTGGATTATGTCTTCCGCGGCGGCTCCTTCGGCGTCTTCGGCGCGAAGGGCTTCCGGGAATACGCGAACGTCGGAACCTCCTACCTGCCGGGAGTGCAACCCACCCAGGCGCTGCTTCGCTATGAGGACCAGCTCGGTTTTCACTCCATCGGCGCCATCGGCAGCCGCGTCTTCGTCGAAAGCGCCGCGGCGTTCAAGAGGCGCTACAATCCGGCCTCGTCCCGCTCGCCCTCGTCATTCCTGAAAGTGGGCTTTGCCCTCACCGATTCCATCGCGCTCTACGTGCAGGGCGACCAGAATCCCACGTTCCAGAACATCTCGAGCGGCCAGCGCGTGGTCTTCGGAATCCAGTTCGGCAACTGGCCGCGCCCCAGCCAGTACGGGCAGAATCCGGGCGTGCTGCCGGTCGACGTGCCCCGGCCGCATTACGAACTCCTCGTCCGCTGAAACCTTCAGGGCCTCGACCGGATCGCGATACTTTTCACGATCACCGGCGTCTTCGGGCGATTCTCCGCTCCGGTCGGGACCTCGGAAATCGCCACGGCGACTTCCTGACCCAGCACCACCTGTCCGAAAATTGTGTGCTTCCCGTCGAGATAACTCGCGCGCCCCACGGTGATGAAAAACTGGCACGCGCCGGAATCGGGTTTGCCGGTGTTCGCCATGCCAAGAGTTCCGGGATTATCGAACGTCAGCTTCCGGCTGATTTCGTCCCGAATATTCGGCACGCCGCAATCGCCCGCGCCCGTGCCTTTCACGTCCCCGGTCTGGATCATGAAGCCTTTGACGATCCGGTGAAACGTGAGGCCGTTGTAATAGGGCGTCCGGACCACTTTGCCCTTTTTGTCCCGCGTGGGCTTTGTTCCCTTTGCCAGCTCGACGAAGTTCTTTACGGTCGCGGGCGCGAGATCGTCGTAAAGCAGCGCCACCATTCGCCCCATGGAGGTGTCGATGACCGCGTAAAGACCGGGTGTTTCAGGCAGTTCGACATCCGCGTCCTGGCCACAACAGGCCGGCACGGCTGCGAAATAAGCCAGCAGGATCGCGATGGGGATTGAGGAGCGGCGGCGCACAGCCCGATTCTAAACCCCGATCCTGAACGAAGAGTCAGCGAAACTCGGTTTCGCGTTCGGTATTCATCACGCCCGACCACGTATGCCGGGTCAGCCCGATCGCGAAAGACACGCCGTTGTAGAAGTGATAAAGCAGGTGAAACGGGATGGCGGCCAGCAGGAACGGAATGCCGCGCTTTTCCGCGAGAAAAATGTAAAATGCGCTGTTTAACCACGCCAGGATCGCCACCAGGAAAAACGTCGGGTAGATAATCATGTGCGCCGGGAAATAGGCGATCGCGATCACTATCGAGGCCGCCGAGTAGGGCAGCGCGGTCCAGCGCAGGATCGGCGGTTTCGAGCCACGCGTGGCATACCGGTGCTGAATCAGCAACAGCGCCGGACTGAGCAGCAGCGGCGGAATCAGGCCGAACATGTGGTGCCGCCAGGCCAGAACCGAAATGATTCCCACGCCGGCGAAGAGAGTCGCCGACGACGATGCCGGCCGCGTGATTGGACAGGATTGCCGCCTCAATCGGCGACGCGCCCGCCGCAACCGCCAAGGTGAAGGACGCGATCACCGTGTCGCCCGCACCGGATACGTCGAAGATTTCCTGCGCGACCGTGGGGATATGAAACGGCTTCTGTCCGCGCTGGCACAGCAACATGCCCAGCTCGCCGAGGGTGATGAGCAGCAGGGCCGGGCGCAGTTCGTTCAGCAACCGCTCCGCGACGAGCATCAGGTTTTCGTCCGCGAACGGATCGGCATGGCGCGTGTCGTCGGGCAGGTTGGCCAGTTCGAACGCCTCTTTGCGGTTCGGCGTGATGAGCGACAGGTTGCTCAAATTCAAGTGATGCACGGGCTTCGGATCAAGGCTCAGCCAGACACCGCGCTCGTGGCACAGCTTTTTGAGTTCGTTCAACAACGGCTGCGTGACCACGCCCTTGCCGTAATCGCCCACGATGACGGCGTCGGCCTTCGCGATTTTCACTTTCAATTCCGCGATCAGGCTGGCGGTCAGCTTGCCGTTCAGGCTGTCACGCGTCTCGCGGTCAATGCGCACGACCTGCTGCTGGTGCGCCACGATGCGCGTCTTGATGCTCGTGTGCCGCGCGGAACTTCTCACGAGACCGGCGCAGCCGATGTTTTGTTCGCCCAAAATCTTCTGCAACTTGCGGCCGGCGTCGTCGTTCGGCAGCAGGAACCGCGGGTCCTTCGTGAGCGCCTGCATGCGCTCGCCGACGGCACCCTTGGCGAGGCCCTGCGCCTTCAAAAGCTCGTCCATCTCGGCCGAGATCCGCTCGACCTCCTTCAGGCCCATCTCGTGGATCTCGGCGGGCGTGTAGTCGGTCGTCGTCATCTGC
>Ga0118677_10009015_pt1 | contig 15754 bp, 11 predicted proteins | sample AliMusrvi5mmetaG_FD_86154 | JGI IMG/M metagenome (GOLD analysis project Ga0118677, IMG submission 86154) | reverse complement strand
TAGTACCTCTATCCCGGGGATAGAGGTACTACGGCGAGTGTCCGGCGAATGTCCGGCGAGGGGCGCGCGAGGGTCGGGTGAGGAAATATCACCTCCGCAGCCAGACGAGGAGGAGACGCCCGGCTTTTCAGCAGTATGGTTGGTGCCGCCACAGGAAAGGAGGCGAAACAGCCTTCTTGTTGCCTTCAGTGGACCAGTCTGGTTTGATGCCGGTCGTAAGATCCGACTGCTCAATCGACGATGGCAAAACACGCGCACAAACAACCTCGGCAAGCAGCATTTACTCCCCGCACTCAGTCCCCAGCGAGTGTGATTCCCGGCCTGGGTGTCGATGTTCCTGAACTGCAGCAGGCGCGCGCCCTTTGGCAAGTTAACCGTTTCGAGGAGGCCCTCAGCACGTTTGAGAAGGCGGTTCGCAAATATCCCCAAAACCTGGTGGCGCTGGTGGACGCGAGCCGTGCCTTGGGCGTGCGGTTCGAGATTACCAAAGCTGAGGCGATGCTCGACCGCCTCGCGAAGCTGGGCGCACACAACCCGCAACTGCTCCACCTGGCGGGTCAGAGCTTCCGGATGATCTTTCGCCCCGAAAAGGCTATCCAATGCTTCGAGCGAGTTCTGGCTATGACCCGGCAGATCCCTGACGCCCAATTGGAATTGGCTGTGCTTTATGAACGTCGCCATCGGGTTGCCGAGGCCTACTCCCTGATCGAAGAGTGCCTCCATGAGGAACCCGATTATCTGGAAGCCGAGTTATTCAAGGCCCGGCTGCTCCGCCGGTTGAAAGACGGCGCCGCGGCTGAAGCTGTTTTCCGAAAGTTGGCTGAGAGCAACGACGCGCTTCCCCTCGTCCGCGCCCAGGCATGGGCCGAAATCGCCCAACAACGCGACCACGAAGGCGATTATGACGGGGCGATGGCCGCAATGCTGGAGTGCAAGGGTTTTCTGACCCCGCATGCAGCGGCGCTTCAAAAAGAGGCGGACGGATTGCAGCTTCATCTTTCCAACCTGGCAGCGTCTTTGACTCCCGCTCTGTGGCAGCACTGGGTTGATGCCGGGAAAGCCTTTACTCCGCAGAAGATGGCGGTTCTGGCGAGTTTTCCTCGCTCCGGCACAACCCTGTTAGAGCAGGTGCTCGACAGCCATCCCGGCCTGGTTAGTTCGGACGAGCGTGAGGCCTTCGGCCGAGATATCTTTCCCGCCATCTGGCGTACCGAGCAGACGCCGCTGCCGACGGCTGAAGCGCTCGACAATGCCCCGCTGGAACGTCTGTCGGCCCAGCGCCAGCGCTATCTCGCCTACATGGCCGCCGCGCTGAACGAGCCTATCGGCGATCGCATCCACCTCGACAAGAACCCCACCTTGACCCTCTTGATCCCGGGCATGGTGCGGCTGTTTCCGGAAACGAAGCTGCTGATCGCCCTGCGTGATCCTCGCGACGTGATCCTCAGTTGCTTCATGCAATACCTGCCCCTCAACACCAACAGCGTTTCTTTTCTCACGCTGGAGCGTGCCGCCCGAAGGTACGCGCATGACATGGGCATTTGGCGGCGATACCGGGAGATCGCCTGCACCCCCTGGATCGAAGTTCGGTACGAGGATTGCGTCACCGAAATCGAGCGAGAGGCACGTCGTGCTCTGGAGTTCCTCGGCCTGCCCTGGGACCCTCAGGTGCTCCAGTACCGAGAACGCCTGAAATCTAAAGCGGTGGCTTCGCCTACTTACGAGGCGGTCAGCCAACCCCTCTACACCTCGGCTATTGGACGCTGGAAGAACTATCGCAAATACCTCGAACCGTGCCTGGAGATCCTCAAGCCGTGCATCGACGCTTTTGGGTACCAAGATAAATGAGGCGCAGCAATGGTCGAAGTTGCGCGCAGGCTGCGGCAAACGCTTGCGCTCCGGCTGAGTACGGCTAGCCTTCGAGCTGTTGAGTAATTCCACGACAGTAGCCGAAGGGGAAGCGGATGACCCCCGTGACCGACCACCACGCTCGCCGGTGTTCGTGACGACGCACTGGTCCGTGGTGCTCGCGGCCGGACGCACGGACACGACCCAAGCCCAGTTTGCGCTGACGAGGTTGTGTCAGAGCTACTGGTATCCTCTCTACGCATACGTGCGCCGCCGGGGTCATTCGCCTCAGGATGCGGAGGACCTGACCCAGGAGTTCTTCGCGCGGTTTCTCGCCCAGAATTGGGTGGAGCGGGCGGACCGCGAGAAGGGCAGGTTCCGCACATTCCTGTTGTCCGCCATGAGTTATTTCCTGTCGAACGAGTGGGACAAGGCGCGCGCCCAAAAACGCGGGGGCGGAGCGCCGCTGCTGCCGCTGGAATTTGACCAGGCGGAAACACGCTTTTCCCATGAGCCGGTGGACAATGTCACGCCGGAGCAACACTTCGAACGGCGCTGGGTCATGGCATTGCTCGAACAAGTGCTCAACAGCTTGCGCGGGGAGTATGAACAAGACGGCAGGGGGCAGATCTTCGTGCAGTTGAATCCATGCCTGGTGGGAGATCGAACGTCGCAGCCTTACGCGGCATTGGCGGCGAAGCTGGGCATGAGTGAAGGGGCGGTCAAATCGACGGTGCATCGGTTGCGGCATCGCTACCGGGAGTTGCTGCGGGAAGAGATCGCGCACACGGTCGCCGGGCCGGGCGAGGTGGAGGAAGAACTGCGGTACTTGTTCGCGGTATTGGCAAGGGGATGAGTGTTCAGATTTCGGGGAACCTTCTGTCGCCGTTTCCTAAGAAACAGGTGAACAGAACAATATTATGGAAACCGATCGTAATTGCCCAAGTTGCCGGAAGCCGCTGGCGTCGGATGCGCCGATGGGCCTCTGCCCGGACTGCCTGATCAAGGCAGGCATTAACCCAGCCACGGACCCAGGGGATCCCAGCCTCAGCGCAGCCGGGTTTGTGCCACCGTCAGTCGAGGAACTCGCCCAGCTCTTCCCCCAGCTTGAGATCATCGAGTTCGTTGGCAAAGGTGGCATGGGCGCGGTGTATAAAGCGCGCCAACCCAAGCTCGACCGCTTCGTGGCATTGAAGATTCTGCCGCCCGCAGCGGCGGGCGATCCCGGGTTTGCTGAACGGTTCAACCGAGAAGCTCGTGCCCTGGCGCGCCTGAGTCATCCGAACATCGTAGCCGTCCACGATTTTGGCCACGCGGGCGTGCTGCATTACCTGGTAATGGAGTTTGTTGATGGCGGGAACCTCCGCCAGATCGAAGCCGCCGGGCGGCTGACTTCCGAGCAGGCTCTGGCAATCGTCCCCCAAATCTGCGACGCGCTCCAGTTCGCGCACACGGAAGGGATAGTCCACCGCGACATCAAACCCGAAAACCTGCTCATGGACAAAAAGGGGCGGGTGAAGATCACCGACTTCGGCATCGCCAAAATGCTGGGTCTGGCGACAGGGCAAACGGCGCTGACGGGCGCGCGGGATATTGTTGGCACCCCGCATTACATGGCGCCTGAACAACTGGAAAAGCCACAGACGGTGGATCACCGGGCCGACATCTATTCCCTCGGCGTGGTCTTCTACGAGATGCTCACCGGAGAGTTGCCTTTAGGCAGATTCGCGCCGCCGTCGCGCAAGGTGCAGGTGGATGTTCGCCTGGACGAAGTCGTGCTGCACGCGCTCGAAAAGGAGCCGGAGCTTCGCTACCAGCAGGCCAGCCAGGTCAAGACCGCCGTGGAGACGATCACCTCCTCCCCGTCAGCGCAAACCAAAGGGACCGCTGCGGCTCCGCCGGAGTCCCCTGCCCCGCCTCTAGAGGCAACTGCACTGACGGAGCAGATCCTGGCCCGGGATTTTGACCTGAACATCGGTGATTGCCTGCGACGGGGGTGGGAGTTGGTTAAAAGCGATTTCTGGCCCATCGTTGGTGTCACTGCGCTCGTGCTGGCGCTGGTTTGGGCCGCAAGTTCGTCCGAGCCGATGTTCAACTACAAGCGCGAGGGATTCCATGCGACTACCTCGCTGTTGGGCGTCCTGCTGGGTGGCCCGCTCATGGGCGGGCTGTATCTGTTCTTCCTCAAGAAGATCCGGGGCCAGCCGGCTCGGGTGGAGACGGCTTTCGCCGGCTTCAGCAGTTGCTTCGTCCAGCTCTTCCTGGCCAGCTTTGTATCGCATGTGCTCCTGGGCATGGGCTTCCTTTGCCTCGTCCTGCCCTTTATTTACCTGCTGGTAGCATGGATCTTCACTCTGCCCCTGGTCATTGACAAACACATCGAATTCTGGCCCGCGATGCAGCTCAGCCGCAAAACGGTCTCCAAGCATTGGTGGAAGCTCCTGGGATTTGGCATTGTGCTGGTGCTGTTCAATCTCCTGGGTGTCTTGCTATTGTGCGTCGGCGTCTTCTTCACCTTCCCCATTTCCCTGGCGGCACTGATGTATGCTTACGAAGATATCTTCTCGACGACTGAAGCCAGCGCCGTGAAACCGGCCGAGCACGGTTTCACAGCGGGCGCCGAGGCGCAGTTCCACGCCCAACCTCGCCGGCTAAAGGCTATCCTCGTGGTCCTGATGGCGGCCTTCCTGGTGGTGTGCGCCAGCAGTGCTCTCGGATCCATTACTACCATCCGGATTTTTCTGGTGGCCTTGGCGGCAGCTTTGGCCCTCGGCGCTGCCAGCTTCCTGATGTTCCGGAAATTGCAGCCGGCCGGCCATTTTTTCGGGGCCTTTCTACTCGTTTTTCTCGCGGTGTTCGGCGCCGGCTCATTCCTCACCTCTGTCCTGCCCAATTCCTTCGTCAGCACCGCCCGCATAATGCTGACGCCGAATGCGGCCGAGTCCACAGGGGCAGCCGGCGCGAGGCTTGCAGCCAGCCCCTACGATCCATACCACATTCAGACTGAGCTCGAAGTCATTCAGTCCAAGGCCGTTCTGGACGGTGTCATCGAAGCTCTCGACCTGACCCGGAAGTGGGACAGGTCGTATGCAGGGAATGGCGACCTTCAACACGCTGAAACCTTGGAGATCCTTAAGCAGAGACTGAACCTGCGCCTGGTGCACAACGCGAACATTGTCGAAATCCGAGTTTCCGATGACAAGGCGAGAGAAGCCGCCGATATCGCCAATGAGATCGCCAACGTCTATCGTAGCCGCAGCATTGCCCCGGATTCCGCAACCGCAACCCCCGGCGCTTTCCAAGTTGAGATCATCGACCAGGCTACCCCAGCCCTCAAGCCGGTCCGTCCCAACCGACCACTGAACCTGATTTTGGCAGCGCTAGCTGGCCTTCTACTGGGGGTTGCCGCTGGGGCCGCCCGTGTTGGTTTCCTTGCCCGCACGAAGCAGAGCTGAGTCTCTGATGAGGGGCGCCACGCCGTAAGCTCGGCACCTCCCCCAACGCAAGCGAAGGTCCGACTCGCCATGATTTAGTCGTAACTAGGCTGTAGTGGGGAGCACACCCGCCACGGGCGTCGTGACTGGCGCCCTCGCCAGTCACCTTCTCGGATCCCTGAACGGACTCACTCCTCGGTCGATCGGCGCGTGTCCCAGCCACCCGGCGAGGGCGCCGGCTGACCACGCCCGGGGCGGGCGTGCTCCCCATTTCCAACTGCCTGATTACGGCTCAAAACCGCGAGGCAGTACGGGGGCAGGAAGGGTCAAGCGACACCGTTCCGTCGCCGGCCTTAGCCGTTCAACACTTCGCGTTCTTGATCGTATTATATAAATCGAACGCATCCTTCGGAGTCGTCCCGTCATGGACCACGGCACGAATCGCCTGAATCATGGCGATTGGATGTTCCGCCTGGAAGACGTTGCGGCCCATATCTACGCCGGAGGCGCCTTGTTGAATGGCCATGGCGGCAAGCTCCAAGGCTTCCTGTTCCGGCAGCTTCTTGCCGCCCGCAATCACGATCGGCACCGGACAGGAGCAAGTCACCCTCTCGAAGTCCTGCTCGCAGAAGTAGGTTTTGACGAATGTCGCGCCGTTTTCGGCGCAGACCCGGCAGGCCAATGACAGGTAGCGGGCATCTCGGACCAGTTCCTTGCCGACGGCCGTCACGCCAAGGGTCGGGATTCCGTATTTGTTCCCAAGGTCGGCGGTGCGGACCAGGTTTTCGATGGTCTTCGCCTCGAACTTGCTCCCCACGGCGACCATGATGGCCAGTGCGGATGCGTTCACGCGAATCGCATCCTCGATGTCCAGAATGCATTCGTCGTTCAAGTCCGTCAGCACGGTAGTCCCCGCCGAATAACGGAGTGACACCGCCTTGTTGGACGTAGGGGGCACGATCGAGCGCAACGCCCCGCGCGAGCACATGATGCAGTCGGCGTATTCAATCAGCGGCGTGATCGTCAGATCCATCCGCTCCAGGCCCGACGTGGGTCCCATGATATATCCATGATCAAAAGCCAGCATCACCGCATGGCCCGACTTGGGATTGAAGATGCGGCTCAGCCGGTCCTTCATGCCCCAGTCCACGTGGTCGAGGCCCTTGAGAAAGAACCCGTGCTTCTTGACTGGCACGCCAATCCCGTAATCGGCGGCATCCTTGCTGTTGTCTTTTTCTGCCATAGTGACTTTCAGTTTATTGTAATTAGTTTAGTAATCTTCTACATCGACCGGTCCAGAACCCTGAGCCGGAGCATCCGTGTCAGAGCCCCTCGCTGAATCCTGTAAACATGAGCGAGACGGAGACTGCGCCCGGGTCGACATGCCCAAGCACTCTGTCGCCAAGGTTTCGCGCGCGTCCGAATCTGGCTTTCATGTCCCGGGTCGCTTCGGCGCCTTTGGCCGCCGCCTTGGCAGCTTCCTCCAAGGCGGCCTTGATTCCGCGGGTGCTGGCGGCGGATTTGAGAGCTGCCAGCGCGGGAAGGAAGGCGTCCATCATTGTCTTGTCTCCCACTTTGGCTCGACTCTGGCGTTGTAGCTTGGCGATGCCGGTCTCGAACACCGACACTACTCCCGTGCAATCCAATTCCGCCCGCCCAGCAGCGCCGTCGCTCATTCCCATGAAGAATGATCCCAACAGCGGACCCGTGGACCCGCCGTCGCACGACATCACGGCCCACCCTATCGCCGAGAATAGCGTCTTCAAATCCGTTGCCTGGTTCTCCGACACTGTCTTGCTAACGGCTTCCATCGCACGGAGCATCGTTGTGCCGTGGTCGCCATCGCCGACGGCGCTGTCTAGTTGTGACAGCATCTCGTGATTCTTGCGAATCTGGCCCGCAGCAGCGTTGAGCATGCTGCAGACCTGTTGATACCCAATTATCTCAGGCATACCTAGGCGACTGTCAGCGCTGGCGTATCGCACGGCGCATTCCAGCACGCCAACATCTCATCATCCAGCTTCGCCGCGCACATCTGGAACCCCGCCATCTCCTGCACCGTCAGAAACTCGCCGCACCGGACGGCGGCAATCGAAATACCATTCGCATCCAAGTATTTCTTGCACCCGCGCAGCACGATGTACATCTCCATCAGCGTCGTCGCGCCGCTGCCGTTGATCAGGAGCAATATCCGGTCACCGGCTTTCGCCTTGATCGCCGCCGTAAGACGCGACAGCATCAGCTCGGCCGTCTGATCTGCCGTTAGTATCTTCGACGGGCCGGTACCCGCTTCACCATGCTGGCCCATCCCGACCTCCATCTCGTCGTCGGCAAGGTCGAAAATGGTCAGGCCCGACCCCGGATGCGTCGCCGTTTTCATTGCCACCGCCAGCGTCGCCATGTTGTTGTTGAACCGCTCGGCCAGAGCATAGACCTCGTCCAGGCTCTTCCCTGCTTCGGCGGCAGCCCCCGCGATCTTGTAGAGCGGCATGCAGCCGACCAACCCACGGCGGTCTTCCGCCGGAGTATTCGCCCCGGGCGCGATATCCTCATGAGTCAGCAACATCTTGACCGGAATCCCTTCTTTGGCAGCCATTTCCATTGCCATGTTGGCACTCATCACGTCCCCGGCATGGTTCAGCACCACGAACAGGATCCCCGCCGGCCGGTGCGCAAGGCGCAGGGCCTCCAGCACCTTCGGCGGCCCGGGCGCCGCAAATATGTCGCCCACCACGCTGTAATCGAGCATGCCCGAGCCCACGAATCCGCTGAGGGCCGGCTCATGTCCCGCGCCGCCTAGCGTCACGATCGCCACCTTGTTCGCCGGCTTGGGCTTCGCCCGGCACACGATCTTCTCTGACTTAATAGCGATGGCATCCCTGTGCGCAATCGCAAAGCCTTCCAGCAGCTCCCGGGTGAGGTCCTTCGGGTCATTGATGAATTTCTTCATTGGCATAGTTTGTCCTTTGTCGCGGGACCCCTTACTTCTTGAACTGGAGGTACTCGACCGGAGCACCCCCGTCGTCGATGAACGCCGCGCGCACACCCTCCATGGGAAAGAATGGTTCCACGATGACTTTCCGGCCTGCCAACGCCTCATCCAGGTTGTCCACAGTAAAGGCAACGTGTGGCACCGTTTGCAGCAGCTCGGGCATCGGACACCCCGATTCGAACCGCAGCCATTCGACCCGATGCTCGCTTTGCATGGCGTCGGTAATAAACAGCTTGCTGGGGGCGAGGTGAATTTCGTTCGGCTGCTGCGCCTTGGTCGGAATGCCAATGTGATGAAATTCCTTATTCATAGGGATATTAGGGAGGATGGTTATTCTTGGGGTCAGAGTGGCTCAGAACTTCACATTCGGATTGGTGAATCGCAGCCCGTCGCCGTCATGGAAGGTCGCGTATTCGCTGACGATCGCACCCTGAGGGCCAGCGATCATAAAGTGCTTGGCCTCCACGCGGTTCAAGGTGCGAATGTCGCCGGGGTTCATCATGTAGCCTTTGGACACAGTGATGAACTTGGCCTGGCTCTTCGGCAGCTTGACTTCGGCAGGCAACGGCTCGCCTTCCTCGCCGAGTGTGCAAATGCCGCCGTAGCGCACATGCCAGCTTTCCATTTTCGCCTTCCCCTTCGCGGTTGCTGCATGCCCGTGCTCGACGATCATCTGCCCGGGGAGAAGGTAGATCTCATGCGCGAAGTATCCCGACTCCTCCGAGTTGATCCAGAAGATCCCTGCCATGCCGACATTGACGAAGTCGCCCAGGCCGAAGTCCGTCGCCCACATGTTCGTCCGGAGCGATTCCGGCACCGGATAGCCGTAAGCGCCCATCATGTCGAAATATGCCTGCTTGGCCTTATCCACCTGGAACTTGCCCTCTTTGTAAAAGTCCTCGTTCTTGTATTTGGGGAGTTTGATAGTCTTCATGGGTTTGTCACTGCTGTCTTTTGCGATGCTGTTTACCCCGAAAACCGCGATGGCTATCGCCACCGCCGAGGCCAGCGCCAATCGAGCGATCATATTATGTTTCATAGGTTGTCTGGTGCTTGTTGATTATTGGCTAACAGTACGTTGCGAGTAAAATGCAATCAGCGCAGGACATCTCCCGGCAGTGATTTGCCTTCGGCGGAGAGCAACTGCATCGCCATCATGGTCTGGTCCCCTTTCGGCTTCGAGTAACTCCAAACCACTTTCTTCTCACGGGAAATCTCCAGCAGGCCACACCCCTGCCCTTCTGTATAGGCTTGGTAACAACCTGCTACTACGTTGCCATTGGGTAGCGCATTAATCCCGGTCAAATTGCGTATCCTCAGGGCGGGTCCGAGGTCTTCAATGCGGCACTCCCAGATGCTCTTGCCGCTCGGGTCGTATTCCACCACCCGGTCCAAGCATGAGACAAGCGTTTTGCCACTCGGGGTCCGGATAGCGGCAAATGCCAAGGAGCCCGGCACTTTGACTTCCCATACTACTTCGCTCTTGGGGGTGTATTCTTTGACCAGTCGCGCCCCTGAATGGCAGACCAGGTAATTCCCGTTTCCCAGTTTTCGCGCCATCCGCATGTTGTGGTGTTGGCCTGCCTCGAACGGGCTGGTCTGCAGAGTGAACACCACTTTGCCATGCGGGTCCAACTCCAGCAGTCGCCCGGTCGAGTTCTCACCTACAAACGTCTTCCCATCCGCCAGTCGCTGGCAGGCGTAAGTGCCACCGCCGGTTTGCTCAGCCGCCCGGTATTGAAACACGACCTGCTTCTCCCTGGTGACTTCCGTGACCGTCTCACCGTCAGCAAACAGGACATTCCCACTCGGCAGCATCCAAACGTCGTGCGTAAGCTTGGTCGGATACTCCCACAAGACCGCGCCTGCCGGGGAAAGCACCATCACCCGACTGTCACCCGCCGCAAGAACCTGCCCGGAAGGTTGGCCGACGAACAATGCGTCAGCCGCCTGCGCGTTTGCCAGAAACCCTACCAGGCCGAGAGCCGCAAGGAGCGCAGAGCTCAGAGGCAAATTGGGCAAATTACAGTCCATTTCACGCCAGCTATTCGACCACTACGATGCGGAACCCTACATTGTAAACCTGCTGCCATTGTGGGTAATCCCACCGGGCCGACGCGCGAGATTCCTTCGGACGGTCGGACCACGAGCCGCCGCGGACTGCTTTCCTCATCCCCGCGCCCACACAGGCACTGGCCGTTTGCGGCTGGTAGGGGTAGGACCGATAATCATCCATCGTCCATTCTGCTACATTCCCGATTGTGTTCTGCAAACCCCAGGCGTTTGGTTGGTATTTGCCCACCGGCGCCAGATGGAGCACGCCGTCGTTAAACCGCGCTTCCTTCGGCACGAAATCCCAGAACTTGTCGGGGTTCGCAATCGGCTGTGGATCCACGCCGCTGACCGCCAGCTTCGAAAGGGAGGCATCAGCCAAGTTGGCGAAGGTCGAGAAGTCCGAATCCAGGCCCCCATAGAACATCGGCGTCGCGGAGCCGGCGCGACAGGCCCATTCCCACTGCGCTTCGGTCGGCAACACTACTTTCTTGCCTGTGCGCTTCGAAAGCCACTGACAGAACGCCATCGCCTGGTCCCACGACACGCGAATCACTGGCAGGTCCGGAGAATCCATTAAGTAGCCGGGCCTGACCTGGTCTTTGTAGTGCATGTCGTAATAACCATTCTCGTGGTTGTGATCAAATTGCTGATACTGCGCCAGACTCACCTCAGTCACCCCGATCCAGAATGGTTTCTCAATCCTGGCTGCGGCCGTCGGATATTCGTTCCCGTAGCCATCCACGTCTCCCATGACAAATTCCCCCGCCGGTAACTTCTTGAGCTGGATGGAAGTCCCGCCGCCCAGGTCAACGCTCATTTCGATTGTGCCCAAGTCCTGCTGCAATTGCTTCGCCTTGTCCGGGGCAATTGGCCAGCCGGGCAGTGTCACCGGCGCCGGAGGCGGCGCCTGCGGCTCCGGGGTGACGAAGGCCACAGGCTTGCGGTGCAGGTCCGGAATAGCCTCGATGTCCTCATCCACATTCGCGTACTTCTTCTTCGACTCGTAGCGCCGCTTCTCGAAATTCTGCGGGATAGCTGCAACCTCATGATACGTTCCGTAAGCAGGAACGTTGATGTCGATCCAGGTGATTAATCGGTCCCAGGCCTCGGCATCAAGCTTCACGTTGTGATGACCCTTGCGAAGCATCTGCAACAGCAGGCTCGTGTTGGCATGGAATTCCAGAGGCGTCAGGACGTGATAGTCGCCTTCCGGCCCATTGCGCCGCACATAAGGATGCAGTTCCACATAGGACCGCGGCAACGGGGAGATCCCGCCGCTCGTGGGAATGATCTTCGGGTCCGATAGGTTGGGCCGACCCGGCTGGCCATTGTGGCAGCCGGCACAATATTGGTCCAGCACCGGCTGCACTTCACGAACAAAGCTGAATCCGCGCTTGGGACCGTACCACGGCGCAGGGTCCACCGGTGGTTTACGCGCGGCCAGGCCTGGGGTCGGTGCGGCGGTCGAGTTCTGCGACTCGTGGCAGCCCGCGCAGGAGACATATTCGCCGGGCATCCCAACCAGCCAGCTCCGCATTTGCTGCAATGCCTTGCCTTCCTCGTCCAACGGCTGCAGCGTTACCGGCGTATTCGCGGGGATACGAAACATCACCGAACCGTCTTCCTCGACCGGCACCGTTCCTATCATCCGGCGCACATCCCAGCCGCCTTCCATGCCGACAAAGTAGTGACCGCCCTGGTTGCGGTAGGAATATTCGTATTGATAGATCCTAAGACTTTTTACGGTGCCGTGCGGTACGCCCCGCAGACCCGCCCCATCATAAATGTTATGCACATACAGCGTGGCATTCGTCTCGTTGAGCTTGACCTTGTCTTGAATCACTGGCGGGCGCTCGGTCTTGCGCAGCGGCATTGGCTCGAATAACGCATAGCCCGGCTCCTCTTTCAGCAACAACATGTTGTCGAACACATCCACCAGGTAAATCCCCCAGGCCGATGCCGGCGTCGGTTTGCACGACACCAGGAAGTACTTGTCGCTGAGCGGATACGGATGCAGGAACTTCGGCCACGAATCGTCCACCAGGGTATCCTTGATGATCCCCTTGACCGGCTTGCCGTAGCCCGGGATGCGCTGCATGGCGCCGGTGTCCTCCTGCCTGCCTTTGGCCATGTCGAACAGCACCATCTCGCCCATCCGCGGCACGCCGTGGTGCCCCGAGATGATCGCGACGAACTTGGTAGGACTGCCCGGCAGCGGGCGCGCATACCAGAGCCCATTCGGCCAGTAAGAATTGTTGTGATAAACCGACGCCTGGCCAGTGCCGTCCGGGTTCATAGACATCAGCACTCGGGCGAAATAATGCGCCGAATCGGTGTATTCCCATCGCAGGTACATCACGCGGCCGCTGGCCATCACGACTGGACACCAATCATTGTCCTGGTCGAAACAGAGCCTCCGGATATTGGTACCGTCCGGATTCATCAGGTGCAGGTTGGCGACGTAATCACCGCCTCCCACGCAGGGCACGCCCTCAAAGGTGCTGGTCGAGTCGAAGATGATCCGGTTGTCCGGCAGGTACACTGGGTCATAGCTGTCAATGTCGGGCTCATCGCTGGGCGTCACCTGCCGCAGCCCTGTGCCGTCCATATGCAGCTCGAAGACCTGCCAGTGATTGTGGCTGCCGATGGACGAGAACAACAGCTTGTCCGCATCGAAGTTCAGGTCCACATCCCCAACGTAATAGTTCTTCGAGGGTTTGTAGAATGTCTGCAGTCGCCGGTTCGGGCCTTTCACTGGCAGCAAGGAAATCTCGTTCTCCACATTTGGGTCCAGGCTTGAGTTTCCCTGCCAGTTCTGTGGCAACGCCAGATTGTTCTCACGGCGCTTCACCACCAGCATCTGCTCGAAATTCAGCAATGGATTCGACAGCAGGGCCTTCTGCCTCAAGGCGACCAAGGCAGAATAGCGGGCAAGCGCGTCTTTGTCGGAATTCTCAAGACCCTTGGCGAGCGCGGCCAGGTCTTTCTCAAACGCCTTCAATTGCTCCAAAATGGCCGCGCCATCAGGGTAATTGCCTGGATACGACGCGCGGAGATCCTCGACCGCACGGACTAGCGCCGGAAGGTCCACGTTTGCCAACTCGGCCTTTGCCCGCTTGAACACGTCCACCTCAGCCGCCCTGGCCGGGTTTAGGGTAATAGAGACTACCCCCAAGAGAACTACTACCCAACTCTGCCAACGCATGCCGGTCACACGGTAGCGGATAACTCCGGTTCTCGATGTGGTGGCCTGCCTATACGACTCGGCGAGCCGGATGGCCGCCCTGACGCAAGAACTCGTTCCCACTTTTTCAAGGGGGCTGCTGCTGGACGATTTCATTCGCAATTGATTATTCAATGGACCGTTGCATGTATCCAACTTATTCTCCGCCGTCATGTCAATACGCCAGCAGCTTAAAGCAAAGAATTCTTAGTCTCGCCTATTGATTCAAAGCCGTTCACGATCCGTCCGCTGTACCATGCTCACGCTCAAGCAGAAATCTGTTAGCCTGATGGCCGCCCTGTGTTTGACAATGCGGCTCGCCGTCCCTACGGTTCTTCCAGCCGCTCCCGCTGCCGGCCAAACCTGGCAAGCGCCCGCTGCGCTCGTGCTCTCGCCCGACGGACGCCAGCTCTTTGCCGCCTGCGCTCGAGCACACCGTATTCTCGTGCTCGACTCCGAAACGCTGGCCATCGCCGCCTCCATCGCGCTTCCAGATGCGCCCACGGGGATGGCGATCTCGACGAATGGCCGCACTCTCTACGTCACCTGCGCCGCACCGGCTGGCACTGTCCAGGTTGTGGACATACCTCAACGCAAAGTTCTTCGGCGGATCCCCGCCGGCCATACGCCGATGGCCCCCGTGCTCTCCCTCGACGAGCATGCAATCTATGTCTGCAACCGTTTTAACAACGACATCTCTGTCATCAACCTCGTGTCCGGCAAAGAGACCTCGCGCATCTCGGTGGACCGCGAGCCGGTGGCCGCCGCCCTGACCCCCAACGGGAAGCTGCTGGTGGTGGCCAACCATTTACACAACGGCCGGGCCGATGCGGCGTGCGTAGCGGCCCGCGTGAGCCTCATTGACACAGCGACCGGCAAGCTGCTCAAGCACCTGCAACTCCCCAACGGCAGCGGCATCCTGAATGATGTCGCCATCTCTCCCGATGGCCGTTATGCCTGCGTCACTCATGTGCTGGCCCGGTTTCAACTTCCCACGACCCAAGTCGAACGCGGCTGGATCAACAGCAACGCCTTCACCCTCGTGGACTTGGATACCCTCTCTATTGTCAACACAGTGCTGGTTGACAACGCCGAAAGCGGTGCGGCCAATCCTTGGAGTTGCGGCTGGTCCCTGGACGGCAAAACGCTCTTCGTCACCCACGCCGGCACACACGAGGTAAGCCTAATTGACTTTCCCGCGCTGCTCGCCCGGCTGACTCGACTCCCCGAAAACCTCGAAGGGCGGTTGACGCCTGATTACACCACCGGCTCTCGGATCAAGGCGGACGTTCCCAACGACCTGGCGTTCCTCACCGGCATGCGGGAGCGCATCAAGCTCAACGGCAAAGGGCCGCGCGCTGCCGTTGTCAAAGGCAGCCACCTTATTGTCGCCAGCTTTTTCTCCGACACCCTCGAAGTGGTCGATCTGCAACGCTCGCCGACACCTATTCTGCATGAGGCTCGCCTCACCGCCGAACTCCCGATGTCGGAGAACCGCCGCGGTGAGTTCTGCTTCAACGACGGATCGCTTTGCTTCCAGGGCTGGCAAAGTTGCGCCAGTTGCCATTCCGACGATGCCCGCGTGGACGGCCTCAACTGGGACCTACTGAACGACGGCATGGGTAACCCCAAGAACACCAAGAGCATGTTACTGGCACACCGCACGCCCCCGGCGATGAGCCTGGGTGTGCGCGACACCGCGGAAACCGCCGTCCGAGCCGGTCTCCGTAGCATCCTATTCACCGTCCAGCCAGAGGAGGTTCCGCGCGCCATTGACGCCTACTTGAAGAGCCTCACCCCAATACCAAGCCCCATCGTGGTGTCCAACAAATTCGCCGCCAGAATTAAAGCCGGCGAGACCATCTTTAATAGCTCCCAGACGGGTTGTTCCTCCTGTCACACGCACGGCCTCTACACCGACATGCAGCATTACGACGTCGGCACGCAAAACCAGACCGACAAGCCCGGCGAGGCCTTTGACACCCCGACCCTGATCGAAATCTGGCGCACCGCGCCCTATCTCCATGACGGCTCCGCCGCTACCCTGCGTGAAGTGCTCCTAGACCACAACGTCTCGGACCGGCATGGCCGCACCTCGCACTTGAAACCTGACGAGATCGAGGCCTTGATCGCCTATCTGCTGTCCCTCTAGCGTTTGCCAGTGTTGCGACCCGCATGGGCGGGGGTGGGACGGATGGGGGT
>Ga0118677_10009014_pt1 | contig 15756 bp, 10 predicted proteins | sample AliMusrvi5mmetaG_FD_86154 | JGI IMG/M metagenome (GOLD analysis project Ga0118677, IMG submission 86154) | reverse complement strand
TCCGCAGCCCTCGCTTTCTATTAACTCAGGCTATCAAGACGAGTAGATCATCCGCGCGTGGAAGTCGGTGCTCACGGCCTGGCTGCCGTTGTTTCGCAGGGTCATCTCCACCGTGCCGGTGGCCGATGCGGTGGGGTCCGCGGTTCCGCCGGCAATGTTGTAAATCTTCGCCACGCCGGCCTTCAAGACTTCGGTGTGCGGCGTCCCGCCGGCCCCCGTGAAGATCACGTCCATGTCCGCTGCATCGGAAAGCAGGTAGAGCAACTGCATATCGCCTGCCGTGTAAAGCACGCCGCAATCGACCGCCGCCCCGCCGGTGCCGGTGCCGCCGGAACCTACGGAAGCCAGGGTCTGCTCGACCACGCTGGAGGTGGTCCCCGTGACCGTGGCCGAGACGGACGAAAACGACGCGCCGGACATCGAGACGCTCTGGGTGACGGTGGCGGTAACGGAAGCCATAATAAAACTCCTTGAAAAGTTGACTGGTTCAATGGGTTAGGAAATCAGGCCGGCCACGGGGCCGATCAACGCCCCCGTGCCTTGCCCGCTGATGGTGAAGTGGACGACGTCGACGGCCGGGTTCTGCGTCCCGTCGGTCGAGATCAGGGCATTGCCCTGGTACTGGATCGCCGTGGTCCCGCTATTGACAGCCGATCCGGCGGCACCGATCTGGAAGACGCAGGCCGCGGCTACAGGATATTCCAGGCCGATGGGAACGTAGATATTATTGACGAGTGTCACGCCGTCGTACGAACCGACCCTCGCCGTGGCGGCGTCGTAAGGCCAGTCGGCGGAAAATTCCCAGGAGGCCAAACACCGCTTGTACTCGGCCCAGCCACCGCTGCACGTCACTGTCACGTCGGCGTTGTGGAAGATCTTGCGGATCTGCCAGTTGCGGACCTGGATGACGAGCGAGCCGATCTTGATATTGCCGCCCTGGCCTTCAATGGTTCGGATAAATGGAGTCGGCATGGTTTCGTCTCTATGCTACGGGTTGTGGTAAATTGGCAAGCGTGTTGAACTCGTGCCAGGTGTGGTAAGGCCAGGTGGCCGTCCAGCCGCGCAGCCCCTCTTGTTCTCGCGTGTTGTCGATCGTCACCGTTGGGACGCCCGGTTTGACTCGGTAAACGAAATACTCGCCGTTGTAGGTCAAGCCCTTGATCACCTGGCTATATCCAATCAGGGAAGTGAAGATCGCCCACAGCACCGGATTGATCGAGGCACCCAGACTGCCGCTTCCAGGCCGGTCGATCTGCTGCATCCCGGTCGCCGCCACAATATCCCACTGGCATCGAAACAAATCCGTTCCAGTAAGTTGGTCTGGTACCGCAAACGGGTTGCCGAAATCGACTCGGACTTGCGGCCGGTCGCTGTCGGTGACTTGGTCCTTGCGCGGGTCAACATGCTGCCCCAGCCACTTGATGCGGTTCGGGGGAGCCACCAGGTCCACGAAGGCCTGCGAGTTTTCCAGCATGTCCCACAGCCCACAATAAATGAGGGTGAAGGGGTCGGTACTGGATGTCGCTAGGAGATTTGCCATGTTATTTCACAAAAAAGGCCCGACTCGGCTTGCACCGGGCCGGGCCATTCGACCTGCACTCCCCGCAAAGATAATTCGCTCTCCCCGGATCAGCTGGTGGGTACCTTGGCGATGAAGACCGCCGCCGGGTTCTTCAAAATCGGCAGGAAGGTGTCGCCGGCGAAGTGCTGCAGGCTGACCGGGTTGGTCGTGACCTGGGCGTAGCTGAACGGACCGGCCACCTGCTGGAGGTTGCCGATGACGGCCCCCATGTCGTTGGCGAGCTGGATCGACCGCGGCACGGGATAGGTGCCCTCGATGACTTCCCACCAGTCCGTGGACGGATCGGGGGTGAAGACGATCGTGTTGTCGCCGGCCCAGTCCTGGTAGTTGCCGCCCTGGTCGACGAAGAAGGCCTGGTCGATCGGGAACCACTTCAGGTTGCCGACGCTGGAGGGGATTTCCGCCGTGATCGCCTCTTCCGCCACCCGCTGGCTGCCGCGGATGATCGACTGCAAGACCGGGTCGTTGGCGATGTAGCCGGGGATGTTGAGGCCGTAGAAGGCGTGGGTGATGGGGTGGCCGGTGAGCTTGCGGCCCGCCTTCTTGACCGCCTTCAACTGGGTCAGGATGTTGGGGGTCGCGGCCTTCCAGTTCGTCAGGAGGTTGCCGGCCCCGAAGACGTTCAGGCTCCCCGTATTGCCGCTGGGGACGCCGAAATTGATGGAAAACACCGCGGCGGAGTTGATCAGGCCGGTGGTGGCGTCCGGGGGGAGGAGGTTGCCGTCCTTGTCGAAGGCGATGCCGCCGGTGGTCAAGGCCGACATCACGGCCGAGACGCGGAGGTTGCGGAAGCGGGTGCCGAAGATCTCCAACTGGCGGCCGATCGTCTCTTTCGCCATCTGCTGGCGGACGAGTCCCGTGCCGCTTTCCTCGATGAGGAGGTTCAAGATCGTCGGATCGTGGGTGAAGTCCTCGAAGGAGTGGATCAGCTTCACGGGCGTCGCGCCGATGCCCACCGGGGCGACGTGCTTGGCGGGCGCCCCGTAGCGGCTCATGGTCGAGGTCTGCCGGGTGCCGGCCACGCGGAGGTATTCGCCGCGGTCGCCTTCCGTGGTGCGATTGGAGGTGAGGAAGCCGGCCGGAAGAATGTCTTCGGGCACGCCGTTGACGATATCGACCACGCGGCCGATGAGATTGCGACTGGCAAGGATTTCTTGAATGCTTGTTCCGGCCATGATGCCTTGTTCCTTCGCTGAAGGGGAAACGAAAAGGGAGCCACACGCGACTTCTCGCGTTGGCTCCCTTAACGAGCAACGAAGGTTAAGGCTTCTCGCGGTTTATAACTCCGCTTCAGCCGTCGCGGGCGCCGCAGCGAAAAATCGCGTGTGGCTCCCGGTTCAAATTGTGAGGTGATTTGGTTCTGGGTTGGTGGTTCTTGGTTTCTGCTGTCCGGTTTGCCGGTTTACAGGTCGTCGTCGAACATGAACGGCCCGACGGCTTTGAGCGCCGTCTTGATCCAGGTCTTGATCGACGGTTCCGCCGTGTAGTTGACGAGGTTCGCGGCGTAGACCACGCCGCCGGTGATCGGAATCCGCGGAAACTGGAGGGTCAGGCTGCCGCCGTTGATGTCGGTGACGCGGAGGCCGTCCTCCTCGTCAATGAAGGTCTTGATCGTCTCGCTGCCGTCGGCCGGCTGCACCAGCGAGCCGATCATGAATCCGTGGGTCGGGGCCGCGGAGAGCGTGACGGTGTACGTCGCGCCGCCGTCGGCCGTGGCGATGCCCGTGACCGTCACGGCGTCCGTGTTCATGGCTCCGCCCGTCGTCGCCGGGCCGCTGAGCTTGAGCGCGCCGGTCACGCCGCCCAGCCGGCGGATGATCTCCGCGCCGACGGCCCCCGAGACCTTGAAGGTGGTCGAGGTGGCCGCGGTGACGAGGGTCGTCGTCGCGCCGAAGATCGAGGCCCCGTAGAACCCGCTGGCCGTGATCTTGCCCAGCAGCAGGCCCGGCTGCAGGACGTTGACGTAGCTCGCGTTGGCGTTGGGCAGGTTGCTGCCGCTGACCACGTTGGACGGGTCGCGGGCGTTGGCCCCGTCGATTGTGCCGCCGCCGGGCAGGTACTGCACGCCACCGCGGCCTTTCCAGATCGGCTTGTAAGTGGCCAGGAAGGTCGTGCCGACGCCCGGCATTTCATTGGGATTGGCTTGCTGGTACATGATTCAGGCTCCGTGGTTCGTGGTTCGTGGGGCGTGGACCGTGCTGCTTTAACGCCTCACGCCTCACGCCTCACGCATGTTGTTACTTCTTCTTACTGACGCGCTGGCTGGAGGGCAGCATGAAGGCCTCGGCCTCCTTCTCGACCGCGTCGATCTCTTCCTGGTTCTGGCGGTAAGGGTTCGCCAGGGCCAGGGGAGGGACTTGTGGGCCGGTCTGCTCGCCGTACAGCCCCTCGTCGTTCTGCGCGAGGAGGGCGATGGCCTGGTCGAAGGAATTCCCAAAAGCCTCGTTGGAAAGCGACAAGGTGACGTGGTTCGGGTTGCAGAACTGGGTCAGCAACTGCTCGCGCTGCGGCTTGTTGATCCGGCCGGAGGTGAACAGGCCCTCGATCTCGGTTCGGCGGAGGCGGCTCGTCAACTGCGCGAGTTGGGCGTTGGCGCAGCCCAGCTTGCGGCGGAGATCGGGCATGCCGGACACGTTGCTCATGGCGGCCTCGGCCGGCTCTTGTTCGTGCTCGGCCTCCTTTGGCTCCGGCTTCTCCTTCTCCGGCTCCTTCTCCGGCTTCGGCTCTTTCTCCTCCTCTTCCTCTTCGGTGAAGGCTTCGGTTTTCAGCTCCTGCTCTAGGAGCAGTTCCTTGATCGCCTCCAGCTTGTCGAGGTGCTCCATGGCCTCGTCGTCGAGGACGGTGTGGGCCTTGTCGAGGAAGTGCTCCTTGATCTGCGACTTCAGGCCGCCGGTGCCCTGCATCGGCTCGGCATTCGGGTCGCCGTAGGTCGAAGCCTGGTCGTCGGCGGGCAAGGCGGCGCCGTCGCCCGCTCCGGGGACGCCCAGGCCGTCTTCGTTCAGTGCGCCCAGGTGGTCGAGGGCCAGGGGGCGGCGCGCGGATCTGCGAGTCTTGGTAGCCATAGCTTTGTACCTCAGTACGGGGACGTGGATAGTCGTGTTGTTGGCCGCGATAGGCATGAAGCCTTTCAGGCCGGGAATTCTCGGATCGGGCGTCAGGAGCACGTGGCGGATCGGCCACTGGTACTTGTTGCCGTGGGTGTCCTGCCACTCGGGCTCGGCGTAAATGCTCACGCCATTGCTGGCCGCAATGCGCGGGGCGTCCTTGCCGATCAGCTCGACATCGGCCCACAGGCTCTTGCCGTCGCTCGTGAGGCCGATGACGCTGCCGCGGTTGTGCTCGCCGTCGACCTGGAAGTGGGTTCCGGACGGCACGGGGACAGGGATCTTCCTGTCTTTGAACTCTTGGAAAGTATCGGACCAGTGCTTCAGCGTCTCGGGCGTGACCTGGAAGGATTCACCGTCGGCAGTCAAGTAATTGCCACAACGAATCGCCTCCACGCGAAATTTGTAAACCGGCTCGCCGTTGACAAAACGCACGGGCTTAAGTTGGTCGCCACCGGCAGGTATCGCCTTGGCGATATTGTCGAGGGCCAGACAGAATCCGCGTGTGAAACTTGCAACCATGATGGCTGTATCTTAGGACAAGCCCCGAATCTCCGTCAAAGGCATCACCGGAAGAATGCATCCCAATGCTGTCGGATGATGCGGTATGCAAGGGCGGGCTGCCTCGCCCTCGACGGTGACTTGGTCTCGTGCCACTGCCGGATGGCGAACACCGACCGCGTGGATCCTAGCAAATTCCTTCCACACAATGTTCTGGTTCGCCCGGATCGAGATCTTCCGCACCCTCCCGCCGCCCTGGTTCCGGTTCGTCTATTCCGACAACGGCTGCGAGATGCTCCAGTACGAGTGACGTTTCTTCGAGATTGTGGTGGTGGCCGCGGCGTGGACCGGTCGGCAGGGCACCAGAAAACGAATGACTTGTGGTTATGTTACGGAAGTCGTTTTATCGTGTGTGCGCAGACGTAATAATTAGCATGTCGACACTCAGTTCTGAGAGGGCATCAGAATGGTTGATAGGTAAAAGCTCTGGGTGTTCGGACGAGAGTCGGATTTCTGCCGAAACATGTCGCTGCACAGTTCCACGGGATTCGCCTCGGCTGGCGGCATGACGCGGAAGTACCAGACCTCAGCGCCGTTGTACAATTCGAACATCGCCATACAGAGCGCCGTGGTCCGCAGTTGGTCCGCGATGGCTCGAACATTGGTCTGTTCCGCGATGATCAACTCTGGCGCATTGAGTTCCTTCAACCTTGCTTCCCTGGCCCTACCGACAACCTGAATCCATACCTTTGCGGCAGCTTCTCGCTCATCGCTCGCGGAAAGCGTAATTGAGCTCATACGCGAAGCGGAATGAATCAGCTTGACGTCATTGACAGGAACATCATCTTCCAAAATATCTCCGTGGTAAATGGTGACGGTGAATTTCATGGTTGTATTCTCGCGTAAGGTTGAAGAAATAGAATAGTTACGCTTCAATGACCTGAAGGAGGTGGGGCGTCCGTTAGCCGCCGATTCATGCCTGATCGTCCAGAAAGATCTGCCCGAGGAATTCGCCGGACGGGCCGCCGATCGTTCCGTCAGGGAAGACTTGCCCAAGAAATTCCCCGGATGCGCCGCCAATCGTGCCATCGGGAAACACCTGTCCGACAAAGTTGCCGCCTGAGTCGCTAATCGTGCCATCAGCAAAAACCATCCCTTGGAATTGCCCTGAAGCGTCGCCAAACATCCCACCCACTGAGATTTGACCGGCGAATCTTCCCGAGGGGTCACCGACACAGCCACCGAAACCCATAAGCTTGTCCATAAAGTCTGAAAAATCGTCCATTTTTGTATCCCTTTGCCGGAAGAATGAACTCACACGGTATCATATTATCGAACCAGACGGACTGCTGTGGGTCCGACTTGTGTCGATCAGAAAACGCTGATTATGTGGCAATGCAGCATTATCCTCTCAGGCAAATCTGGCAGTTCGGCTTCCTACTCAAAGCGATGGCAAAAGTTCGACGTGAGCGACTTCGTGAAGCTCGTCGAGTTGCGTTTGTGGTTCAATGCGGTAGAATCAGTGCCACGGACTTGCGTTCCAGTCGTTATCGGGGGGTGATGCAATGCCCATTGACGTTATCGAATCCAATCGTTTCGAGCCGCTCTGGCAACGCTTCGAGCAAACTTTGGACGTGCCGCTGGCTTCGCCCTTGGCCTGTGAGCTTGTGGCAGTTCCGGCCACCGGATGGGAAAGCTACTTTAACCGAAGACTGGCGACTCGGCGCGGTTGTTGGGCGCAATACCGGTTTACTTCATTCAGCGGGTGGATGAACTCCACGTTTCATGAGGTGCTGCCAACTGAAAATTGCGCGGTCCGGGATCCCGACGCGCTAACCTGGGCCGTGGCGAGCAAATTGCCGGGCCTGCTTGATGACCATGCCTTCACCGCGGTGCGGAATTACCTGGGGGTGGATCTCAGTGCCATCGAGCCGCAGCGACTGATCGACTTGGCCCGCCGCGTCGCAGGGCTCTTCGATCAGTACCTGCTTTACCGGCCCGATCTCATCGATGCCTGGAATCGTGGTGTTGATTGGCCCGAAACCGGAACTGCCAAGCCGCCACACGCAACCTGGCAGCGCAAGCTCTGGGAGAGCATTCGCCAGACGTGTCCGACAAAATCCATCTCGGCAATGATACGAGATCTTGCCCAAAACCTCTCGGGAAATGATCCCCGCTTGCCCGAACGGGTCAGTGTCTGGATCTGCGGAGGAGTGCCGCCGGCACATTTGGAATTCCTGGATATTGTGGGACGGCATACGCAAATCGCACTGTATGTACTCTCTCCCTCGAATGCGTTCGGCACGGATCAAGACTCCCAACGGCGACTTTTCCGTCAACTGCGGGAAGGTGGGGGTTCGCTGAGGGAGTTTTGCGAAGTCAACCACTTGGCCCCGCCACACCCGCTGTGGGAGTCGATGGGCGAGCTGTCTCGCCAACGGCAGTTGCTGATGGCTGAGTACCAGGAAGAGCCGTGGCGGTATAGCGAGCCACAGGACTCCCCGGATGCTCAAGAAACGCTCCTGGCGGGCCTACAGAAGGGCATCAGGCAGGCAAGTGTGCCAGTTCCGTCTGCCTTGCAGGCGGACGCGAGCCTGCGAATCCACAGTTGCCATAGTGCGATTCGTGAGGTCGAAATCCTTCGTGAGCAACTCCGCGATGCGTTCGAGTCGGACCCGCAGCTCCAGCCCGAGGACGTGGCGGTGCTCTGTCCGGACATCGAAACCTACGCGCCTTTGGTACATGCCGTATTCGGGTTGTCGGACCCAAGCCAAGCGGGCCACATCCCCTACCATATTGCAGGCCGTTCGCCGCGCCGAACTCGTCCGATCGTCGAAGCATATTTCCGTCTGCTGGATGTTTTGCAGGGACGTCTTGGGGCCAGCGAGGTTCTGGACCTACTCAACGTAGCGGCGGTCGGGGAAGCAGCAAACCTGAACACCGAGGAAATCGAGTCGATTACCGATTGGGTTACGGAAAGCGGAATCCGCTGGGGAGCCGACACCAAGGACCGCGAGGCGGAATCGCTCCCCTCAACCGACCTGCACACATGGCAATTTGGACTCGACCGGTTGCTTCTCGGGTATGCAATGCCTCCAGGCGGCGGGCAACTCGTGGGCGAAGTCCTTGCCCTGGATCGGGTTGAAGGACTCAAAGGCGACGTTCTGGGCAAGTTGTGGGCCTTCTTCGGCCGGCTGCGCGCGTGGCGTAGTCGCTTAAAAGACGCCCGCCCGCTTTCCGACTGGCGAGAACCGCTCTGCCAACTGGCTGAAGAGATGCTAGCCTCCCAGCAGGATGAAGGCGGGGAACAGCGGATTTTCGAGGCTGCCGACCGATTGGTGAAACTGAGCGGCGAGAACGGCTTTGATGCCCCGCTGCCGTTCTCGGTCGTAGTGCGAGAGCTAACCCAGCAGGTTGACCAGATGGCCGGCGGCTGGGCGTTTCGACTAGGCGGAATGACGGTTTGCGAGATCACGGCCATGCGCAGCCTGCCATTTAAGGTCGTGGCACTACTGGGACTCAACGATGGACTCTTTCCGCGAGTCGATAGGCCCGTGGGATTCGACCTGATGGCAAACTATCCCCAGCTAGGCGATCGCAGCCTCCGCTTCGAGGACAAACACTTGTTTCTGGAAGCGATGCTCTCCGCGCAATCGCGGCTGGTGATCACGTACCAGGGCCAGAACCTGCAAGACCAGCGGCATCGGCCGCCATCGGTTGCCGTGGAAGAACTGCTGGACGTCATCGAACAGAGTAGTACTGATTCGCAAGTCCTAAGAAAAGCCCTCGTCGTGCGTCATCCCTTGCAAGTATTCAGTCCCAACTATTTCGACGGCAGAGACGCGAGGCTCTTCAGCTATGAAAAAAGCTACTTGAAGGCGGCCGAGGCGATCCTGGGCGGGGCAAAAGACTTGCCGGTATTTGCTCCCGGCCCCCTGCCTGAGGAAGACGACCTCCAGCAGGTGCGGGTTACGGATCTGCGCAAGGTCATGGAAGGCCCTTGGGAGCTTTTTCTGCAACGTCTCGGCATCTACCTGCCGGACTCTACAGAAGCTGCCGATGATCGGGAACCGCTGCTTCTGAACGCCCTGGAACAGTGGCAACTTGGCGACCACTGGCTCGAACAGCGACTGGCCGGTGAATCGGAAGATCGGCTTGGCCGGCGGTTATCCCGTTCTGGGCAATTGCCGGGGGGCAGCTTGGGGCAGGCTACGCTTGGCAAAGTGAGGCGGCAGGCGGAGGTAGTCTTAAAAAATGCCCAAGCGTTAGGCATCGCGGCTACCGAGGCTTCCCTTCCGATTCGTCTGGAAGTGGACGGCATGGTGTTGATCGGCCGCGTCGAGGGCTTCACGACGTCTGGCCTACAGCGGGCAACCTACTCCAATATCGCCATGAAGCGAGTTCCGAGGCTTTGGCTGGACCATCTCCTCGCGACGGCCATGTCTGGGCGATCGTTAGGCCCATCTGTTCTGGTCGGCCGCGGCGCCAAGGATTCAAAGATCACGCTAGCGCAGGTTACGCCGGAAACTGCACTGGGCGAGTTGCGCAAACTGGTCCAACTCTACCGAATCAGCCGCCGCGTTCCTTTGCCATTTTTCCCGGAGTCTGTCGGAAAGGCCATCGAGACCCTGCGCAGGGATGGACTAGACCATGACGATCCCTCGGCTGTCCAGGATCTCCTGTTTGAAGCGGAACGGCAATATGAATATCAGCATATCGGTGTTGCTGCGGCAGATCGCCCTTCCGTACGTGCAGCCTTTGCGGGACGTGAACCCTTCGGCATGAAATGCTCCGAAGTGCCGGGAATTGAAAACGAGAACGACTGCACGCTGTTTGTTTACCTGATCCGGACGGTCTGCGAGCCGATGGTTGACTACCTGCGGTGAGGCCAAGTCATGGAAAGTGCGAACATGAATGGAAATCGTGAAGACTTTGACCCACTGGGCATGCCCTTGGCCGGCGTGCATAGTATCGCAGCCAGCGCAGGGACTGGAAAAACCTATGCCATCACAACGCTCTACGTGCGGTATCTCCTGGAAACGGACTGTCGCGTTGAAGACATCCTTGTCACGACTTTCACGGAAGCGGCCACGGCCGAGTTGAGGGAACGGCTCCGCAAGCGGTTGCACGATACACTTGAACTCATACGGCAGTGCAACTCACAGGAACAGGCCGCGCAACTGGCAGAGGATGGATTGGCCGATGAAACGCTTGTTCGCCTGCTTTCCCAGGTGGGAGCGTGGGATTCTCGTACAGCATCGCGGGTTCGGGATCGTCTCAAAGAGGCCATCCTCAGCTTCGACCATGCGCCGGTGTTCACCATCCACGGTTTCTGCAACCGCACCTTACAGGAATTGGTATTCGAGACCCTCAGCCGGTTCGACGTCGAGTTAATGGCATCTTTGCAGGTACTGATCGAGGAAGCGGTTGCCGACTTTGTCGCCCAGTGGTGGACGCCCGAGAATTCGGCCATTGCCCGGTGGCTCCCCCTCGACGACAGCCTCTGGAAACTGTTTCATGAGGTTAGTAAATTGGCGGTGGGGAATCCGGCCTTTGCCGTCGTTCCGGGCCACGGCAACCTTGAGGAACTTCTGAATTCGCCGCTCTTGAATGATTTTGATAACGCTGCGGCGCGTGTGGCAACTTCCTGGAAGGCGAACAGGGAGACTGCCTGCGAACTTATTTTCGAGGCTCGCGACAACGATTGGCTTAGTAAGACCACCCACGGGAAGCCGGGCCAGTTGGAACAGGCGATCAACTTTGTCGACGCAATCGTCGCAGAACCGTCGCCGGAATTGTTCACGATAAAGAACGGGGATGTTGAACCGGCGCAGCGGCGGCTGAGCCAAAGTTCGCTAGAACGAGGGACCAAGAGAGCCCATCAGGCCAATGTGCCCCGCCACGAGGTCTTTCAATTGTGGGAGGTATTGGTGAAGCTGGCGATCGAGATCGACCAGCATCGCGACAAGATCCAAGCACCTCTGCTTTCGAGAGTCGCCCATGCCGTGGGCGAGCAGGTTGGTCAACGCAAGCGGCAACTCGGCGTGATGAGCTTCAGCGATCTGCTCCACCAGGTCGATGTTGCCTTGGGCGGTTCCCAGGGTGGCCTGCTGCTTGAGAGGCTTCGCGAACGCTATCGCGTGGCCCTGGTGGATGAATTCCAGGATACCGATCCTATCCAGTACCGCATCTTTCGCAAAATCTTCCAGGAAGCAACCGCAAAAGGCGATAGCGATTTGCGGGCGTTCGTGATGATCGGCGACCCCAAACAGTCGATCTACCGCTTCCGCAGTGCCGATATCCACAGCTACCTCCGTGCCTCAGATGCCACGCCAGCCGAACACCGGCATTCGATGGGAACGAACTGGCGATCCGACCAGTCTCTTGTGCAAGCCGTCCAGGAGGTGTTCGCGTCCGTCGAGAACCCATTCCTCAATGAGAAGATCCAGCTGACTGGTGTGGATGCTCACAATCCAGACCGGCTCATCGGTGGGCCAGCCCTGGAGATCACGTTCGTGCCCCGGCACTCGCAGGCCAATGAGGACAAGGCGGCCAACCAGACCCTGGCACTGAAGCAGATTATCCCCCGGGTCACGGCCGACATCGCAGCCCAACTGAATAACCCGCCGCGAATCGTTACCGCCGAAAACGAAGAACGGGCAATCGTTCCAGGCGATTTGGCCGTACTCTGCCGCACGGGAAGGCAGTTGCGTCTGATCCAGGAGGAACTTGCTCGCCGCGGGGTGCCAGCCGTGCTGCAAACGGATGAATCGATCTTTGATACCGCAGAAGCCGAAGCGGTGTGCCATATCCTGCGTGCCCTACTAAATCCCGGTAACTTGACGCTCCTGGCGAACGCCCTGGTGACGCCCTTGGTGGGGCTGACGGCCAGCGGAATGGAGCAACTTCGGGGCAGCGAGCAGGAACTGTCAAAGTGGGGCGAACGGTTCTACGCATGGCGGGATCTGTGGCGGGATCGCGGGTTCATCGCGTTCTGGCGACGATTGCTCGACGAACTCGATGCTTTGCCGCGCCTGGCGGGTCGCATTACCGGGGAGCGCCAGGTAACCAATTATCTCCACCTGGGGGAACTGCTCCACGACCAATGCGTCACGGCGCATGCCGGCCCAGAACACCTGCTGCGATGGCTCGAAAAGCAGATCACGCACGAGAAGTGGCGAGACGACAATGAAACGCAGTTGCGTCTGGAGACCGATGCCGCTGCCGTTCAACTCTGCTCGATCCATAAGTCCAAGGGTCTGGAATATCCCATCGTCTACTGCCCGACCTTATGGCAAATCTACGGCGGCCCCAAGAGCCCGATTGTCCTGGCACGGTTTGACGCGCAGGGCAGCCCGCTGGAACTGCCGGAGATCGACGTGGGTTCGGATGCGTTTGACCTCCGCATGAAACAGGATGAGTTTGAGAGCCAGGCGGAAAACCGGCGGTTGCTTTACGTGACGCTGACCCGTGCCAAGCACCAATGCCGAATCTACTGGACGGCGGCAGCCAACGCTGGCGAGTCGGCCTTGGGGGAGATCATGTTTGATCAGCTCGATGGCTCTGAAACCGACGTGGTTCTCGAAGCGAATATCCGCGATTGGGCAGAAGAGTTAGACGTCGATCGTGTCGAGGTACGAGGGGCGGATGCGGTTCGGGCATGTCCAGACCCGGGGATGTTCCGTCCCTCCAGCGGCGATCAGGCAACACTTGCCAGCCGACCGGTCAGACGCCCCAGACTGCCCGCCCTGGAGCAGACGAGTTTTAGCTCCCTTGCCCGGACGGCTGCCCAAAGCGGCGAGTTGGCGATTGCAGACCGGGACGATGTTTCGAGTGCAGTAACTTCCGAGATCGAGACGGATCAATCTGTGATCATCGCCGACCAAAAAGTCCCGCTGGCAGAGATGCCCGGCGGCTGCAAAGTGGGCGAGGTCGTACACGGTGTCCTGGAGGAGTTGGTGAAAAGCGGCAAACTGTACGGCTCAGACCATTTGGCCGTGCAGGTCATGGCGGCCGAACTACTGGAATCGCAACTACCCCGTGCCCGCTTGGAACCCTGCTGGAAAGATCCCTTGGCTCAAGTTTTGGCGGACTGTCTTTGTGGCCCGCTCGCCGCCGATGGGGAAGCCTGCCGGTTGGCCGATGTTCCGCCTCGCGATCTGACCTGCGAAATGCCGTTTTTGCTGAGCGTGGCCGGCCGCGATCACGACATCAATCTGGCAAGGATCGGGGATGCATTCTTGCTCTCCGATTGCCCACAGGTTCGCGGGTATGGAAAACGCATCCAGCAGATTCAGCGGCGGCGGTTCCGCGGCTTCCTGGCAGGATATATTGATCTGGTATTCAAGTGGCACGGACGGTGGTATCTGCTGGACTACAAGACCAATCAGCTTGGCCCGATGATGTCCGACTACGCCCCCGCACGACTCGGCCGTGAAATGGTCGAACACGATTACCAGTTGCAGGCCCACCTTTATGTCGTGGCGGTCGATCGACTCTTGCAACAGCGCGTGCCAGATTACCGATACGAACGAGATTTCGGAGGAGTTGTTTACTTGTTCCTGCGTGGGCTGGATGCAACGGGCGAAACAGGATGCGGGGTCTACTTCCACCGCCCTGGCGAAGCCGTAATCGCCGCTATGTCCAACGCGCTCAACGGACAGTTTAACGGGAATCCTGGGGAGGAGGTGGCATGATGGTCAACCTGGAAAGGCTCGTTAAAGAGGGTGTCTTGGCCCCGATCCATCAAGCGTTTGCCGAAATGATCGGCCGCCTTGACGGTGCCGACACGGTCACTGGCAAGGGTGACGTGGTTCTGGCGGCAGCACTGGTGAGCGACCAGTTGGCCCGGGGGCACGTCTGCCTCGATCTGGCCCGTGTCGGGGACATTACCTTTGCCGGGCGTGGTGCTAGAGAAGAATATGTCACTTACGACGGCTGGCCTCTCCCGGGTGACTGGATGGCAAGGCTTGAAGCGAGTCCGATGGTAACCACGAGAGATTCCCTCGATGACGCGGAGAACCTCGATCGGCCTCTCGTACTCGATTCGGCCAAACAGAGGCTCTATCTTGCGCGTTATTGGCATTTTCAGCAGCGACTGGCCAAGAACCTCGTCGACCGGCTGGCGCTTCAACCCTTGGAGACGAACGAAGATAAACTCGCGGCGGACATTCAACGGCTGTTCCCCGACCGGAATACACCGGCAGGATTCGATCAATGCGTTGCCGTCGCCAATGCCGTGGACCAGCGATTGAGCGTGATCACTGGCGGGCCGGGCACGGGCAAGACTACCACGGTCGCCAAGCTTCTGGCTTTGCGGCTTCTGCAACTGCCGGCCGACGCAACCCTTTCCCCACTCAAGGTGCTGCTCATGGCACCGACCGGTAAAGCGGCGCAGCGGCTCAACGAGTCGCTCGGCAGGGCTACCCGGCAATTACCGGTCGAGGAGGCGATTCGCACGGCACTCGATAAGATTCGGGCCGGCACCATTCACCGTATTCTGGAATGGACGCCCCTTCCACCCGAGCGCGGCGGCCCATTCCGTCGCAACCGCGAATTCCCGCTCGATGCGGATGTGGTCATCGTTGACGAGGCATCCATGGTGGACATCGGCCTGATGGGGCGATTCTTCGATGCCGCAAAGCCCGATGCCCAGGTTATCCTTATCGGGGATCGCGACCAGCTCGCATCGATCGAGGCAGGCGGGGTACTCAGTGATCTCTGCGGCGGACCGTCCTCGGCCGGCCTGCACCACCTGACACAACCCCGTCGCAGCGTTATTGAGCAGCGGACTGGATTGGACTTGCCATCCATCGGTTCAGCCACGGGCCACTGCCTTGCCAACAGCATTGTAAATCTGCAATACAGCCATCGCTTTGCCCCATCGAGCGGTCTGGGGAGGCTTGCGGCCGACATTCGCAGGGGCGATGCCGATGCGGTATGCAACGAGTTGCGTGCGGAAAATCCTGGGCAGATCTTTTGGATCGAGTCCTCGGACACCGGAAGGACTCTGACCCGGCTTGTCAATCTGGCAGTTGAATACTACTCGGAATACCTCACGCTGCTCGCTTCTTCGCCCACGGGGTCGGTGGCGATCCTCAAGGCGATGAATCGTTTCCGCGTCCTCTGTGCCCATCGAGAGGGTCGCTGGGGAGAATCGAATCTCAACCGGCTGATTGCTCAACGGCTCGAAGACGAGGGTCTGCTCCAGCCTCGCCGCGGCCCCTACCTTGGTCAACCGGTGATGGTGACGCGAAATGACTACCGCCAGCAATTGTTCAACGGCGACGTGGGAATTGTCGTGCAGGATAGCACGAGCAATGGTCTGGCCGTCCTATTTGAAGAGCCTGCCGCCGAAGGGGGCTGCCGGCTTGTCCCCGCGGCTCTTGTTCCAGAAATGAAAACCTGCTTCGCACTGACGATTCACAAGTGCCAAGGGTCGGAATATCACCGAGTAATGGTCGTATTGCCCGATCGGAACTCTCCGATCCTCACGCGGGAGCTTCTCTACACCGCCGTAACTCGGGTCAGTGACGAAATCGACTCCGAAACGGGCAATCGCCACTCGGG
>Ga0118677_10009012_pt1 | contig 15758 bp, 9 predicted proteins | sample AliMusrvi5mmetaG_FD_86154 | JGI IMG/M metagenome (GOLD analysis project Ga0118677, IMG submission 86154) | reverse complement strand
GGCGGCAAAGGCGACATCGTGAAAGACTTCGTCACGTCGTGCCGCGAGATCGGCGTGTCGCCCGGCCTGTATTGCCACATGCGCGTCAATGGCTGGTGGCAGGTGGATCACCCCGGCTTTGTCAACCGCGGCAAAGGCGGCGACGACGCGTTGCAGGCCAAGTATGCCGCCGCCAAGATCAAGCAGATGGAGGAACTGTGGGGCAATTACGGGCCGTTGGCCGAGATCTGGATTGATGGCGGCATGCCGGATCCCAAGGCGGGCTACGATGTTTTGTCTTACGCCAAAAAGCTCCAGCCCAAGGCCATGGTCATCGCCGGCAACTGCCCGGTGCAAACCATCCGCTGGACCGGCGGCGAATCCGGCAAGACCGGCTACCCCTGCTGGGCGACGGGCGACGGCATCTTCGACAACAGCCCCGGCTCGCCCGATGGCAAGAGTTGGTGCCCCAGCGAAGCCGATGTGGACCTGATCGGCGGCGCATGGATGTGGCATCCGGGCTCGGACGGAAGTCTGCGCAGCCTCAACGAGCTGATGGATATCTATTACGCCTCGGTAGGCAATAATTGCAATCTGCTGATCAACGCCGCCCCCGGGCCTGACGGCCTGATCCCCGAAGCGCAACTCAAGCGCTTCCGCGAGTTCGGCGCGGAGATCCAGCGGCGCTTCGGCAAGAGCCTGGCCGAAACCTCTGGCGAAGGGAACACGCTTGAACTCAAGTTAGGCAAACCGACAAAGATCGATCACGTGGTTCTTATGGAGAAGATCACGGAAGGCGAACGGGTACGTGAGTATGTGGTCGAAGGCAAGGTTGGCGAAACCTGGCAGAAGATCGGCGGCGGCAGTTGCATCGGCCACAAGCGGATCCAGCGGATTACGCCGGTCGAAGTGGAACTGGTGCGTTTGAACGTCATCAAGAGCGTGGGCACACCGCTGATCCGCAAGCTGGCGGTCTTTGACACGACCACGCCCGCAACCGCAGGCAGATAACCGCACGCCATCCATATCCGCCGGATGTGCTATCTGGCTTGCGCTTTTGGGCGAGATGAAGGGCTTGACAGGCCCACCCGGCCGGTAATAATTGCCGCATGAATGCTTACGTTTGTAGTTTGTACCGTCCGGGACAATTTCTCAGAATGTTTCTGAAGCCCGTGAACGGCTACCGCCATCCCTTGCCACTATTGGACGTTCGCCGAGCAGGGTGCAGGCGATCCTGCCGGCTTCGTCTACGCCTGCGGCCGCTTTTGCCCGGAGGTCAACACATTATTGCTCAAGCCGGGAGAGGCATTTACGGTCGCCAAGCGGGTGTCCTAGGAATGGCATGTGATACTTTTTCCACAATAAAACCAAAAGAATAACATGAGAGCACATATGCCGCAACCGGTGGTCACCCTATTCCTTCTCCTTGCGGTTTCCGTCGCGTCGAGCAGCGCCGCACCCGGGCCGGATATCGACACCTCTGTGGGCCAGCCGGCCGAGATCACTTCCAGTGCCTATCAGTATCGAGCGGACCGTAAGCCGGAAGAGAACCTGCCGGAAAGCTGGATCGGCCTGATGAAGTTCGCCAACCTGCCGTTTGACAAGCCCGTCGACGTGAACGCGCCGGCCTTGAAGAAGGTCCTCTGCGGCCTGCTCTGGGAAGAGGTGCGCCGCGTGCGCCGCGTCGCACTCACCTGGAACGGCGAGGCGCAACGCAAGCCGAAGCCCGACGAGGTCGTGGTCGCCTACTTCGACGCGGAGGCCAAAGGAACGTGGGGAACCATCCCGACGTGGTGGAACACGGCGGTCATTCGCGAGGCAGACAAGCCGGAAATCTCCGCTGACGGGCGGACGTATACCTTCAACATCCCGGTCGACACGTTCGGTCTGGTCGTCAGGGTGCGCGGGCCACAGGATGCCGCGGCCTACGAAGTCCCCACGGTGCAGGCCTTCACGCCAGATCTGTGGAAAAGGATGGACTTGGAGATCGAGTGGGGGTTCGACAAGGCGAACGCCGCGGCAGATTACAGCGGGCGGATCGAGGCGTATGACGGAATCGTGGACCGGGTCCGGCCGCTGGCCGGCGATGCCGGCACGATTATGAAGGGGCCGGACCAGTGGCAGTCGGCGCCAATCCTCGACGGGCGGCGAGGGGTGAGCCTGAGACTGTTGTATATGGGCACGTCGAACGTCCGCAAGCTCTGGCCGTACAACGCCGAGCTGGAAGACGTGGCACGCACGGTCGTCACCGTCTGGACCAGCGCCGGCAACTTCTCCTTCCTGGCGTCGGACCTGGAGCAGGGGCCGATCCTCGCGCCGGAGTATGGCTTCTTTGTCCGCGCTTCTACGAAACCGCAAACGGCGCAAGGCCCGCTAACGCCGACGAAACAAACGCTGAGCGAGCAGGTCGATTCACTTCCCGGCGTTCCCAAGGTCCGGGGCTGGGCCCTCAACGGCATGCCCTGGTTCGGCGTCAACTCCGCCCCTGAGCCCGGGTCGGCCGGCAGCCTGACGGTGCCTGCCCGCGGCGTCGCCCTGCACCCGGCACCGGACCGGGACGTGGCCGTCGGCTGGTGCAGTCCGATCGCAGGTCGCGTGAGCGTCACGGGCAAAGTCGCGATGGGCGACTCGAAAGGCGGCAATGGCATCGAGTGGTCGGTGGCCCAGGAGGGCAAAGCGAAGTGGCAAGTTCTGGCACGGGGGTCCATCGACACGGGCGGCGCTCAGGCCATTCCCGCAGATGCCGACGCGAAGAAATTGGACGAAGTCGCGGTGGAAGCGGGGGAGACTCTGTCGTTGGTCGTCGGGGCCAAGGCCGGTAATCACAGTGGCGACACCACGATCATTGAATGGCAGATCGCCGAGGTCGGCGGCCAGGGACGGGTCTGGAATCTGACGAAGGACGTGGTGGACAGCGTTCACGCGGGCAATCCCCACGCCGACGCTTCCGGTACCGCTGGCGTCTGGCATTTCGACGCCTTCACGGCCCCGTCAGAGCCGCCCTTCCGCCTGGAGTCGAACGCCAGGACGGCGCAGCAATTTATGAAGGAATTGGCGTCCCGGGCGACGACGGCACGGCAATTCATCCAAGAGTTGACAGCCAGAAACCTGAACACCGTCCGTCAACGGGTCCGGCAAAATCCGGAGCAAACGTGGGACGGAGCGGTCGGCGCTATGTTTCCGGGCAAGACCCTGCCGGCGATCCCGAAGCCCGAGTTGGCAACGCCGATGGAGATCGAAGTCCCATGCGCGAAACTCTCCGCCCAATGGAATCTTGGCGCGTGGCACCTGGTGCGACACGCCGTCAAGAATGACAAGGGCCAGTTGCGTTTCAACGATTACCCTTACGGTATCTTGGCCGCCGAGACGTACCTGGTGCTCCACGCATTGGACCTGATGGGTATGCATAGGGAGGCAGCCGACGGGCTGGACCAGTGGTTGAGTCTGCCTCTGGAGACCTTACGGACGGAAAAACGCGGACACGTGCTCCAGCTGGACGGAGACAAGACACCGGATCGTCCCGTCGGGTGTTTCTCCGACGGTCGGGGATGTTTCACCAATGCCGAAGGTCCTGCAGGCATAGGCGGCCACATGGACGGCATTCACGGCATGGGTCCCGGGGCCATCATGTTCGCCCTTGTCGAGCACGCCCGTCTGACGGGCGACGACCAGTGGATCAGGGCTAACGCGCCGCGCATGAAAGCCAACGTCGAATGGATCCTGCGGCAGAGGCGACTCCTGGCGGGCGTTGTTCCGGGCGGGGAGCGCCTGTGGTGCAAGGGACTTCAACCGGCCCATCAGGTCACCGACGGCCAATTCATGCAGTTCTACGAATCGGAGGCCTACTATTGGCTGGCAGTCCAGCGGTTTGCGCAGATCTTGACCCAGATTGATCCCGCCGAAGGCGCGCGCCTGGCGACCGAGGCGGAGGCCTATCGCAAGGATCTGAAGGCCGCAGTAGAACGCTCCATCGCCTTGAGTCCCGTAACACTGGTGCGCGACGGGACCTATCGGTCCTTCATTCCGTTTGCGTGTTACGTACGCGGGCTCGCGTCCGGGGCTTGGAGTTGGCGGCGGCCGGGCGGTGGCGGCCACGTCGGCGGATTGTACTGGGACACGATCCAGTCAGCGGAGGCGCTGGTGAGCCCGGCGGCACTGCTGCCGCCCGACGACCGGCGCGTTCAGGGGGCCCTGGATGTCCTGGAAGACCGGTTATTGATCGAGAACCCGAAGGTTGCGGAACGGACGAAGGGTTTTGACCCGGAAAGACAGTGGTTCGCGCACGCCGGTTGGCAATACCAGCCCGGCTTGGAACGCCACGCCGACATCCATTTGGCGGCCGACGATGCACCGAACTTCTTACGCTCGTGGCTAAACCAATACGCGACGATTCTTCTGCCCGAGGACGGGTACACCTTCCGCGAGCACACGGTTGGCGGACCACCCGACAAGATCTTCGAGGAAGCCGCATTCCTCCAACGCTTCCGCCAAATGCTGGTGATGGAGGAGGGAGACTCGTTGTGGCTCGCCCGGGCTACGCCAAGAGCGTGGTTGGAGCAAGACAAGAAGATCTCCGTGAAGAATTCACCGACATACTTCGGCACGGTCGCGTATGAAATCGTTTCCGACGTGGACCACGGCAAGATCGCGGCGACGCTCGAGATACCTTCCCGCAATCCGCCTAAGGCCGTGCTGTTGCGGTTCCGGCATCCAAGGTCCCTGCCGATGAAGAGCGTCATGGTGAATGGCAATTCATGGACGGATTTTGACCCGGTAAACGAAGTGGTTCGCTTGCACGATGTGAAGGGGACTTTCAAGTTAGAGGCCAGCTACTGATATTGGCCGTGTCGAGGACTCACCTCGGCAACGAATGAGCGATTCCAATGGAGCGTGAATGTGTGCCGATGATCGAGTCGGGCCGCAGACGTGGCATTCTTTCGCGTTCCGTCCCACGACGGCAAGTGTCCACCAACAATCCCGCCGACTTCCAGCTTCCATTTGCGGTGCGTGCTTGGGAGGCGCGTCATGCCCGCAGGACGAAAATGCACCGACGAACTTCGGCGGTACTTCGAAACTGCTAGGACCTGGTACTCCTTTGGCGACACAGCATGAGCGGAACTCGTCTCCCTCCTGGCGGTGGGTCCAAAGAACAAAATCGCCACTGGCGTTCCCTGTTCTTTGTCACTTGATCTGGCCGAGGATCAGGGTGAAATGAATGATATTGCCGCCAAACATCCCGAAATAGTCAAAGAGATGGAGTCACTATTCGGAAAGGCAAGGACCGACTCCAATAGATTTCCTCTATTCATGAAGTCGCCGGACACATCCAAGCAACGCGCGCGTAAATGAAGCCAGCAAAATAAACGGCAGCTCGCGGACAACGCCGCGCTGGATGACGAGCAACCGCCATTAACCACAGCACCCGAGCTGCGGCCGGTGGCCTCGGAGACGTGGCGGGAACTGATCAAGCGCGTATGGGAAGTTGACCCGCTGCGCGGCCCGCCGTGTGGCCGGGTTTAGCCTTTTGCCGCCGGCTGAGCGCTCTGGAACGCGATTTCGGCCTGGATGAAGGGCTTGACAGGCCCACCCGGCCGGTGATACTCGCCGCATGAATGCTTACGGTACCTCAGCGGCACGAAAATTTGCGCTCCCCCGGCGGGCGCGCCAAAGCAATTTCTTATTTGCATCCGTTAGTCTCGCGATACAAGCGCCGGATGCCGCTTGTGCCACACCCGTCACCATCATTCCGCCCATGAAACGAATCGTCATCGCCGCGCTCGCCCTTGGATTGTCAGCAACCGTCAGCGCCGAACCGCCCGCGGTTGCCAAGCCCGCGCCGCAGACCTTGCTGTTCCTTGGGGACAGCATCACCGCCGCCGGCGGCTATGTGAAACTCATCGAGGCCGAGTTGGCAAAACAGAACCCCGGCAACCCGCCGCGAGTGATCAATCACGGCCGCGGCAGCGAGACGGTTTCGGATCTCAGCGAGGCCTATCACCCGGGACGCAGGCCCTGCCTGTTCGCCCGCCTTGACAATGAGCTGGCGCAAAACAAGCCCGACTGGGTGATCGCCTGTTATGGCATCAATGACGGCATCTATCATCCTTACAATGACCAGCGCTTCGCCGCCTATCAGAAAGGAATCGCCACCCTCAGCAAGAAGGTGCGCGCGGCCGGCAGCCGACTGATTCTGCTCACCGCGCCCCCTTATGCCAAGCCGGGGCCGGAGTTCCCCGCCGGCACCGATGCGGCGGCCCGGGCCGCCCTGCTGGCCAAGGCCAACGCGGAGGCCGAATCCGAGGCGGAGAAGGATCCTAACAAATTCGGCTACCGCACGCCATACGCCTATTACGACGAGGTCATGGCCGTTTATGGCAAGTGGCTGCTCACGCTTGACGGCCATGACGGCGTGAGGGTCATCGATTTGCGCACGCCGATGTTGGCGCGCCTGAAAGAAAGCCATGACGGCGATCCGATCCATCCCAACCCAACCGGCCACGCCATCATGGCCGAGGCGTTTCTGAAACAATGGCCCGCGATCAGCGCGAGCAAGAAGTGAATGAATTCCAGGTGCCCTAACGGGCATGCGCGTCAACTTAATTTCTTGGTTCTTCCACAAACCAAATTCTAACACTCATGAACCCGCATCAAATGAAATTCATCGCATTTGCGATGTGTCAGCGTCGTATTGTGATGCTTATCCAAGGCATATCCTTCATCTTGTTTGTTTGCGTGGTGCTGGGGACTCGGGTAGGGGCGGTCGAAACAACAACCGGGGATGATCTGCGTCCAGTCAAGCAGGGCGGCGTGATGGGAGGTCGGCTATGGGATCAGGAACCCGCGCTCTGGGATGCCGCGCATCAATATCAGATTGTCCGAAAGCTCCCCGCAGCGTTTGGCTGGGAAGGACCGCGCGGAGCGTTCGGAGGGTGCGTAGCGATAGCTAACGCCGGCCCACGCTTCGGAGGACCTGGCGGTGAGGATGGCGTCAACATCAGTAACGAACGGCTTGAGACCGCTTTCTGGGGCAAGCCCGACCGTCTCGTGTTCAGCCTGGCGAAGACCGACGTCTTTGACCGTGCCAATCAATCAGACCACATTGGGAAGAAGCCGGTCGGACAGATCCTGTTGCTGGCGGAGGATTTTGCTGGCGCCGACCAGCCCTCTGTCAGCACCAGCATCCATAATGGCGATAACGCGCTGCACCTGAGCAATGGCAAAGCCACGGCCGACCTGCAAACGCTGATCACCGACAGCGAGACCAATGTGATCGCCATCAAGGTCGTTTACACCAACCTGGGCAAGCCCGTCGCGGTGCGCCTCTACCGGCACAAGGACACCCTGAATACGATGGCGGAGCCCCTGCCCAACCACTGGCATTCCGCCAACGCGACGCTGAATGCGATGCCGGAGCCCCAGAGTGGCAATGACGGCACCTATTTCTGGATCCGGCAGACGTTCACCAAGGACAAGACCTTCCCCCAGGGTTTCGACTACTGCCTGGTCGCCAAGATCGCCGGGGCGAAGGCCGCGATGCAGAACGCCGACATGCTGCCCAACCTGGGCGCCACGGTGCCGTACCGTAAGCCCGACGCGCCCGGTTCGGCGGCCACGGCGCAGCTTCCGCTCGCGGTGAACTTGAGCATGGTCATTTATGCGACGGTGGTGACGCGTGCCGAGGCCGATGACACGCTGGCCGAGGCCAAGAAGCGGCTGGCGGCGGCGGAAGCGCTCGGCTATGACGGCCTGCTGGCCAGGAATGAGCAGTGGTACCGCACGCTCTACACCCAGCGCGAGCGGGGCCGCATCTTCACCGGCAATATCGATGACGCCAAGCAGGTCACGTTGCCTTACCTCTACCAGAGCCGTCGGCATTCATGGCACACCTACAACAGCGATCCCGATCCCACGCGCTATGAGTCCGACGCCAACTACAACATCATTGAGTGCGACGACGTTTCGTGGAGCGGCCTGACCTGTTTCAACGAGGAGCTGTACACCGGCGCTTTTGTCGTGGGCCGCGATGAGACCGCCGCCAACTATTACACCAGGCTTTTCAACTTCTGGCGGCCTGCCTGGGAGAAGTATACGGCATCACAGGGCCATGCCGGCCTGTACATCCTGCGCGGCTACGTTCCGCCCCTCAAAAACGAGGTCTACTGGACGTCTGATGGCGGAATCATGAATGGCTGGAATGGCTGCGACTGGGCCTCCATGGTCTGGGCCTTCAAGAGCGTCTGGGACGCCTGGGACTACGGCGCCCACGATCTCGCCTATCTGCGCGAGCAGGTCTATCCCTCGCTGCGTGGCATCGCCGACTTTTTCGCCTCGATCCTGAAGCCCGGTGACGATGGCCGCTACCACCTCGAGCGCTCGCAAATACGCGAGGAGGACGTCGGGAGGGATGCCATCGACTGCATCGCCTCCGCCAAGTGGTCATTCCGCCACGCCATTGAGGCCGCCAGCCTGCTGGGGGTCGATGCCGGGAAATGCGCGCTCTGGAAGGAACGACTGGACAAGGTGGCGCCCTATTACGTCATCAACAACGACCGCGAGCCCATCCTGGCTTCACTGGTGGTGAACGGGAAGCCGGTCGTGGCCGGCCACGGCACCACCCATTTCGTCGTCAATGTGGCCGATGAAATCAATCTGGAGTCCTCGGAGCAGGACCGGAAAATGGCCATACGTTCGAACTGGCGCGACCATAACCAGCCGATGAACCGCCAGGTTGAATACCTGCTGGGTGACTCCCCGGACATGCTGGTCGGGAGCCCGGACTACAATTGGATACACCTGTTCGGTCATTCCCCCTGGCTGATGTTTTATGCGCAAAAGAGCGGAGCTGGCGAATTCGCCAGGACCGGACCCTTGAAGACGCAGGCGCAAAAGACCATTGCCTGCTGGCTGGAACCGGAGCGGCTCTGCAATTCACGCAGCGGGACGATCGTCTTCTTCCCCTGCACGCCCAGCGACTTCGATGTCGCCTTTAAGGATTTCCAGGCCAGAGGCGGATTTCTGGTGTCCGGCGAGTTGAGGGGCGGAGCGGTCACCTATGCCAGCGTGATCTCGCGGCGCGGTGGCGTCTGTGCCGTGAGGAATCCCTGGCCCGGCAAGGAACTGTATATTTATGAACAGTCGGCGCAGACCCCCGTGTCGACAACGAAGACCAGTGAGAAACACACATTCCCGACCATCGCCGGCAAGACCTATGCGCTATCACCCATACCCCTGAACAGGATAAAATAAACCCTGTCCCGCAACGCCCTGAGCCGGAGGATTTGACGTGAGCCGCCGAATCGAGATCGTCAATAAAATCCGTACCATCAGTCATCGCTCCGCGATGGGGATGTGCCGCCGAAATGGCCAAACCCCAGCGAGGCTTCGCCTCAGAACCCAGGGACCAAAAAGGTGGCAACCCGGACGGGCTGCCACCTGAGTGGTTTCGCTGTTAGATCGGGAATGCTTACGGGGTGACCTGCAGACGGCAGAACTTCTTCTCGGGGATGCCTATTCCTTTCGGGAACGTGTAGATCACGAAACCCGGCGAGGAGACCTCGTCAACATCCCCCGGATCGGCATCCGTCCAGATGCCGAGGTCGGTGGAAACCTGCACCTTGTAGGAGGTAACCACTCCCACATGCGGCCAGGTGACCTTGCCGTTCTCAACGCCCGGATTGGTGGCGAGGCCGTCTTTGCCCATGAAGAACGCGACGCCGTTGGACACGCCGTCGTTGTTATAGTCCTCGCTGGGGGACTGGTCGCCCGCGTGGGTGTGCGCCCAGGCGGTGTATTCCGACGAATTGCCGCTGGTTGCGGTGACGAGCACGTCGTCCAGGAATACGCCGTCTCCCCAATACTTCGGGGTGGCAGCGTGGAACTCTAAATTGGCTAGGGTGGCACCCACCGGGGCCATGAAAGTGAAGGATTGGTGTGTCCAAGGTAGCGGACTACCGGGATAAACGGCCAATTCCGCGCTGTCATACACACCACCCCCGGCGGTATCGAACGTCATGGTGGCGCGTACTTTGTTACTAGAGTCTCGCGCCGCCCCGTAGTAACTCACCGAGTACTGGGCTCCCCCAGTAACTGTAAAGGATTGCGATACCGAGGCGGTGCCGGTCGAGCCAGTAGCAGATGTCAGGTTCAGGTAATGGGAACCTTCTTTCGCCGCCGGAAAATTACCCCCATTGCTCGTAAATGCCGCTCCCCAAGCTAGAGCACCTTCAGTTCCGGGTTGGCTCGTCGTCCAATAGGGCAAGTCCGAGCTCGGAGTTCCCGGGCCCAAAGTCAAATGAATGACCTCTGGTGCGGCCCCCACCATGCCTTCGAAACCACCATCCTGGATGAGGTTGGTTTGCGCCAAGGCGGGACTTATTGCGCCGGTGACGACTGCGAGAGCCGCCAGGGCGAGAAGAAATCGAGTGAATACGTTGGATTGTTTTTTCATGGGATGGTGGTTGTTTGTTGGTCTTGGTTTTCGGAGACCGGGGGGGGCTTGTTTTTGTGTTTTTGTGGAACTGACGGATCGGCAACCGTACGGATGTCCGCACAATGACAATATATGTACTGACGAATTTTTTCCGGGTGCACAAGGAAATTTTTGGGTAAATTGTGAGCATCGGCGGCGGCCCCAACAAATACCTGGCCAAGATCGCCAGCAAGATGCGCAAGCCCGACGGGCTGTTCATCATCGACCACAATGAACTGCCCGGCGTCCTGCATTCCCTGGATCACCGGGACCTCACGGGTATCGGCCGCAACATGGAGGTGCGGCTTCATGCAGCCGGCATCCATGCCGTGGAAAACCTGTGCGCGGCCACCAAGCCCGCCCTGCCACTCGCGCCAGTCGTCGTAGAGTTTGGTGAAGTCGCGGTCGAAGAGTACCCAGCGGCCGGGGAGGCGTTCGAGCACGTCGGTGCCGCAAAGATCGACCAATGACGCGGCAAAGGCATTTCAACCCCTTCCAGGACCCGATGCGTGAAATTCCAAACAATCATCTTGGCATGACCGTACAGGTGGGCATTCTACCCGGCGAAGAACTTCTCCATGTTCATGATTCTCAACGCCCTTTTCCCCGCCCTCCGGTCCGGCCACCGACTCTTGCAACGGCCTTCACATCTAAAGCAATTTCTTAGCAGTTACAAACCAACTTAACACAACCAATCATGAACACATATAAAATGCAATGCATCGCAAGCGCCGTCACGCTGCTGCTGGGCATAGCCATCCAAACCGAGGCCGCCGGCCCGAGCTTGCCGCCCGAAGCGATCGCGCCTAACAGCACATTCTGCAACCCGCTGAACATCGAATACTGCTTTCGCCCCGGCGGCACCAGCGGTCGCGAGGCGGCTGACCCGCTGATCGTGCCCTATAGGGGCGATTACTACCTTTTCCCCTCCAAGAGCGCCGGCTATTGGTGGTCAAGCGATCTGCTGAATTGGAACCTGGTGCCGAGCAACGACACCTACCACTACATGGATGGTGACGCCTACCACGTGCCAAATGGGCCCGAGAAGGATCTGCCCGTCTGGGGCTATGGCCCGCTGGCGGCGGTTGTGGACGGGAAGCTCATCTACAGCCAGCAATTGGACGCGTTCTATCACCTGACCGACCCGAAGAAGGAGGGCGCCTTTGAGCGGGTTCGCGATCGCCTGCCGGTGAGCAACGACGATTGGCTGTTCGTCGATGACGATGGCAAGGTCTATCTCTATGTGGTCGGTTTTCAGCCAGCCCGCGGCATCTACATGTATGAATTGGATCCGAAGGATAAGTTGAAGGTCCTTCGCGGTCCGGAGCCCTGCATGCTTGAGGGCGACGTGCAGCCGGACGACAAAGGCTATTTCCGTATCAACCCCGCCGGGCCGGGCCCGCTCACGCTGATTGCGAACAAGACCGGCGAAGGCGCGCAGATGACCAAACGCAATGGCGTGTACCATCTACAGACGTCTGTTGACCCTAACATCTCGCTCTACCGCGACATCGCCTGCACCTCCAAGTCGCCTTGGGGACCGTTCCGGTATTCCCCGGCCAACCCGGTGTCTTATCGGCCGGCCGGTTTCAGCGGGGGCGCCGGTAATTCCGGGGTCTTTACCGACAAGCAAGGGCAGGACTGGCGCGTCGTCACCGCCGACGTGCGCGTTTACCACATGTTCGAGCGGCGGGTGGCGCTCTACCCCGCCGGTTCCGACAAGGACATGTTGTACACCGACACGTATCTCGGCGATCTGCCCCAGTACGGGCCGGGGCATCAAAGGGCCGGTCTGGGCGGCAACCTGGTGGGCTGGATGCTGTTGTCCTATCAGAAGAAGGCGACGGCATCCTCCTCGCTCACGGATCACCCGGTTGACCATGCCTTCGACGAGAACATCCGGTCATGGTGGAGCGCGAAGTCGGGGGACAAGGGCGAATGGCTGGCGGTGGATCTGGGCAAGCCCTGCCGCATCAACGCGGTGCAGGTGAACTTTGCCGAACAAGACACCACTGCGCAGGCGAAACGCAACACGGCCGATGAACTCTATCATCAATACACGCTCGAAACCAGTGACGACGGCCAGACCTGGGCGATGTTAGTGGACAAGAGCGCCAATCGGCGTGATGTCCCGCACGATTACGTCCAGCTTGATAAGCCGGTACTCGCTCGTCACGTGAAGCTCACGAACATTCACATGGCCGGCCACGGCAAGTTCGCGGTGCGCGACCTGCGGGTATTCGGCAGTGGGCTTGGCAAACCGCCGGCCGAGGTTGCGACTGCGGTTGTGAAGCGGGACAAGAACACTGTTCAGGCGGAGATCGAGTGGCCCGCCGCAGACGGCGCGACCGGCTATGTGGTCCGCTGGGGGCACGCCAAGGACCAACTGTATCATAGCCAGGATGTGCGGGACGGCACCAAGGCGGTCATTTCCAGTTTGACGGGAGGCCTGGACTATTGGTTTGTAGTGGATAGTTTCAACGACAGCGGAGTGACGTTTGGAAACACTGTAGTGGGAACCCGGTGATATGGAGGGGCGCTTGGATTGATTGAGTCTCCAACAGTCATGATTCCCGCTTGATTTCATGTCTTGCATTTCGTCCTGCATGGTGTCATGCTTCCGCCATGCACACTTCCACGCTTACCATCCGGCTACCCCAGACCCAGCGCACCGCCTTGAAAGAGACCGCGGAGCGGCTGAAAAAGTCCGAATCGGAACTCGTCCGCGACCTGCTGGAACGGGAGTTCGGGCGACATCCGTTTGGCACACTGGCGGATGGTTTTGCCGGCTGCCTGGCCTCCACCCCGGAGGATCCAGCCACATCGGACCCGTTCCGCGACGCGATCAAGCGCAACAACTGGAGACCTCAATGAAAGCCGGCTTCTATCTCGTCGATACCGGAGCGTTGGTCGCGTTGCTGGATCGAAACGACCCCGCCCATGAGCGGGTGCGCCAGGCGTGGCTGCCATTGATCGGCAGGTTTCACACCACGGGCGCGGTCGTCACCGAAGCCATGCATTTCCTCCGGCCCGTCGCCGGTGGCGCCGGCGCACTGGCGGGACTTCTGGCCAAGGGACCCATCCATATTGAAGAAGCTTTCACCCCGGCACAGCTCGAAGCGGCGGCCGCACTCATGGCTCGCTATACCGACACGCCCATGGATTTTGCCGACGCCACCCTGGTCCTGCTGGCGGAACGTCTCGCCACGCCAAACATCCTCACCCTCGACGAACGGGGCTTCCGCACCTTCCGCTTTGCCGGGAAACGCCATTTCCAGCTCGTGTTGCAAGACCCATGATGCCACCCCGCCGACAGGTAATAACCGCCCTATCAGAACGCTCAATCTGGGTTTTGGCTGGGACCGTACGCAGAATATTCTGTGGCGCATTGATCACGGTGAACTTGATGGCGTCAAACCGCGGACCGTGGTGCTGCACATTGGCACCAATATTCTGCGGCATCTTGGATTGTGGCAGGAGGGCGTTCGCGTCAGTCCAACCACCGGCCCCCCAGTGCCTGTACCAGGGGAACGGATTGTTGAGCCATGGCTCGACGATCCATTCCCGGACGACGACAGATTTCCACATTGTGCTTGCGTACAGCGCACAATTCTGACACCTCACCCCCATGAATCACCCAATAGTTAGAATTTGCTGGATCACCGCCCTGTTGCTGACGCCGGCCGCGTACGCAGAAACCAAGATTGTCTTTGATTCTCCGCTCGAGCGGCAGGTATGTCAACGGAACGCGCAAGAATGGGCGGCGGTCAAGGTGGCCGGAGCCGTCCCGGCCGATGCAACCTTGGTCGAGGCCAGGGCCGAACTGGAGGCCGGGTTGCGCGGGAAGGCGACCGAGTGGACGGTCGTGGCCCAGGGGGAGCAGATCAATAATGGCAAGTTCAGCGGCAGTCTCAAACTGGCAACCGGCGGCTGGTATTCGCTCAAGGTGCGGTTCCGGAAATCCACCGATGACCAGACCGCACTGGGCGAGGTTGCTGTCGGGCCGGTTGGCGTGGGAGATGTGTTCATCACGGCCGGGCAGTCCAACTCCGTCAATTTCGGAAACCCCCGCCAGAAATCCAACGAGAGTCTCTCGGTCTATTTCGATGGCAAACAATTTACTCAGGCCGCCGATCCGATCCCCGATGCGATCGGAGAGGGGGGCACTCCGTGGCCCATTCTCGGCGACTTGTTGTCACGCACAACACGGGCGCCGGTCTGCTTCCGCTCGGCCACGCTGAACTGTCTTCGAGTCCATCAATGGTTGCCGGCAGACGATTCTGGCAATATCGAGCGGCTCGTGGAACGGGCGAAATGGTTTGGTCCCGCGGGAATTCGCGCCGTGCTTTGGGTGCAGGGCGAAGCTGACACGGACGACCCGGGAAAACCTTCCACATCCGCCGCGGACTACGAGCGGGATGCCCGGGCCATGATCGAATTCAGCCGACAGCAGTTAGGCGGGCCGGTGGACTGGTTCGTAGCCGGAAACTCTTACATAAAGGGCAATAAGGACTATCAGCAGAGTATTGCCGGCATCTTGGCCGCGCAAAAAGCGCTGTGGGACAAAGGCGTCGCCCACCGCGGGCCGGACACCAACGATCTCATCGGCAACGCGGACTACCGGCACGACGACCTTCATTTCGGGCCACGAGGCCTGCTGGTGCATGCCGAGAGGTGGTATGCGGCATTAAGCGCCCACTACCAGTGGGCGAACCCGGTATCGAGCAAATCAAATTAGCAAACCTGGCATCCTCACCAGTGAGCAACATGAAGCAAATGGAGAATCGAAGATGAAAAACAGCAGCAGCCAAGTATTCGGATTGTGGATCATGATTTCCGCACTGTTGTATGGCACGTCTGTGCCAGCGGCCAGCGAGAGCGAGCAAGGCAATGCGCGATCACCGAGCGATGCCCTGCCGCGGCCGACCGCGGAGCAGGCCCACTGGCAAGACTATGAGATCGGCATTTTCTATCACTATGACATGAATGTCTTCAAGCCCGGCTGGGATCACCGCAAGTACGACGACTTCCCCAAACCGGAGGTCTTCAATCCCACCAACCTCGACATGAAGCAATGGATGGAGGTCCCCAAGGCGCTAGGGGCGAAGTATGCGGTCCTGACCGCCACGCATGGCAGCGGGTTCATGCTCTGGCAAAGCGATGCCTATCCCTATGGCATGCGCCAATCGCCGTGGCAGGGCGGCAAAGGCGACATCGTGAAAGACTTCGTCACGTCGTGCCGCGAGATCGGAGTGTCGCCGGGCCTGTATTGCCACATGCGCGTCAATGGCTGGTGGCAGGTGGATCACCC
>Ga0118677_10009011_pt1 | contig 15758 bp, 11 predicted proteins | sample AliMusrvi5mmetaG_FD_86154 | JGI IMG/M metagenome (GOLD analysis project Ga0118677, IMG submission 86154) | reverse complement strand
ATCATGGACGGGCTGCGGCCGAACTGATGCTCGCCTACCTGCATGGCACGCCGGTCGCCTCGCTTCCCCCTGTGCTCAAGAGCCCGAACGCCTTCATCTTCGATGACCGGGTGATCGAAAATGACGGCGTCGTCCTGCCTGCAAACGTCCGCAGCCAAGCGGTCTTTTTGCACCCCCGTCAGGGTTTTTACGAAAAGCACCGCACGCTCATTCTGGCGAGCCTGGCCGGCTTGGCATCGCTGCTCATCCTCGTCGCCACTTGGGCGTTCGTGGTTTTGTCGCGGAAAAACCGAGCTTTAATCCTCTCGCGAAACCGCGCGGAGAAAACCAATGCGGAACTGAGGGACGCCACGGCGAAAGCGGAAAGCGCGAGCGTCGCCAAGAGCGAGTTCCTGGCCAACATGAGCCACGAAATCCGGACGCCCATGAACGGCGTCATCGGCATGACCGGCCTGCTGCTGGACACCGAGCTCAACAGCGAGCAGCGCCACTGCGCCGAGACCGTGCGCGCCAGCGGCGAAGCCCTTCTCAGCATCCTCAACGACGTGCTGGACTTCTCCAAGATCGAAGCCGGAAAGCTCGAGCTGGAGGTCGTGGACTTCGACCTTTCCGCCGCGCTGGATGACTTCGCCGACGCCGTGGCCCTGCGCGCCCAGAACAAGAATATCGAGTTTATCTGCGCCGCTGAGCCGGGGCTGCCGTCCACACTCCGCGGCGATCCCGGCAGGCTGCGCCAGATACTCATCAACCTGGCGGGAAACGCCATCAAGTTCACCGAGCGGGGGGAGGTCGTCGTCCGCGCCAGCTTCGTGTCGGCAACGGATTCCGACGTCGTTGTGCGGTTCACGGTTCGCGATACCGGCATCGGGATCCCCGCCGACAAACAGGCCCTGCTGTTCCAAAAATTCTCCCAGGTGGACACATCGGCCACACGCCGTTACGGGGGCTCCGGCCTGGGCCTTGCCATCTCGAAGCAACTCGCGCACCTCATGGGCGGAGAGATCGGCCTCACCAGCACCCCAGACCACGGATCGGAGTTCTGGTTCACCGCATGCTTTGGCCGCCCCGAGGGCCCGCTTCCAGTTCCCCAGCAACAGGCCGACCTGCTGGGCTCGCGGATCTTGGTGGTGGATGACAATGCCACGAACCGCGAGGTGCTCACCGCGCAACTTTGCGCATGGGGCATGCGCGTCGAGGAAGCTCCCGACGGCCCGGCCGCCCTGAAAATTCTGGCCCGCGCCCTCGAGGATGGCGACCCATTCCAGACGGCGATCCTGGACATGCAGATGCCCGACATGGACGGGGCAACCTTGGGCCGGACGATCCGGGCGGACGCCGCGACGAGAGGCATCCGGCTGGTCTTGCTGACCTCGCTCGGGCAGACCGGCAGCAGCCTGGTAACCGAGGATCCGAGGTTCGTCGCCTGCCTGACCAAGCCGGCCCGCAAGTCGGAAATCCTCCGCAGCTTGCTGGTCTCTGCGCCATCAGCCACGCCCCACTCCTCATTGGCCACACCCGCTGCCTTACCGGCCAGGCCGCCCGCACCGTCGGCTACCCCCACGCCTCCGTGCCAGGAAGCGCAAAAAACTCTCGGGCGCACCTTCCGCATCCTGCTGGCCGAAGACAACGTCATCAACCAAAAGGTGGTCGCGGCGTTGCTCAAGAAGTTGGATCTTCGCGCCGACACCGTCGCCAACGGCGAGGAAGCCCTCGATGCCCTTTCCACCCTGCCTTATGACATCGTCCTGATGGATGTGCAGATGCCTGAAATGGACGGGCTCACCGCCACGCGCCGGATTCGCAGCCCGGAGTCCGCCGTCCGCAATCACCGGATTCCGGTCATTGCCATGACGGCCCGCGCTATGAAGGGAGACCAGGAAATTTGCATGGCGGCTGGCATGGATGACTATGTGACCAAGCCGATCACCATCGAAACTCTCGCCGCCGTGCTGAAAAAATGGCTGCCGGCAGAACCGTGCTTTGGTTCCCGGGCACTGCCGGAGAGCTGATTTTTGCGGCCAAAACCAAATCAAGCACCAACCCCAGCAATCTGATTCCAGAGGGCGATGTTGACAATGTTGCTGCGGCTGCCGCAGGCGTGTTGCCATGCGCCTAGGCTGGAGTAACTACAGAACCTCACCAGTTGCTGTCGGATGCATATTTTCCGCCAGCCAACCGCCGAGTGTCAGCGTTGGCGGGGGAGGTGTATTTTTCAGTGCAAGGTAGAGCAGCGTTGCTTGGTGGGCTGGAAGCCGGGCCAGCCATTCGGCTTGTTCACCAAGCGGCCGCGCGCCGGTTGGGCCCCACTCAAATAGGAAAGCGGTATCGCGCCCGATCCAATCGCGAACTTTTAGTAGTTCGGCGACCGCGTTGAGCGAGTCGTTTAACAGCACGACAGCGTGAGTTCCGAGCGTTGAAAAATCGCGCACCGCAACCTTGAGCCGGGAGCCGCCAGCCACGTAAGGTAAGCGCGCAGTCCACGGCGTAGTTTGGGGGCGGAGGAATTGCCAGAGCTTCCGACGGCGCTCCGGCACGTCGGGAATGTCGTCCGAGGTATTGAGCGAAACACCGAGGATGCCATTAAAAAATGCCAGCGCCTGCACTTCGGACTCGCTGAGAAAAATCCTATTGTCCCGGAGGAAAGTGACATCGGGATCGTTTTGCCAGAGGACATTGTTGAAGAACTGGCAATGGTAAGTTTCTTCCACACTATTTTGTGTGCCGCCACCAGTGCCGTCGTTGCCGGTGCCGCCATCGTTTGTATTCCAAGTCACGCCCACATCGCTCGCGACGCGCATCCCGTCCAGCAGGCCAATGCACGGCGCAAAGTAGGTGATGCAACCGAGCCAATAGCTTTCGTCTCCGATGGCCCGCCGAATTGCAGTGAGCGCATCCCGGAAATACTGCGTTGAAGTTTTCCCTGGCGTGTGGCGACGGACGCGCGTGGAATCCTTCCACCCCCACTCGAGAAAATCGGTCTTGAACAGGCGAAACCCCCAAGAGCGAAATGTCCGAAAAACATGTTCGAGATAAGCCAGCGCTTCGGGATGGCTCGTGTCGAGGACGTAAACCTCCTGTTCCTCGTGCGTCCCATCGTAGCGTTTCCACGGCACAATTCGCGAGCCGTCCGCCCAATGCAAGAGCCAATCTGGATGCTCGCGCGCAATCCGGCTATGGTCGCCCACCATGAATGGCCCGACCCAAATTCCTGGCACATAGCCTTTCTCGATAATCGCTTTCGCGGCGCGCTCCATGCCGCCTGGCCAGCGCATGAAAAACGGATCCAGCCAGTCACCAAGAAACCGTTGGTGGCCGTCGTCAATCTGGATCGCTTGTAGCGGCTCGTGGCTTGCCGCAAAATCGGTGAGGAGTTGGTCCAGATCGGATTGGTTAAAATGTGAAGCACGGTTGTACCACGAACAGTAATGATACCGGGGTGCGCCGAGGCGGGACCGCATTGAGCGGCCAACCGCATCGGCGGCGTCCCGGAGCGCGGCCCACGCTTCTGCACCGGTGGTGATCCAAAGGCGCGGCAGACAAAGGCGCTTGCCGGGAACCGGGATTTCTTCCGTCGAGAAACCCGCTTCAAAATAAAGCGCATTCCGATCAATTTCACGATTGCGAAATTGATGGCGATGAACGCGGTTCTCGAGGTGGCACTTTTGCATGAAGTCACCAACATCGCGTGCCGCAACAACCAGTCCTGTCCCCGTCGAATCAATCAAGGCTGTGAAAAGATAGCTTTCGATCGAAAAGAGTTCTTCACGCCCGGTAAGTTCTACAAAACCGGTGGGGCCAGAAAACCCAATGCCCGTACGGAACAAGCGAGTGGCGCCTTCAATCTGTCCACCGGCCAGTGGATGCACCCAACGGGGCGTAGTCTCCATTCCGCAGAGTTCCACTTCGATCCAAATGGCATCCCCGTCCCGTCCGAAACGGAGCTCGACAGCATGATCATCGGCAAGTCGGTAGCGGACGCGGTCGTGGCTGGCTTGGACTTCCAGTGGATGGATCGGTTCGTGATCAAGTGCGGGCCACGCGTTGCGAAGTTTGATGTGATCATTCGCGATGTCAAATGTCCCGTCGCGATGGACAGTCCATGTCGCTTTCTGGCCCTCCGGGGCGCTGGTCTGGAGTTTGAGGCTGGAAGCGGGTGTCTCCATGGACGGATGCTGGCCTATCGGGATTTGAGGGTCAAGCACCCGGCTTCTCGGGCTGGGGTGGCACCGGTCTCGTGCCGCCACTCCTGCAGATCCCTCTGCCGGTTTGAGATGGCCGGGAAGCCTATTGGTCAACGCGCAGCATCACCTCGTTCCTGCGCAGGAATGCCGGCGTCCATGGCGGATCGAAATAGCCATACACCGGGGCCGCTGATACATTGAGGTGCTGAGCGGCCACCCACGCTTTGAGGCGTTCCAGGTGTTCCGCCTCCTGTTGGAGGCTGCGTTCCCCGCTGAAGCGCAGCACTGCAAAGCGCCCCGCAGACATCTCCCTGACCGTCACCGAAACGTCTGTCGGCTGCGGCACCTTCCCCAGATCCGCAGGCATGACAAAAGCCATCGTGCTCTCGCCGCCGGCCATGAATACCGGGGTCGTCATGGCGATCTTCTTCCCCGCATTGTTCCCGCCGGTGATGAAGCGAAAAAGACGGTTAAAGCCCCCCCCCGATCCCCCGTCCTTCATCGTGGTTTCCACCACCTTGAGCGTCGGGTAGTCTCGCAGATCAAAATCACCGTCCGAGCGCACAACATTATAGGGAGCGGACTTGTAGCCGGATCGGGAGGTGCGGCGACCGGCGACTGCCAAGAGTGCTCCGAGCACAAGGATAACAAATAGCAGAAATATTTTCCTCATGTGTGCAGGGTAGCCGAACGCCGGGAAATTGATAGTCCTGGGCTTGAGATCCCTCTGCTACGCCGCCAGCAAAAGATCGGCGCAGTCCTCCAAGCCGGAAATCGAAGTGAGCCCTTCAGCCTCGATCACCATCCCGACTTCGGTGCAGGAACTTGATCCACCACGTTTTGCTCCGCATGATTTTCGATGCCATCTTTTTCTCTGCACAGCAGCGTCCGCAAATTCGGCGTGAAAAGTTGTTGTGCCTCCGGTATGGGCACACACCCGTTTTTGGGTGTCGGGCCGCAGAAATTCAGCGTCGGGCAGGCCGCTGATCCAGAGTCGCTTCCAGAAGTTATTGGTTGCGGGGGTAGGATTTGAACCTACGACCTTCAGGTTATGAGCCTGACGAGCTACCGGGCTGCTCCACCCCGCGATTGAAACTGTAAGTTAGCGGGATGTTTTCACGATGCAAGAGAAACTTCTTGATGTGTCGCGTAGCACTCAAAACAGGACGATTTGTAGCACTCAAAGCAGGACAATTTTTCATTCGAGTCGTGGGCCGATGTGAAGCAGGACTTTGGGGTGTTCATTTTTCTTGGGCATTTTTGCCAAAATGCTGATGGATCCGTTGGTATGCAGACAATGGATCAGCCGTGAGCGAGGTGGGGCAGTGACTGCGAATCTTTGGCCGCCAATCGGCACACGCCCATCATCTCCCACACGGATGTTTGAACGTCGGCTCCAGATATAATGCCACCAGGGATCGGGCCTACACGGGCGCAGCGTATTGCGTTTGGCGCGCCTGGCCAAATCCCAGGCCTGTTGCGGAGTCATGTCGAGTTCGCGATGGATTTCCTCGCTGTTGTGGTGCTTGCAAAGATCTTCAAGCAATGCGTTGGCCGGCTCGATCTCGTGGATTCTTTCGGCCCCGAAAAGCGCGGGCAGGCGGTTTTGGATAACGCCCAGCGACGCACGCTGGAGCGATCCGTCTCAAAGGGGATGCGGCGATGCAGTTCGCTGGCCACCAAGCTGTAGGAGGCGGGCGGATCACTTTTGAGCAACTTGTGGGCCAGCTCTTGTGCCGCCATCGGCCACGGCTGATGGTGTGCACCGCCGCTGCTCCGAGGCTCCCAGAGGTGTTGCCGGGCACTCGCGCAAGCAAGCAGGTAGGAGGTGCGTAATTGGTGAAAGGCGCTTTTACTCAGGCCCAGTTGTTCACAGGCTTGTCGCGTGTCAATTTGGTTCTCGCGGTGAAGTTCAAGGAGATGGCGCACGAAGTCCGGGGCATGCCGGTGATGGAGTTGGCGATATTTTTTTCAGACATAGTTCGGCAGGGTATCCCACAACCCCTTCTCCCCGAACCCCTCTTCCCTCGGGGGCTCCGCCCCCAAACCCCCGGAGTTTTTCGCTTTGGACCAGGATTGATATGCCCACCAAACAAGAAGCCCCGTGCCGCACTGCGTGCGTCACGGGGCCCTTTGGCGAGGGATCAACCTCTGGACTGATGCACCGCTCCGGTTGCTCTCCAGCAGAGCCGTATCCTGTGCGCCAGCGAACCCCTCATCGCATCGCTGCGCTCGCGATCAAGACCAAAAAGTGCGCTGTCCTGTTTTGAGTGCTACAAGCCGTCCCGCTTTGATCGCACCGCGACAGGGAAACTTCTTGATGTGTGGTGCTGACTTCGCGGAGAACTCCACAAATACTTGGCATAGTTCGCGCAGGATATTCGCGCAGGGGAGATCGCCATCGATCATCTGGAAGAGGAACCCTGGTGGCTCGGCGTTCAAAATTCCGTCGTATTCCAAGTGAACTGATCCACCATCTGGCGGTTTACCAGATCGTGATGGATTTTTTCGGGAAGTTGATTTCCAGCCGACTTTTCTGCACCAGCGGGCTTCCGATGATTCCCTGGCCGGAAAGGTAGGGGACCTCGAATACCGCAAAAGGAAAATGCTGGTAGCGGATTCCCCCGATCGAAGTCGCGTCGATGAAGCCCAGCAGTGCCGTCTGCCTGCCATACTCGCCTCCGTCGCTGATCTTGGTCCCCGATTCGACTCTTCGAAAATGGCTTTCGATGCCGTTCAGATTCGGGACCAAGTTGATCTGTGCCCCGCTGTCAAAAATCATCCGGCAGGTCGTGTTCCCGATCCTCACCGGAAACGCGGGGGCATGCAGGAAATACGTGAACGGAACCACCGCCTTCGCGCCGCTTGGGCGGGTCGAGTTTCCATCCGCCGCACGCACGTCGATCTGCCGGTTCTTCCAGTCGAAGACCACCGCGCATTTTTTCAACTGCTCGTGTCCGACCGCCCCGAGGAGCGGGGTGGTGGCCGAGGATTCCATCGCGGAAAAATCGTGGAGTTGCCCCCGGATTCCTTCCGCGTGGAGCTCACCCCATTGAAGTGTGCGGACCGAGCTGCTCCCCAAACGCGGTTTGATCCCCTCGACCGTGCTGGTGAGGCCGGGCATGGAATTCCGGGAATCCGCCTCAAAATATTTCCTGTTCAGGAGCAGGCCGGAACTTCCGGTATCGACCAATAAAAAGCCGGACCGTTCGTTGATGTGGGCCCGCACGAACATGAGCCCCCGGCTCTCGACAAATGTTGAAGAGAACGGTTTCGAGACCTTCGCTTCCGCCGGCTTCCAAAGCGGGACCGGATCAATCGTGCGGATGCGCAGCGATTCATCGAGCCCGAGCCGCATCATGAGCATCGCGTCGGACAGGTAGAAGGCCGCTTGGACATCGGTCGCCCCGCTGTTCCGGGAGATCGACAGAATCTGGGAACGCATGATCGCCGACGGCGGCCAGTGCATGCCGGCTTTCAACCCCGCCCTCGACAGCTCGTCGGTCATCCCCTCGACCTGGATTTTGTCCGACAGCAGGCCGAAAAGTTTTTCCGCCGACCGCTGGTTCAACGCCTCCGAATACCGGACAACGACTGCCCGGATCTCCCGCTTGCGAGAACCCGCCATCGAAAAGCTCTGGCAACCGCTCTGGAAAAGCAGAAGGCAGGCAAGAAGAGATGCCGGCCGGGAACGGGCGCGGAGATTGGACATGATTGCGAACATCAGGGGGTGTCGTTCAGGCAGTTCAAAGCGCGTCGGATTTACTCTACATGGATGTCTGAAGCTGGGCAGAAAATATTCTTCTGCAACGCGGGCGTGTCCGCGCATGTTAGTGCCCGGTCCGGTAATGGTGGAAACCGTCCGCGTTCCCGTGTATTGAGATCCTTGGGATGCGATCATTTCTCAAAGAATTTCATGCGGAGGCCGGGCGGGCGCTGGTGGACCGGGAGCGGGAGCTGGAGATGGCGCTCTGCTGCTTGATCTCCGGGGGCAACCTGCTTATCGAGGATGTGCCGGGAGTCGGCAAGACGACGCTCGTCAAGGTTCTGGCCCGCGTGCTGGGGCTGGATTTCAAGCGGGTTCAGTTCACGAACGACCTGCTGCCGTCCGACATTCTCGGGAGCCAGGTTTTCGACGCGGCGAGGCAGGCGTTCACTTTTCACCGCGGCCCGATATTTGCGCAGCTTGTGCTCGGGGACGAGCTCAACCGGGCGTCCCCGCGCACGCAGAGTGCCGCCCTCCAAGCGATGGACGAGCACGAGGTGACAATCGAAGGGCACACGTATCCGCTTCCCGAGCCGTTCTTTTTCATCGGCACCCAGAATCCCCGCGACCATGCGGGAACGGCCGCGCTTCCGGAGTCGCAGGTTGACCGGTTTCTCATGCGGATCGAGCTGGGGCCGCCCGAGCGTGCGACGCAGCAGAAGCTGCTCGATCGGGACCGCGCCCGCGGCGGAAGCCTCACGTTTGATTTCCAATCCCTGCAAAACCTTTTTTCTCCGGCAGATCTTTTGCGATGGCAGGGCGAGGCGGCAAAGATCCATGTCTCGGATGCGGTCGCCGAGTATATCCTCGATCTCTGCGAATCTGCCGCCAGCCGAGGATGGAGGCTTTCCCCGCGGGCCGGTCTCGGATTGCAGCGGGCCTCGCAGTCGTTTGCGCTGTTGAACGGGCGCGCCCATGTGCTTCCGGACGATGTGCAGTCGGTATTTCTGCCGGTTGCGACGCACCGGCTCGCGCAATTCACGACAGTTGAGGGAGACTCCCGCGAGGCGGCCGAGATGGGGCGAATGCTGCTCGCGCAAACTCCAGTCCGCTAAAAAAACAGCGAGCCCGCGTAAACGAAGGTCCCGAAGATCGCCGCAGCGACAACGACGCCGGTGGTCTGCGCGGTCTTTTCGTTCAACATAGCATTTTTGAAATGAACGCACATGGTCGCGAAGGCGACCCACGCCAAGGGCACGCAGAACAGCCAGAGACCCTGATGGGCGAGCGTGACCGCCAGCGGCGGAAATGTTCCCGCCACGTTGGGCGCATAGCCGCCGGCTTTGAGGAGGACATTCAGGGCGAGGGTGCCCAGCGCGAGAAAGACGAATTGGGTGCTGGCGATGGAGACGATCATGGGAGTGAGGCAAGGGCCTGCCGCATAACTTCCAGCGGGGCGGGGCGGTTGAACCAAATCTCGAACGAAAGCGCTCCCTGATGCAGAAGCATGCTCAGCCCGTTGGCGGAGCGGGCACCCGCGGCTGACGCATCTTCCAGCAGCCGGGATTTCCCCGAGGAATAGACCGTGTCGTAAAACAGGAGGTTCGGGGTGATCAGCGAAGGGGGAATCAAGGGCGGGTCCGTGCGGCGCATCCCCACGGAGGTGGCATTGATGACGATGTCCGCGTGGGCAAGCTGCAGGCGGAGCGCCGACTCCTCGAAGGGGATCGCCTGGATCCTCTCGACCGGCCCGACGAGCCGGTCGGTCTGGAACGAGGCGGCCAGTTCGGAAACGAGCGACTGCGCTTTTTCCAGCGTGCGGTTCACGAGCACGAGGCGCTCGCAGGATTCCATCGCGCACTGGACCGCGATCGCCCTCCCGGCTCCGCCGCCGGCACCGAGAAGGACAACTCTGAGATCGTGGAGATCGACGGAAAACTCCTCGCGGATCGCGCGGACCAAGCCCGGTCCATCGGTGTTGAAGCCCAGCAGCAGGTCTCCTTGGACGGCGACGGTGTTCACGCTGCCGGCCCTTCGCGCGTATTCGTCGGCTTCGTCCACGGCGGCCAGGGCGGCGGCCTTGTGGGGGATCGTGACATTCGTTCCCAGAAACCCGGCCTTGGGAAGCGCCCGGAAGGCGGCGTGTGCTTTTTCAGCGGGAACATGGATGCGGACATAGCTCGCGTCGATGCCCGCAGCCCGCAGGGCGGCATTATGGAATACGGGCGACTTCGAATGGGCGACCGGATCTCCGAAAACACCGAGCCGTGCCGGCGGATTCAAATGGGAGAAAACCTCGCCTCCACCAATCAGATCATCCGCTGAATAGACCTCGTTCATGGATGAGCTTGAGAGAATCAGGCCTCCGGTTCGGAGGCAAGGTTTCCCGTTCCAATCAGGTGATTTCGACTTCCGTGCCAGCGGGGATCATGTCAAATAGCTCGATGACATCTCCGTTGCGAAGCCGTATGCACCCGTGGCTTGCGGGTTGTCCGATCAGGTGTTCCTGATTGGTGCCGTGTATATAGACATATCGTTCCCGCGTGTTCCGGTTGGATTCCTCAAGCCCATCGAGCCATAGGATGCGGGTGAGCACACCGTCTGCCTCTCCGCCCGGGGCCGCGATTTCGCCGGTCGGCACCCGGCTTTTGAAAACGGCCCAGGCCGGGGCATCGCCGCCGATTTTTTCGCAGACCCGGAACCGGCCGAGCGGGGTTTTGAAACTTCCCGGCTCGGAACCGAGCCCGAATTTTGAAGTCGAGACTGGCCAAGACTTGACCACGGCGCCATTCGAGAGAAGATAAAGGGTCTGTCGCGCCACGTCCACGCGAAGCGAACAGCCCGTGTGGATATTGTCGTCGGCAGCCATATTTTCTATTATGTCAAAAACTTTCCGAGTCGCAATCGTTGGTGCATCCGGTGCCGTGGGCGTCGAGATGCTTCGCGTGATGGAACGCCGCAACTTCCCCGTTTCCCAACTCAAGCTCCTCGCCTCCGCACGCTCCGCCGGGAAGACCCTGAAGTTTCGCGGCGAGGATGTCGTGATCGAAACGCTGGGTATGAATTCGTTCGAGGGAATCGACGTCGCCCTGTTCAGCGCGGGGTCGGGAATTTCCAAGGAATTCGCGCCTGTGGCGGTCCAATCCGGGGCGGTGGCGGTTGACAACTCCTCCGCATTCCGGATGTCGGAGTCCGTGCCGCTCGTCGTGCCGGAGATCAACGGCGGGGATATCAAGCACCACCAGGGGATCATCGCGAACCCCAACTGCACGACAGCCATCACGCTCATGGCCCTGCACCCGCTGCACAAGAAGTTCCGGGTGAAGCGGATCTTTGCCTCAAGCTACCAGGCTGTCTCGGGGGCCGGCGCGCGCGCCCTCGAGGAACTGCGCCAGCAGGTGGACGCGCTGGCCAGAGGGAAGAAATTCCAGCACGAGGTTTTCCCGCACCAGATCGCCTTCAACGTCATCCCGCAGGTGGACTCGTTTTTGGACACCGGATACACGAAAGAAGAGATGAAGATGCAGAATGAAGGGAGGAGGATCATGCATCTTCCCACGTTCAAAGCCTCGGTGACCTGCGTGCGGGTGCCGGTTTACCGCGCCCACTCGGTCGCGGTGAGCGCCGAATTCGACCGTCCGGTCGGCCTCGTCGAGGCGGCGGAAGCCATCCGCCATTCGCCAGGGGTTCGGATCATGGACGAGGGTTATCCCATGCCGTTGACATGCGCGGGCCAGGACGACTGCGTGGTCGGAAGGCTGCGGCTGGACTGCGCGCTGGAGAATGGCCTGGCTTTCTGGGTCTGCGGCGACCAACTCCTCAAGGGAGCCGCGCTCAACGCCGTGCAGATCGCCGAGCTGCTCTGAAGCCCGGGATCACGCCTGGATGATATTGTTCCGGATCGCGTAGCGGACGAGCTCGCTGATCGAGTGGAGGCCGAGCTTGCGCATGACTGTGGCGCGGTGGGTTTCGGCGGTTTTGACGCTGATGCCGAGGGCTGTCGCCACTTCCTTGTTGCTGCGTCCCTCGGCGAGGAGCTGGATGATTTCGCGTTCGCGCGATGTGGGCTTGCTGCCTTCGTCCACCGGGGCGGCGTGCGGCATGTCTTTTCTCTGGAAGCTCTCGAAGAGGACCTCGGAGACCTGCGAGCTGAAATAGTGCCTGCCCGCGAGGACGCTCTCGATTGCGGAGAGCAGGTGCCGCCCAGCATCGGATTTGAGGATGTAGCCGTGCGCGCCAGCGTGGAAAACCTCATAGACCAGGCGCTCCGCGTCGTGCACGGTGAAAATCAGGATCTTCGTCTGCGGGCAGACCTTCAGGATCTGGCGCGCCGCCTCGATGCCGTTGAGTTCCGGCATGCTGATGTCGAGCACGGCGACATCCGGTTGAAGTTCTTGGGCGAGGCGCACCGCATCGCGTCCAGTCGTGGCCTCCGCGCAGCACTCGTATTCGGGGACGCTGGCGATGAGGTTGCGGACGCCGTGCCGGACGATCTCGTGGTCGTCAGCGATCAGGATTCGTTTTTTCGTGAGGGACATGGTAGTCGATGTTGGCAATGATACTGACGCCGTAGGGCGAGGAGCGAATCTCCAAGCGTCCTCCGAGTTGGGCAAGCCTTTCCCGCATCCCCGCAAGCCCGACGCCGCCGGACGCGCCTCCTTTTGTCCCGTCCCCCTCCGGAAATCCGGACCCGTTGTCCCGGATTTCCAGTTCGATCGAGGTGTCCCGTTTGTTCAGGGTGATCCATGCGCGGGTTGCTCCGGAATGCCGGTAAATATTGCTCATCGCTTCCTGGATGATTCTGAAGAGCGTGGTTTCCACCTCGGAATCCAAGCGGGGGAAGTCGGGCATGATCTGGGGGATGACCTCGATGGAGGTGCGTTTGGTGAAGCCTTCGGCAAACCACTCGATCGCGAACCCCAGGCCCACTTCATCGAGCAGCGGCGGGTGGAGCAGGTAGGAAATCGTCCGCAACTCCAGGCAGCAGTCTCTCGCGATCTGTCGCGTCTCCGCGACAATCCGCTGCATGTATTCGCCGCCCACCACCGGTTCGAGAAGGCTCATGTTCATTTCGAGGGCGGAGAGGCTCTGGGCGGTGGAATCGTGAAGCTCGCGGGCAATTTTGCGGCGCTCATCGTCCTGAAGACGCAGCAGACGGCTCGAGAGCGTGCGCAACTGGCGCTCCGAGTCTTGTAGTCGCTGCTGGGCCTGGACCTGGGAAGACATATCCGTGGCGACCCACTGGCCTCCGGCGCACGTGCCGTCGGCGAGAAAATTCGCGCGCAGCGTGCTTTGCAGCCAGAGGCTGACTGCCTGCTCGTTGAGGATCTGGTGCAGGAAGGTCCCGAGAGGTTTTTCCGGGGTGAGCTTCTCGAATTTTTTCGCGAGCAGCTCGAAGGTTGTGGGGGGCAGGCATTCCTTGAGGAAAGAGACCTTCTCCGAGTCGTGCCGGAAGGTTCTCCGGAAAATCCCGTTCGAGAAGGTGATGGCAAACCCCGGCGTGAAGCGGCAGATAATTTCATTCTGGTCTTCGACGACCGCGCGGTAGCTCCAGCGTGCGCGGTCGAGTTGCAGGGCCAGATCCTCGATCCGGCGCGCCAGGGTGGCGAGTTCGTCGCTTCCCTCGAAATCCAGGCGCAGAGGCAGAGTATCTTTTTCGCTCTCCACCTTTCTCGTGAGGTCACGGATCCTGTTGAGGATCGTGCGGTCCAGGAGTAGCCACATGACGACAAAGAGGGTTCCACCCGCGAGAGTCAGAACGGTCAGAAAGATCTGCACGGCCTGAAGGCCCTCGACATAGAGCGGGCGCGCTTGCGTGAGCTGGACCTGGCCGATGGGAACACCGCTGATTCCGCGGATCAGGATGTGCCCCACAAGCTCGTTGTCGCCCGTGGCCCGGACATAAAATTCGTTGCGGGCCAGCATGATCAGGAGCGGTTCGTTTCCCTCCCCGGTGACATTTTCGGCGCGCAGCGGCTTGAAGACCACCCTTGCCCCGAACATCCCCTCGAGGAAGGCGAGAGACTCGGAGTCAAAAATCCTCCCGCCCGCCAGGCGCAGCCCGTCGCCGGCATCTAGGCAGGCTATGGCGGTGAGCGAGTTTCCCATCAAAATAAACCCGGACTTGGGAAGCCGGACTCCGGGACCGCTGGAGATCCACAGCGGCCAGGTCGGAGAATGCAGGAAGCTCCGGCGGGCTGCGGCATCCCGGAAAACAGTGCCCTGGATCTGGCCGTAGGAATCCGCATAGGAGAGAAAATCCAACTGCATGGCGGCCACGGCGCCGGTCTGCGGCAGGACAAACTTTCCTCCTTCGGATGGCCGGTTCCGCTGGAACCAATCGGCAAGGGAAATCTCGATCGGGCGGGTTTCTCTCGCGAGCATCAGGGCGAACCGCTGGAGGGTTCCGACCATTTCCTGACGTTCGGTTTCTTTGAATTCGCGCAGGATGATCTCCGAGGTCAGCAACACCACCGCCATGCCCAGAAGAAGCGAGAAGGCCACGAACAACGTGAGGGCCTTCGAGTAAACGCTCTGGCCAGGCAGTTGCAGAATCTTCGCGATCAAGCCGCCGTTTTTCCGGAAATCGGAAGACGTCTTGCTGGGAGAAGTCTCCGTTTCGCCCGTCATGCGCTCAACGCGGGGCAGAGGCCGCAGGCGGGGAGCCGGGTTTTGCATGAGGGAGGATCACCTTGCTGAGATTGAAGATCGGCCCGTAGATCGCATAGACGAGCCCGCCGACGATGCACCCCAGCATCACGAGCACAATCGGCTCGAGGATTTTGTCGATCGAGGACGCGACGATATCGAGATCATCCTCGTAGTCGGTGGCGAGCTGGTCCAGCATCTCGTTCACACCGCCGGTTTCTCCGGCCATTTGAACGACGGCGGCCACCATGCGCCCGTCGGGGCCGAGCCGGTGGGACTCCATGAGAAAACTTTCCGGGAGCGACAGGCCTTCGGCGATATGGTCCCGCACGGTGAGGAAGAAGTTTTCGAACTCGATGTGGTTCGAGCTCTTGGCGGTAATTTCAAGCGCCGTGGCAATCCGCACATTCGCATGAAGCAGCAGGGCCAGAGTGCGGAAGCTCACCATGGCCGCCGACTTACGGATGATGTTTCCCACGGTCGGGGTGTGGGAGAGGGTGATCTGCACAAAAGGCTTCCGGTAAATTTTCGGCCAATACTTGAAAAACACCATCAGTGCGATGATCGGAATGGCGGCCATCCATGGTTGCTTCAGCAGGATGTTAGAAAAGGCCATGAGGATCTTGGTCGCCATCGGGAGCGTCGCATGCATCGAAACATACAGCTTTGAAATCGCGGGGATGAGCGTGAAGGCCATGATGATGACCACCGCGAGCGCCAGGACCACCACGATGCAGGGATAAATCATCCCCGCGCGCAGCTTGCGGAGAATCTTCTGCGATTTGCCCTGCCCCTGCGCGATCTGCTTGAAGACGGCGGCGATCTGCCCGGATTCCTCGCCCGCGTGCAGCAGGGCCACCACATCGCTGGCAAAGAGGTCCGGGTGCATGGCGAAACAGTCGCTCAATTTGTCGCCGGAAAGGATGTGTTGGGCGATGTCGGCAATAGCCCCGCGATACCGGGGGGACTTGAGGCGCGCGGCCATGAGTTCCAGGCTTTTGACTGTGGAGATGTTCCGCTCCAAGCAACGCGCCATGCCGCTGAACAAAGAAACCGCCTCGTCCAGGCCCGGCTTTTTCCCGGTCAGCCGGAAAACCACCTCGTCGAGCCCCCCGATGTCGGTGACGATCGCGGATTCGTTTGGAGCTTTTCCCGCGCCCATGACGGCCTTCGCATCATCATCCGTATCCACGATGACCTCGGCGGACTTGGAAGTATAAATG
>Ga0118677_10009010_pt1 | contig 15759 bp, 13 predicted proteins | sample AliMusrvi5mmetaG_FD_86154 | JGI IMG/M metagenome (GOLD analysis project Ga0118677, IMG submission 86154) | reverse complement strand
GACCGTAATGACCGCCTGCGTGATCTTCTCGCCCAGCTTGGCTTCGGCGGCGGCTTTGAGCTTTGCCAGAATCATCGCGGAAATCTCCGGGGGCGAATAGGTCTTTACCTCGCCGCCAACCGTCACCTGGATGTTGATGTCCCCATTGGCGGCCTTGACCACTTTGTAAGGAACGCGGTGCAGTTCATCGCGCACTTCATCATATTTTCGCCCCATGAAACGCTTGATGGAAAACACGGTGTTCTCCGGGTTGGTCACAGCCTGGCGCTTGGCGGCCTGGCCGACAAGGCGTTCGCCGCTCTTTGTAAAGGCAACCACCGAGGGGGTCGTGCGTGCACCTTCCGAGTTTTCCAGAACAACCGGCTCCCCGCCTTCCATCACGGACATGCAGGAGTTCGTCGTTCCCAAATCGATACCGAGGATCTTAGCCATAAAATAAATAAAAGTTGGTTTCTACTGGGCTATTTTCTTCAAGCAATTGCCGGGCCGAATGCTTCAAAAACATGCAATGCGCTAAATATCAAATACTTGCACGAATAGGCAAATTGAATCCTCTAGTCAAAGTGTGACATATTGACGCGCGCATGTCTCATCTTGGCGCAAAATATGTCCCACTTGGCGCAGGTTGCTTTGCCTGCATCGCTACCTACTCAGAGTTGCCGGCGTGCCTCTCCTCCGGTATCTTACCCGGAAATCAGCATGCCGTTCGCCCGAGTCATTTTCCATGTCGATATGGACGCCTTCTTTGCTGCCATCGAGCAGCGGGATCATCCGGAATTGCGCGGAAAACCCGTGATTATCGGATCGCCGCCGGATCGCCGGGGCGTCGTCTCCACCGCATCGTATGAAGCGCGCAAATTTGGCGTCAAATCAGCCATGCCTTCCCGCACGGCAGGGAAGTTGTGTCCCCAAGGGATTTTTCTCCAACCGCGCATGAGTAGTTACGGTGAGGAATCCCAGCGCATCATGGCCATCCTCGCCGATTTCACCCCCTTGGTGGAGCAGGTCTCCGTGGATGAGGCGTATCTCGATGTAAGCGCCTGCGTGCGCGAACCCGACCTCTCGGCAGCCATCCCTGCAAGCCGCCGCCTCGCGCAGGAATTGCGGCGGCGCATTTTCCGCGAGCGCAAACTCACAGCCAGCGTCGGCGTGGGCTCCAACAAATTCCTCGCAAAAGTGGCGAGCGACTTCCAGAAACCGAACGGACTCACCCTTATTCCCGAAACGGAAAAGCGCGCTTTTCTCCGGCCCCTCCTGGTGCGCTCCATTCCCGGCATCGGCCCGGTGAGTGCCGCCCGCCTGATGGAACACTCCTTCCAAACCATCGGAGACATCCAGGACAGCACCCCCGCTCGCCTCCGGTCCGCCGTCGGTTCCTTTGCGGAGACCCTCTACGCGCTTTCCCACGGCGAAGACTACCGGGAGCTGAGCTTCGACGAGGAACGTAAAAGCATCGGCAGCGAGCACACGTTCCCTGTCGACACCAACGATCCACAACTCCTCACCGAAACCTTTTGGGAACTCACAAAAGACGTCGCCGAAACCCTCTTGCGCGAACAACTGACCGCAGGCACCGTCCAAGTCAAAGTCCGCTACGCCGACTTCACCACGCTCACCCGGCAGATCACCTTCCGCGACCCTGTCGTAAGTGCCAACGAGATTTACCACGCCGTCCGCCATCTCCAGGAAAGAGAAAAATTGATCGTTGGCCACATCCGCCTGCTGGGCGTATCCGTCTCCACACTCTCTCCGCCCTCAGGACAACTTAAGTTGAGAATGTGAATGCAGTTCCCGAACAGGAATGCGCAAAAAAAGAAATTGGAGCGGGTAGCGGGAATCGAACCCGCATAGCCAACTTGGAAGGATGGAGCTTTACCACTAAGCTATACCCGCGTCTGCTTGGAAATTACTGAAAACTGCCGCTGCGTGCAAGCGAAGTTTGCGCCGTGACTTTTTCCGCTATCGGCTACATTGTAAGATATGCGTTTCACCCCTCGAGTGCTCGCTGTCGCGGCATTGCTCGTCGCGATGGCTTTCCTCATCCACCATGTCCATGCCTTGGAGGAAGCGGAACTCTTGGGGATTTCCGAAAGGGTTACCTATTACTTCGCCATTCTCGGCCTTGGCGCGGTAACGGCGGTGGTCTTTTGCGTCTTACTGCTGCCGCTTCTGGGGGAATTCATGGGTAACGTCTTCTTCACCCCCAACGAACAAATCGAACGCAACCCCCATGCGGACGCTCTGGCGCAGCTTGCCTCCGGGGACATTCAGGGAGCCATCGACGAATACCGGCTGGTCTATGAAGACAACCCCGAGGATATCCTTGCTGCGAGCGAAATCGTCCGACTCTATTGTGAAAAACTCGGCGAATACGACTTGGCGGTGGAGTTTCTGGTGGAAGCCCTCGCCTACCCCGATCGCACGCTGGAAGATGCCGCCTTTTTTTCCCAGCGGCTGGTCGATATCTGTTGGTTACACCAGCACGATGGCCCCCGGGCGCGGGCCATTCTGCTCAGGATCATCGAAGAGATGCCGGGAACCCGCGAAGCCGCCAACGCCCAACACCGTTTGCAGGAAATCGAGCGCATCATGAATCTCTCCGCCGCCTGTATGGTCGAGGAAGAGCCTCGCGACGAACCGGCCTTCGTAGCACCACTTCCCGCTTCGGACGGATCAGCGACAGCACAGTCGGAATCCAAATCGGAACCATCCGAAAAACCCGACTTCTGGTCTATTTCGAAGAAACCTCCAGGCACCGCCTGATCGCGAACCGCGGGCTGACCTCCTTCTGCATGGCGCAATAGACCTCCACGGTGTCTCCGGCTCCGGCGGCGACAAGCCGGGCGCGCACCTCCCCCAGCGCCAACTCTGGCGAATTACAATCGCGGCTCAAATGGCACAGGATGACCCGGTTGAGGCCGTGCTCCAGCAGCCCCACCAACTCGGTGGCTGCGGCGCTGTTGGAGAGGTGGCCGTGGATGGACATAATCCGCTGTTTCAAAGCCCAAGGGCGGCGTGGATCGTTTTGCAGGGTCTTTTCATCATGGTTGGTCTCGATGACCAGCGTACTCACCCCCCGTACCCGTTCCCTCGCGAGATTGGTGCATTTACCCAAATCCGTCAGAAACCCTAACGCTTCTTCCCCGTGATGCAACGTGAGCCCGATGGGATCAACCGCATCGTGAGGAACCGAAAACGTCTGCACCTCAATGTCCTTGATGGCAAACCGCGCCCCGGCCTGGAACTGGCGCACATCCGGGTGCAACGCCAACTCCTCCTTGCGGAGCATTTCCGCAGTAAGCGCCGTGCAATATACCGGAATGGGTGTCTTTTTGCACAGCACACGCAACCCGCTGACGTGATCGGCGTGTTCATGGGTGATAAGAATGCCGTCGAGCATCGCAGGCTCCACCCCTAGGGTTGCGAGCCGCGCCGTGATTTGCTTGGCGCTCAACCCGCCATCCACAAGGAGGCGACAGTCGCTCGACTCCACTAAAGAGCAATTGCCCGCACTGCCGCTGCCGAGGAGGGTGATATGGAACACAGGACTATTTAAAATCAGCTCCCGCGCCGGGGCAAAGAAAATCCATTTTTATATGTCCGCAAAAGACAAAGCTCCCCAGTCATAAAATGGACGCCTACGCCTTCCTGCGCGTTACCCAAAGATGGCTGAACATCCCAGGTGCGCCACGTTCGGCCACCCAGTCGTAAAGCTTGCTCTTCTCCATTGGCACAATCCAGATCCCCAGCGATGGCCAGCTCAAACACACCTCCGGAATCGTCACTGAGCACAATGCAGCTGCCTCCCAGCGCCCCTCCACTCCGGCTGGCACCATCCATTCCCTCACGGCGCAAATATTTTCGGCAGTGTCGTTGTCCGGGTTAAAAAAATACACCTGCTGGACGAGTTCGCGCCTTTCGGGATCACATGTATGCAGATGCAGAGTGTAAGTCTCTTGCCTGCCCCGAAGCCCATCCACCTTTACCCGCAAATGCCGCCACTGCACCCACGCAGCAACCCCCCAATCCCAGCCCTGCGGATAATCGGCGCAAATCTCGTGGAACCCGTATCCTTGCTCGCAATGCATCACGTCGAACTCGTGCCCGAGCACCTTGGTGATCGATCCGCGCGGCAACAGCAATCCCGGATGGACCTCAACCACCACCTCTCCCGCATCCGCCCGTTGTTCACGGAACCAGGCATTCATACGGCGCTTCTCCTCTTCGCCCGCCGCACAAGCCAGCGCGCGATCCCAACGCGATTTCTCCCGGATATTGCCGAAAAGTTGATACCCCTCTCCGTCCAGTGCCAATCCCGGCGCAACCCTGGCCGCCAGTGCTGCCGTCGCCTTCCTCAAACGCGCCTGGGTTTCCTCCACCCCATGCAAAGTAATCTGGTCTGCCGTAACCCCCCAGAACCGATGCCAGCAAGCCAGCCGCATCCCGTCAAAACGCAATAACGTCTCCGGCTCCTCCAGCGTCCGCTTTTCATACGAAATCCCACGAAGATGCTCCGCGACGATCGGCTCGTGGTCATTGGGACCCTTGCGAATCTCCGCCATCAAAACAAAAGGCTCTGGCGTCTGCGCCGCAAGAACCGTGTAAGGGCGACCATGATGGAAAAATGTCTGCGCTTCGACCAATCCCGGCCATGACCGGCTCCCCTCGCGAGCCGAGGCTTTTCCGTTAACCGCCACCTTGACCACGCTCTTCCCCGTTGCTACCACGCCTTCGAGCTTCACTGCACCGCCCACCCCCGAAGGATGCGGCACGACTTGCGCCTTCCATCCCGGCGTGAGCGACTCCACCGAGAGCGGAGCCGCCAATCCCGCCAGCGCATCCCAGAGCATCAACGGCATCCGGCGTGCCTCGCCCGGATTTTCGATCTCAACCTCCGTGCCGTTGCGATGGACGGAAATCGTCGCTAAATCCTCCGACGCGGGCGCGGAGCCGTCCGGTTGAAACGCCGGATAATTCCACGTCGCCTCATAATCATAAAGCCGCTGAGGCAGCAGGTCCGGCTTTTGCCAAATCGTTTGCGCCTGCAAATCCTCCTCCACCACCACGTCGGGAAAGCAGCCCGGACGATGGCCCACATGGAACCCCATCATTTCTCCACGCCAATACGTCGTCTGCTTCTGGAACCCGCCGTTCTCCAGCAACCTCTGGCGCCAGAGCTGGAGACTCCCCACCTCCAGGCGCTCCTTATCCCGCTGCTCGGCCAGCCACTCCAAAGCACGCCGGTTATGTTCGCGGCAACGGCCCGCAAAGAAATACTGCAAGTTGATGTGAAAGAACTTCGTCTCCCCCGTCAACTCGCTCTGCCTCAGCCAATCCTCCGCAATCTGCAAAAATGGGAGGGGTTCCGCCGTTGGCTCCAGCCAACGATCCGCTGCCTGCGCATTGAGCGGGCACCACGGCCCCTCGCTCCAGTGGTTCAGGCACACCATCGGATTACGAAGCTCCATGCTCGCCATCATCACCGCATCGGCCCTCTGACCGGGATTCTCCGGCTTCCGGTAATCCTCCCCGCCGATAAAATAAGGGGAAAGCGGCGACCCATAATGCGCGATCTCCCAGCCGCCATCCTCAATCACCGTCGGCGCGCAAAAGCCGAGAATATATTGGACGCCCGTCTTGCGGCAGGCCGCCACGAGTGAATTGCCGGAAGTATAAGTATTGATCGCCCGCATCGGCCCCAGCCCCAATTTCTCATACTTCCGCCGGGCCAACTCCAAAAGCCGCACGCAGTCCTCTTCGGAATACTTCCACCAATTGGCATCCCGGCAAGCCGGGTCCAAGTCGAGGGGATAAATATTCGGCGCGCAAATGCCACCTGCATCCGCGATGGCGCGCAGCACCTCCTTGTTCTTTTCTGCTTGGGCAAAACCAAAAGTCGTATCGCAAACCAAGCCAAGATCGAGAAGATGGCGCGCCTCCTCTTTAATATTCTCTCTTACTTGATCCCATTGAGCGTAAATGTGACAAAAAGCTTTCATGGCAAATAGGGGTAACACTGGGGGTTAAATAAACACGCCGAAGGCGTCCAATCGAACGGAAAGAGAAGAGCACATTGCTCTGAAAGGCGAAAGGTATTTCCTGCCGGTGGCCTTGAGCTGCTCTAAACGCCCAGCACGCGCCGCGCATCCGCCACATCGCAGGCGATCTGTGCCTTGAGCGCGTCGATCCCGGCGAATTTCCGTTCCGGACGCAACAACCGCCGGAAGATCACCTCCACATCCTGCCCGTAAAGATCGGCATCGAAATCCAGAAGATGCAACTCCAGCACGCGCGCGCCGCTGGCGTTCTCGATTGTGGGCCGCACGCCGATATTGACCACGCCCGGCAACATCTTCCCCGCGTAAAGCGCCTCCACGGCATACACGCCGTTGGGCGGAAACTGCTCATTATGGGCGCTCAAGTTGGCCGTGGGGAAGCCGAGGGTGCGGCCCAGGTGATCCCCGTGTTCCACCGTGCCAAGGAGAGTGAAATCGCGCCCCAGCAACCGCGAAGCTTTTTCCAGATCGCCCACCTCCACGGCAGCGCGAACCAGCGTGCTGCTGACAACCTCCCCATCCACCTCCACGGCGGGAATTCCCACTTCATCAAAACCGAGTTGGTCGCCCATGACTTTGAGCAACTCCAAATTACCCGCCCGGTTTCGCCCGAAGGACCATGTATGGCCCACGCAAATTTCGCACAATGGGCGGCAGGCAGCGTGCAGTTGATGCACAAAATCCTCGGGAGTCACCGCCGCCAACTCCGGCGTGAACGGAACCACCAGCAAATCCGAAACCCCAAGCCGCTCAATCAGCAGCGCCTTGTGTTGACTGGAAGTGAGTAACCGGGGCGCCTGCTGCGGACGCATGACACGCATAGGGTGAGGCTCGAACGTCACCACTACCGCTGTTCCCTTGGCCGCACGGGCATCTGCCAACGCGCGCCCAATCACCGCCTGATGTCCCAAATGCACTCCATCAAACACGCCAATCGCCAGAAACACCGGCCCGGGAACGGTCGCAAGTTCAGTAATGGAGTGGTGGAGGCGCATGGTTCTTTTTTCTCACGCAAAGACGCAAAGGCGCAGAGAGAAAAATGTCTCTCCTTTGCGCCTTTGCGTCTTTGCGTGAGTCATTTCGGGTTTACGCCCCGCGCATCCGCGAGACCGCGGGTAGGCTCAGGATTTTCGCCACGATCTCTGCCCGGGGCTTGGTTTTAAGGTCTTCGATGGTCACGGCATGTTCCAAGGTGAACTTGCCACTCTTGGTCCGCCGGAGCGCCTTCAAATGCGCGCCGCAGCCGAGGTCGTTGCCGATGTCGAAGGCATAGGTGCGCACATAAAACCCCTTGCTGCAAACCACGCGAAAATCGATTTCTGGCGGTGCGATGCGCTGGATTTCATGGGCGAAGACATGCACAAAACGCGGCTCGCGCTCAACTGTCTTCCCCTGCCGCGCAAGCTTGTAAAGCGGCACACCATCCTTCTTGATCGCCGAAACCATCGGCGGCATCTGGTAGAAATCGCCGTCGAACTTGGAGAACGCCTCGTCCACTCGCTCGCGGGTCAACTCTGGCACGGGCCGCGTCTCCATCACCACGCCGTCGGCATCCTGGCTGTCTGTCATCTCACCCAGCTTAAGCGTGCCGACATATTCCTTGTCCTCGCTCATCAGCAAGTCCTGGATTTTCGTGCCGCGCCCGATCACGACAATCAAGAGTCCCGTCGCCAGCGGATCGAGCGTGCCGCAATGGCCGACTTTTTTGGTATCGAGCGCGCGCCGGACAATGGCGACCACATCGTGCGAGGTCATGCCGGGGGCTTTGTCTACAATGAGAACTCCGTCAAGGGTGTTGGATGGCATCATGGATGGCTTTTAAAACTTTGGCTTCCACCGTGGCGAGATCCCCCGCAACACGCGCACCGGCGGCCAGGGTATGACCACCTCCGCCGAACTGGGCGCAGATTTTACAAACGTCGTAAAGCGGGTCTTTGGAGCGCGTGGAGACGCGAACCCGCCCATCTTCAATCTCCTCAAAAAATACCGCGACGACAACGCCCTCAGTGCCGCGCAGCGTGTCGATGAGACCCTCGGTGTCCTCGGGTCCAGCGCCCACTTCGGCCGCGGTCGCCCGAGTAAGTGCAAAACTGGCCACCCGCCCCTCGCACGTAAATTGCATCGTATTGAGCAGCGCCCGCAGCAGTTCGAGCCGACGGCGTGGATGGGTCTGGAAAAGTTGCTCGGAAATCTTGCCGACATTCACGCCCGCCCGGCTCAACTCCGCTGCAATCTCAAGCGTTCGCGCGGTAGTGTTGGAATACTGGAAGGAGCCGGTATCAGTGGCGATGGCGGTCCAGAGATTATCGGCGATGGCCGGAGTGAATGGCAACCCCTCGGTGTGAATCAGCTCAAACACAATCTGCCCGGCAGCAGGCGCATCACTGTCAATGTAAACCAAATCGCCATAGCCGGTGTTGGAAACGTGGTGATCCAGATTGATCCAAAGCTTCGCGCTGCGAACAGCAGCGCGGCAATTCCCCAGACGCGGCTGCGTGGAAGTATCCACAGCGATGGCCACATCAAAGTCCTCCGGCTCCGTGGGCGGTTGGACGACCAGTTCCGAGCCGGGCAGGAATTTTAATTTCTCCAGCGCGCCGTCGTGATTCCAAACCGCCACCTCCTTGCCCATCGCCTTGAGGCAAAGTGCCAGAGCCACTTCGCAGCCGATGGCATCGCCGTCGGGCCGCAGATGGCTCATCACGACAAACCGTTGGTGCGACCGGAACGCCTCGGCGATCTGGGCAAAGGTGCAGTTGGTGCTCATGGGTTAACGGGGATCGTGGGGATGTTCCTCACCCAACGGTTCATCCTCCGGGATGTCGAGGTTGCTGAGGATGTCGATGACGCGCGTCCCCCGTTCCACGGCTACATCCAGTTTGAAGTGGAGTTGAGGCGTGAATTTCAGGATGACACGGCGGGAAAGTTTATACTGCAGATCCTTGCGGTGTTCGTGGAGCTTTGCCAATACTGCATTGGCCGCCGCCTCATCCCCGCCCAGAACACTCACATAAACATGGGCGTGCTTCAGATCGGGCGTAATATCGACGTCCTGCACGGTGACAAGTTGCGCGAACGTCAACTCGCGGCCAATCAGGTCGCCGAGTTCGCGTTTCATCAATTCTTTAACTCGGACAAGACGATGCTTCATGGAAAATAAGGGAAGAGTTCTCCGCGGGTGGCGCGGATTGATCTCCACGCCCACCAGCGTAATCCGCAGATTCTATTCCTACAGGGTCTGGGCGAATTTTTCGAGCGTGTAACACTCGATGATGTCGCCCGGTTCGTATTCGGTGTAATTGCCCAGTTTGATACCGCATTCAAGCCCGGTACGGACTTCCTTTACGTCGTCCTGGAACCGGCGCAGCGTGGCAATGTCGCCGTCGTAAACCGACTGGCGACGGCGCAGAACGCGTGCACGCGCCGTGCGCAATATCCGCCCGTCGCTCACGGAACACCCGGCGACGATTCCCTTGGTCAGCTCGAAAACTTGCTTCACTTCGGCGTGGCCGATGACGTTTTCGCGCAACTCGGGATCCAGCAATCCTGCCATCGCTTCCTTCACCTGATCGAGCAATTCGTAAATAATGGAGTAAAGCTTGATTTGAACGCCCTCCCGTTTGGCGGCGTTGGCAGCGGTGTTCTCCAACTTCACCCCGAAGCCGATAATCACGGCATTGGAAGCTGTGGCGAGCATGACGTCCGATTCTGAGATTGGCCCAACCGCGGAGTGAATGATTTCGAGTTCGACTTTCTTCGACTCGATCTGCCCCAGTGAAGCAACAAGCGCTTCCAGCGAGCCTTGCACATCCGCTTTCAATACAATGCGCAGCCCTTTTTTGGCGTCCGCGGCGAGGCTGGCGAAAAGATTTTCCAGCGTGGCACGCCCCCGGGGAGTGGCCAACTTCTCTTCACGCAATTCAGCGAGGCGTTCCTCGCTCAAAGCCTTGGCGTCCTTGTCGGTTTCCATGACAAGGAGTTCATCGCCCGCGTTCGGCAACCCGGCAAACCCGAGTACCTGAACCGGCGTGGATGGCCCGGCCTCCTTGACGTTCTTGCCCTTGTCGTCGATGAGGGATTTGACCTTGCCGGAGTAGTTGCCACAAATGAACGGCTGGCCCACCTTGAGCGTGCCCATACGGACAAGAATCGTGGCTGTCGGGCCGCGTCCTGGCTCCACCTGAGCCTCAATGACGGTGCCGCGAGGATCAACCATCGGGCTTGCTTTGAGTTCCAGAATTTCCGCCTGAAGCAGGATCATTTCCAGCAGGTGATCGACGCCGGTTCCTTTGGTGGCGGAAACCGGACACACGATGGTCTCGCCACCCCAGTCTTCCGGCTGAAGGCCGCGTTCCTGGAGTTGGCCTTTCACCCGGTCCAGATTGGCCGAGGGAAGATCCATCTTATTGATGGCCACAAGGATCGGTACCTTGGCAGCCTTGGCGTGGTTCAACGCTTCCACCGTCTGCGGCATGATACCGTCATCCGCAGCGACGACTAATACCACAATGTCCGTGACATTCGCGCCGCGAGCCCGCATGGCGGTGAAAGCCGCATGGCCGGGCGTATCCAAGAAAGTGATTGGATTGCCGTTGTATTCCACGGTATAGGCACCGATATGCTGTGTGATGCCGCCCGCTTCGCCCGCCGCGACGCGCGACTTGCGGACATAATCCATCAGCGACGTCTTGCCGTGGTCAACGTGCCCCATGAACGTGACAATTGGAGCGCGGTTTTTGAGTTCATCCTTTTTGGGAGCAGGAGGCGGCTTGGGAGCTTCAACAACGGGCTCCACCTTGTGAACGCCGCCGCCTTCCTTGCGTTTTTCCTTCTCGAAGACAAAGCCATGCCGTTTGCAAAGATTGGTGGCGATTTCCGGTTCGAGGGTGTGATTAATCGCCGCAAAAATATTCATCTCCATCAGATCGGAGATGATCTGAAAGGGTTTTAATCCAAGCTGGGAAGCCAATTCCTTTACGGTGATCGGCGGCTTAATGTGAATGATTTTTTCATCACTCTTGGGCTCTTCAACAGCGGTAGCCGGTATCGACTCCACAACCGGCTCAACCTCTTCCACTGGGGCTGGTTTGGCCTTGATGGGCTTGGGCGGCGGCTCCGGTGCGAGAATCCGCGAGATTGGAGGCAACGCCGAAAATGGCTTGATGCCCGATGCGGCGCGACGGGGAGCGGGCTTTGCCTTGTCAATCAAGGAAACCGTCTCCTGAGGTACAGGCGGGGTGGGTTTTTCCTCCGGCGTGCTGGCCGCAGCGGGAGCCGCAGCGGCAGCATTACCCGAACCCCGGCTGGACTTGGATGCGCCTCCACCTCCCGTAGGTTTGCGGGATGTGGGACGCTTCGCGCCGTGAGGATTAGGATTTGCTCGGGTTGCCATTATGAATTTTATAAAACTAAGGGCTTGGCCTACGCCTTGGATGTCCCCTTTTGATATTCTGCCTGTGCCGTGTTAAAAATTACCACGGCTTGTTCAAGATCGATGCCAGTAGCATCGGCAATGTCCTGAGGCTCCGCGCCGACAATGACTTCCGCGCTGTTCATCCCGGCGGCAATCAGCTTCCGGGCAATAGCCTCCTCAATCTTCAGCGAGGCGGCGAGTCCCCCGGCGGCCTTGGCGACGCTCTGGGCAAAGGCTTCCTTGGCGGTTTCATCCTTCTCGATATTGATATCCCAGCCGACAAGTCGAGAAGTCAGTCGGGCGTTCTGGCCGCGTTTGCCAATCGCCAGGGAAAGCTGATCTTCATCCACGCGGATGTGAATCGCATGCTTGTCGGTGTCGAGTGTCACATTCTTCACCTTGGCGGGCTTGAGGGCCTCTAGCACAAATTCCTTCGTATCCGCGCTCCAGCGGATGATGTCCACCTTCTCGTTATTGAGTTCGCGGACGATATTCTTCACGCGCGAGCCTTTCATGCCGACGCAAGCGCCCACCGGATCCACTTTGTCGTTGGCGCTGTGGACGGCGATCTTGGTCCGGTAGCCGGCCTCGCGGGCGACTCCCCGGATTTCCACGGTTTTGTCGGCGATCTCGCTTACCTCGGTCTCAAAGAGGCGGCGGACGAAATTAGGGTGGCTACGCGAGAGAATGATTTCCGGGCCGCGGGGGCCGACTTCGACCGCAACAACGTAGGCGCGAATCCGATCGCCGATATTGTAGTCCTCCGTCTGGACGCGCTCACGGGAGGGCATGACAGCCTCGAATTTCCCCAAGTCGATCATCACATCGGAGCGCTCGAACCGGCGGACAATCCCGCTGACGATCTCCCCTGCGCGATCCTTAAACTCATCATAGACCATCTCTTTTTCTGCCTGGCGGATGCGCTGCATCATCGCCTGTTTGGCGGTTTGCGCTGCGATACGCCCAAAGTTTCTCGGCGTCACCTCCACCTCGACCGCCTCGCCGATCGCCACATCCGGACGGATGGCGCGGGCTTTGGAAAGGGAGATTTCGTCGTGGGCATTCTGTACCGTCTCCACTACCAACAGATTGGCGATGGCACGAATCTCCCCGGTCTTGCCATCGACTTCGATGCGCAATTCCCGTGCGGGGCCAATGGCCTTCTTGGACGCGGAAAGTAAGGCGTTTTGCACGGCTTCCACCAGCACTTCGCGTTTAATGCCCTTCTCGCGTTCAAAATAATCCAGCCCTGAAATGAGATCGCTATTCATAAAAAAACGTGGTGTCCGGAGACAAAAAAGAGTGGGGGATAAGCCCACTCGCGCTTCGGATAACCTGTGAAACCTAGGGACGATAATCCGGAACGTCAAGCAGAGAAGATTGCTTGAAAGCCGGCACATTGTTTAACATATCCCCTTGCGTGGCCGTGCCGACCCGCTCCAAAGCTTTCTGGGCGTAAGCCCGGTCAGACGCAGAGAGACTCCGATCTGTCAGCGCCTCCTTAAACTGGTCCTCCGCCAGCGGACCCGCGCCAGTGGCCGCATAGGCCTGCCCTAATAAGATTTGCCAGACCCCCACCGGCTGCGACCGTCCCTTCATCAGGCCGATCATCCTTTGCAAAACCTCGATCTCCTCTCCAAACGCGTGCGCCGCATGTGTCACCTTGGCGTGGAGCAAGAGCGTCTGGGCATCCGCGGGAGCCACTTCATAAAGCACGTGTGTGACAGTCAGAGCATCGCCAAACCGCCCGTGCGCGTAAAACGCATTCGCTTGGATAAATTGGGCAGGCCTGTAACGCTTGTCGACAGCAAGTGCGCTCTCCGTCGCCTTGAGCGATTGCTGCCACTGGCCTTGCAGAGCATACAGCGACGCCATCTCGGTCCAGGCTGGAGCCGATTCTGAATCGTTTTTGAGCACCTCTGCCAGAAGTGTTTTAGCTCCCGTCATTTCCCCTAGGAAAATGAGACGGCGAGCGATCGCCACGCGCGCCTCCCTCTGTTCCTTGGGAGAATGCGTCTCAAAAGCGGCGAGAACCGGCTTTACATCTGCCACCGTCCATGCGCGGGCGGGACTCCGCTCGAACACAAAACCGGCCGTATCGAGCCGGGTCAACGTCCAGTCCTGAGACTGCCGGAGGTGATCCAAAAGCGGGTGGAAAGTCGTAGGATCGCCCGCCAAAAGCACTGCGCCAAAATGCCACTTACGATCAAGTGCACGCCACTCCTGTGGCGATTGAGCCGCCGCTTCAAATTGCAGAGCCATATCTTCTGGCGACGCAGCCTGTGTGCCAAATGCCGCCCCCCATGGCACCCAGTGCTCCTTCATCCATGCAACCGCCCCGAGCGTAAAATAGAGCGGCTTGGAATGAAGCTCATCCAGCGGTTCCATCGCCAGCTTGGGAGTCACCAGTTCCACGCTCGGAGGCACGGGCGGCTTGGTCACATACCAAAGACCATACCCTCCTCCCGCCATAAGCAAAACCGCGCCCAGGATGGGGGTAATGAAACTGGAGGAGCGCATAGCGAGGAAATATCGGGGGAAAAACAAGAATGCTTTTTCAGCGGCCTTAAGAGATGCCGTGTAACAGAGCCGACATCAAGCGAAGAAACAACGAATTTGGACTTTCCCGGTCCATCCGCTTAGACTTCCTGTCACCCATGTCCCTCACGCTCAACCTTCAGGCCACCCCCAACGCCCCCCGTAGCGAAATTATCGGTTGGATGGGTGATCGGCTCAAACTGAAAATCAAAGCCCCAGCGGTCGAGGGAAAAGCTAACGCCGAACTGCTCCGTTTCCTGGCCAAAGTCTTCGGCGTGCGCCCCAACGCCGTGACGCTGCTGCGCGGCGAGACGGCACGGCTCAAAGTCGTCCGCATCGAGGGGGCCGAGGAAGCCGATTTACAGCGGGTTTGTCCGCGTTGAGGCTTGACGCCCGGCCCGCAGTCATGCCATTTTGCGAGCAGACAAATGTTCAACTATTCTACCACGATGAAACCGGCCGGAGCTTGCGCTACGATGCGTCAGCTCAACCGTGGCATTTGCCTTCGCCATTCCATCCAGTCCGTCAAATGGACAAGGCAGCCCGGCAGTGGAATAAGGAAAGAGTAAACGAACCAACCAACGCATTTTCCGAAAAACCCACTGCTGGAAACGGCAGTGGGTTTTTTATTTTTCAACCATCAACCTTTTTCAAAAAACTATGAACAACAATGCAAACAACCCCGGCAGCCTGGGCCGGAACGAACTCCTGGCAGACCCCTTGAGGGCGCTCTTCGGAACCTTGGAGGAATTAACCGCCATCTACAAAGAGGCAGGGGTCCCACCCCAAGCCGCACGGATCGCCGCCCTGGCGGACCTTGAGTGCGACTTTGGTGTGTTACCCCTGGCGGCATAATGAGCCAGTGCCATAAATTCAGCGTTTCTTGCAGACGGTTGCGCCAACCTTCCCGCCACGGGCAGGCTCGCGCAGCCGTCTGCAAATAAATTCAGGGCGCCCTTTATGGGATGGTCGTTCGCAGCACCGTCGTGTCTGGTGCAGCAGCCTTGATCGTCCGGTCCTCTAGCGTTGCCGGAACCAGGAAAAACTGCCCCGGCCCGAACGTCTCCCCCGCGCACGTTACCTGCCCCGAGAGGCACGTCACCACAGCGAAATCCCCAGCGGGAGCGACTTCCCGAGGGGAGTCCAGAGTCCAGCGGTCGATCTTAAAATACTCACACTGAACCAGGGGATCACTCTCCGGACTCTGAAGTGCCGGCTCGTAATCGTTGAAATCAATGGAACGCATCGACTCCGCCACGTGCAGCGCGCGCGGCTTGCCATCGAGCCCCGTTCGATTCCAGTCAAAAACCCGGTATGTTGTATCGCTGTTCTGCTGCACTTCCACAATTACATTGCCGCCGCCGATGGCGTGAACGCGCCCGCTTGGGATGAAAATACAGTCTCCCGCGCGCGTCGGAATCCGGTGAAGCAAACTGGAGCAATGCCCGGTTTCTAAAGCCTTTTCAAACTGCTCGCGCGTCGTTCCCGCCTTGAGCCCCGCAAACATATCCGCCCCGTCGTCTGCTGACAGGACATACCACATCTCCGTCTTGGGCTCACCCTTGAGCGCCGGTGCCACTGCCGCTGGGGGATGCACCTGCACGGAAAGCTTCTCCGCAGCGTCCAGAAGTTTGAAAAGCAACGGAAACCGCCCGGTCATCCCGGCGTATCGCGCGCCAAAAACCAACTCGCGCTTCTCCGTCCAAAGCTCGTTTAGCGTCGCCCCGCGCAGCAGTCCGCAATGCACCACAC
>Ga0118677_10009009_pt1 | contig 15759 bp, 18 predicted proteins | sample AliMusrvi5mmetaG_FD_86154 | JGI IMG/M metagenome (GOLD analysis project Ga0118677, IMG submission 86154) | reverse complement strand
CCTCAGGGGCACATACAAACTTCTTGCTATAATTTACGACTTACCGGGTCGGTAGCTCAGTCGGTAGAGCAGCGGACTTTTAATCCGTTGGTCGCGAGTTCGAATCTCGCCCGACCCACCAGTTATACAAAGGGATCACAGAAATGTGGTCCCTTTTCTTTTATGGCTGGGCTAGCACGGGGCTAGCAGTTTGGGTTAGGGTCTATTTAGACCCATCTACTAAAACCGCCCAATACCCTGATGATTAACAACCATTAGAGTTAGGCGGAATCCTGACTGCGCCTAGTATCCAATGACGAAAAACTGTCTATACACATATCTTGCAGTGTTTTAGTTGGCGCCCAATCTATCAGATCAGTAGCAAGGTGAATGTCTGCGACGCTCATCCCGACATCCCCCTTCCGTCTTGCGCTGACTTTTTTAGATATTTGCATTCCTGTCACACTCTCACAAGCCGAGATAACATCATTGACACTTTGACCTCTGCCAAGCCCAAGATTTATTGCAAACAATCCATTGCCACGATTTAACAGCCTCATTGCCCCCAAATGACCAACCGCCAAATCAGATACATGCAAATAATCTCTTACGCATGTCCCATCCTTTGTGAGCCAATCGTCACCAAAGATAGATAAAGACTCCTTTTCGCCAAGCAAAACTTTTGCAATAGCAGAAAAGAGTGAATTTGATGTTTTTATTACCACATCAGAAAGTAGAGTTGATGGATGACTTCCGGCAATATTGAAATATCTTAGGCTTACCGAACTGATTGCTGGAGATTTCATAAACTCTTGAGCGAGTAGTTTTTCTGCCTCCAATTTTGTTTCACCGTAATAGTTAGATGGAATTAAATCAGAAGTTTCTGCTATTGGAGATATAGCATTTAAACCATATATCGCTGCAGATGAACTAAAAATAATTTTTCTACAGCCACGGTTTCTCATGATGCCAAGCAAGTTTTTTAATCCGCCAACATTAACATCAAAATATTCCTCCTTATAAATCATTGACTGTTGAATATCTTTTAAGGCAGCAAGATGAATAACGATAGTTATAGGAAATTCAGTAAATATCTTGTTGAGAAAATTTGCATCTCTAACGTCACCCTTGAAGAAAATCGGGGTTTCCCCAGAAACTCTTGAGATTGCCTCCAAAGAGCTAACGCTGGAGTTAGAGTAATTATCTATGCCAATTACAGGGGTAGACTCCTTTAGAAGCTCAATCCATAGGTTTGAGCCTATATAGCCGGTAGCGCCAGTAAGAAGAATCATGCCTATAAAACCACCAGATATATATTTAAGAATTAGAAGGAATTTAACATACAATAATACGAGTAGGTTCTCGTAAAACATGAGTAATAAGGGGCAAATATGAAACTATCTACAACCAAAAAGATCTCTGTTCTATCTCTTGGAATTTTGATTGCAGCATGTGCTGCAACTACAGGCGTTCTTCCAAAAGGTAATGGCTTATACACAATTAATGTTTATAGGGGCGATGCCGGTAAAGTTAAATTGCGCGCTTATCAACATGCTGAGAAGTTTTGTGCCGAGAAAAGTGCCAACGGCATTGAAGTGGTAAAGGAAAATCAAAGGGTTGATCCATCCTCCCCAAACATGTCAATTATTGACCTAGATTTCACATGCCAGGGACCAGTAAATAGTGCTTATGGAAAAGAGGTTATGAAAGATATTCAGAAGGATGCCAAGAAAGCTGCTGGTCAATAGTAATTAAGCGCACTTATCATTCAGCATAGGAGGAGCTTGCTCCTCCTAATTTATTGCTGAACTAGATCATTCCGCCGTTAACGGAAATTACCTGCCTTGTTATATACGCAGCACCTTCACTCATTAAAAAACTAACCGTCGCAGCAATCTCTTCCGGCTTACCCATTCTTTGAGCTGGCACCCCTTTTAAAGCCGCCTCAGCGATTTCCTGAGAAACCATATCAGTCTCTATTAGACCTGGTGCTACGCAATTAACAGTAATGTTCCGTTTAGCCAGCTCAAGTGCCAAAGCCTTGGTTGCCCCAATAATTCCCGCCTTGGAGGCGCTGTAATTCACTTGCCCTCTGTTACCCATTACGCCAGAAACGGATGACATGGTAATAATTCTTCCTGGCTTCCTAGCCGACACCATAGGCATAACTAAAGGATGCAAAACGTTATAAAAAGAACCTAAATTTGTATCAATAACGCTATCCCATTCTTCACCAAGCATCGCAGGGAATGCATTATCAGCAGTAATACCTGCATTACAAACAACTCCATAGGGTGCCCCAGCTTTAGCCAGATAATCTTCCAGAGCATCCTGAGATGCCACTCTATCGGAAATATCAAACTGCAAAAGATATGAATTCGTATTGAATTCTTTTTGAAGCGAGTCAGCCAATGATTTCAACTCGCCGATACTGGACTTGCAGTGAAGCGCCAGGTCATAGCCTTCAGCTGCTAGCTTGGAGGCAATAGCCTTCCCAATGCCTTTGCTGGCGCCAGTAATAAGAACGGTTTTATTCAGTTTCATTTAGACAAATATAAAGCATCATCGTTGGGCTCCAATAGAGTAAGAGTCCCTTCGCAGATTGCACACCCAGAATCGTCCTTTATGATGCCAGAGGCAGTAATAGTAGGCTGCGCAAGAGAGTCAGGGTCAAGTTGAATTTCTATCGTGACCTTCTGTCCGGGAGTAAATACTGGGACATGTGCAATAAAACTTCTACTGCCCAATAAAAAGCCTAGAGAAGGCTCTACTGACTTATCAGACTTCCTAAGCCTAGATAGCACTGCCGCTGATTGAGCCATCAATTCAAGCCCAATCCAAGAGCCAACAATGCCATTAGTAAATGGATAATCATCTTTAATAATTGCTTCAATAACAATAGAGCAATCATTACTCGAAACTAGTCTATCTACCAGCAGCATTGATGATGCGTGAGGTAGCATCCCAGTTAACTCAGAGTTCAAGCGGTCTCCAATATTAGAGAAGTATTATTCCCACCAAATGCAAAATTATTAGTCATGACCACTTTAGGTGCACTTTCCAACTTAGCGGCAATATTTAATTTTGGCAACTCAGGATCTTGTACCTGGTCCCACAAATGAGGAGGTAAGCGTCCATCATCCTCAAGGACTAGACAAGAAATTGCAGTCTCAATTGCACCAGCAGCTCCGAGAGTGTGCCCCGTAAGCGGCTTAGTGGAACTAACAGGGCACTCAAACCCTAATTTGTTAACAAGTTTCGATTCCATTGCGTCATTCTGTCGTGTAGCTGTGCCATGTAAGTTTATATATTCAACCTGATCAACTCTTCTGGCAGACATCTTGAGAGCACCATTTACTGCCAATGCCGCCCCTAAGCCACTTGGATCTGGTGCCGAGATGTGATGCCCATCAGAACTCTCCCCCCACCCAGAGAGGGAGATATTTCCGGGCTGACGACTCATTAAAAACAATGCACTACCCTCCCCAATATTTATTCCCGACCTATTGAGCGATAAGGGGTTGCAGCGATCAGCAGATACAGACTCAATTGCAGTAAACCCAGCAACAGTAAACCTGCAAAGCGTATCTACGCCGCCAACTATCACTAAATCTACAATGCCTGACTTTAATAACCTTGCGCCGCTGATAATTGCTTTAGCACTTGATGTACATGCCGTTGATATTCCATGCACAACCCCAGTGATACCCAATCTATCAGCAAGAAAACTAGCAGGCGAACAAAATAGTCGCTGCGATAAATCAAATGACTCTGGAAATTTATTATTTGCTAGCAAATATGGGAAGGCCTCCTCTTCGTCAGATATCCCTGAGGTGCTAGAGCCAATAACAATAGCTATACGACTTTTATCAACATGATTGGAGAGGGAATAAAAGCTTTCTTCAAGGCCCTGAAAGGCCGCCAAAAGTAATTGGTTATTTCTTGAGCGATGCTTTATATGTTCCAAACTTAGATCTGGCAACTGATCGTGAACTAAGCCCAAGGTAAGCGATCTTCCGGGGCTGTATTTTTCTGTTTTTATCATCCCTGGACTAATGCCAGAAAAAAGATTTGCTCGGGTTTCAGAAACCCCATAACCCAGTGGGCTAACAATTGAATAATTATTGATATAAATAGTCACTTAACTTCACTTATAACGAAATTAACTTTGTATTCCGGCTGAAATCTCTCTACCAATACAACTTCATTTTTATCTGTAGTCTTTTGATACTCAACATTCACTAAGAGCTTCTCGTCACAGTATATCTTCCCAATCTCACCAACTCTTACCAGCTTGCAGTTTTTTGGCAATCTACCCTCCAATGCATGCCTGGGCACAAGGGCCAAGATAACGTCATCCACAATCAGTTTATTTGGCACATAGAATGGCAAACTAGTCCCAATGCCCTCCGCTATAACGTCACCGTTATATGAAAGCGTAAAAACCCGAACACCAAATGAGGATCCAATGACAGTTAAGCCCTGCTTATGCACCTCAACTACAAGATCCATTGTGTAGGAATCAGACCCCTTGATTAAATGCATTTGCATCTCAAGAACACGTGGGTTACCCAATGCATTAAGACCTGTACTATCAGAGTCTTTTAAAAATACAGTGGAGCATGAACTCAATGCAAGAGTAATGATTAGCATCCCCAGAGAACGAATAATTAAATTATTACTCATCTATATAAACTTTTTTGGCAAAAAATAGGGTTAGTAACCAAGACAGTAGAACTCCGAAAAGTAGTGCAATACCAAAACTATGTATTGCCGGAACAGAACTCAAAGAAAGGCTACCAAAGGAAATTAATGTCATCAAGGCTGCTATTGATATGGATAGCAGCACCCTCTTATCGGCAGGATACTGGAGTAAGAAAATTCCATAATCAGTACCAACACCAAGAAGCAAAGCAAATGCAATAACCGTCATTAATGTTACGGTTTCGCCAGCTAGACTCAGGATAGCTAAGGTCATACAAGTCGCAAGAATCGGCGGTAAAACTGCTCTCCAAGCGCTCCTCCTGTACTTTATATAAATTGCCGCAAATGTCAGTAAGTAGCCTATTGCAATCACATAGGAAAAGAGAGCTCTGTATCTTGAAAATACATCTGAAATCTCTTGCGGTTTATCAATCCAAGAGACATCCGCGCCCGCCAATTGAGAAAGTTTACTAATCGCCTCCGGGCCATTAACACCCGTCAATAAAACAGCAGTTGATTTAATTGTCGAAGAATCCGATTCGAACCAAAGATATGACAACTTTTTATAAAAAGGAGTTTCTTTTATCTCATTAACTGTTAGCGGCTTATTTACTTGACTTTGACTTTGCGCCCAGACTGCACTCATACCAAATTCTTTGGCAATCAGCTTGGTAGCGTTTTCTTTGCCTTTGGATAAAAATGCCTTACTTGCTATTGTTTGCGTGGACATTGATGGGATAAACTTAGTTATAGACTGATACCCATTAATCACCCCTTCAGAAATCAATTTATCTAGCTTGTTAGCAAGATCTTCAGTCTTAGATAGAACTTCTTCCTCGGTCGAGCCGCTAACAATAAAGAATTGGGATGGGCTTGGTAAATTAAGAATCTCTGAAGTTTTTATTTGCTGAGCAATCAATTCTTTGTCAAAACTTGCTAATAACCTAATATTGTCATTGGAACGGAAAGAAAGAACGCCATAAAAGGATACTAGAATCATTGCAGCGATCATCACCTTTTGAACCGCAACCGAAATTCGATAATTGATAGGTTGAATGTGATTAACCAATGTCAAGGAGCTATTCACACTAAAACGTAATTTATTAATATGCGGAAAAATCAGAACTACAGACAACCAGGCGGCTGATATGCCGGCTATGGAAAAAACTGCCATCTGGGATAACACTGGAAATGGTGTAATTACCATCAAAAAGTAACCCATTGCCGTTGTAATCAAAGCCAGGAACATTCCAGGCAGTAAATATCGCCTTCTCTCAAGCGGATTTTTAATATCGTCTATCGAAGCAGTCAACCAATACAAGCAATAGTCTACTGACATGCCTATCAAACTCGTACCGAATGCGAGGGTCAAGATATAGACTTTTGGGAATATGAAAAAACATGCCAGTAAAGCGTACAGAAATCCGATTGCTACCGTTAGAAGCACAATTGCAACTGCATAAATACTTCTAAAGATAAAAAGTACTAGAAGCAATGCGGAGATACCGGAAATTAATCCGATTAAAGAAATATCCCTTTGGATTGACTTTGAAGTGTCGGAGGCAAAGAAAATAACTCCTGACTTAAGTATTTCTACCCCTTGGTGCTTAAGCTTGGTCTCTCCAATAGCTACATTGATTGCGTCAGCAAGAACGACCTGGGCAGACAGCGATTCCACAGAGGCATCAATCTCCATAGGCAAGGCGACGTAAGAGATTCCCGCCTTCTCAATAACCAAACTATCACCATAAGGTCTTACCTTGGTGACGCCACCCAGGCTGTATAGCCAATCACCCAAGAGTCCAAAAGGGTCGTCCCTCCAGGGGATAGGTGAGCTACCCATGGAATATGCAATCGCATTGGATTTATCAACCCAAAAAGCTGATGGCTGACCATCTAATAGTGAAATATCTTCTGAAGTTACTAAACCAGACTTATGAACTAGAAGCTTGGATACGTATTCAGCATAACCATCTTGCGACTGCGCACTCTTAACATTTAGAACCTTGATCAAAGATTTAAATGTTTTCTCCGCCTCTAAAGATACCTCAAGACTGCTTGAACTTAGCAATACAACCAGTGATCTTTCGCCATTTTTGGCTACACGGTCAATAAATTCCTCAGCCACTACATTTCGCTCTGATTTCGGAAGTAGCGAAAACACATTGTTGTCTAGATGCCTAGAAATAACATGCATATTAAGGGCTGCCCAAATAGCAAGCCCGAGGGTCGTAGAAAGGAAAAGGACTGCTAGAGCCTTACTGGAATTGAAGGGTTTCATCTTTGTTCAAGACTGGAGCCAAACGCACATCAGAAAAAATAACCTCAGTTAAGTCGCCATCTTTTGAAATGAAGCTAATACGATTGATTGCAGAGCCACCGACAATTGTAATTTTCTTAAAAAAAGTTGAGGTTGTATTTTTGGGCGTCAATTCAAGATTCCAACCCTTGGCTGTCACATCACCAGAGTAATTAAATAACCTCTCCAGTGCACTCATGTCGCCAGAAAAAATGGCTAGAACCAATTCGTTAATGTACTTAACCGATGGCTCGCTGCGAGCATCCAAGTTCATTAATACACCACTCTTATTTTCTATACGAATTCCCGAGTCAGATACTTTAAGAGTTTGATAGATAGGTTTTTCCGTAATCCATACAATCCCCTTGCTTTTATCGACGATAAAGAACCCCTCAGAGTTTAGTTTTTTACTCACTCCTGAAAGAGTTTTGCTTTGGATAAACTTTCCGCGCACAGTAGGAGCTGAGCTAACTAAGCCCTCGATTTTACTTACTAGCGAATCAGCATAAACAGAGCCGGCTATCAGAAATAGGATAAGGGCTATTAACCTTTTAGCAATACTATTCATGATTGACGCGTTGCTGCCAAAAAGGGTAGAAATTAAACCATTGAAAGGGAGACCTTAAACAGCCCTCTTCCAATCTATTGGCAAAGGCTTGGGCAGCCTCTTCAATCGATCCTGATTTTTCCCCTCGACCCAATTCAGAAATTTTTTGACAAGATAGCTCATAGCTACCCCCAACCTTAATTGACGTTAACGAAAATAAAGGGCACCCCAAGGTTTTAGATAGCATATAAGCGCCTACAGGGAAGTCAGCTTTAGAACCTAAGAAATTAACGGAGACTGTATTTCCCCATAACAGCGGAACTCGATCACCCGCTATAGCTATCAAGCCACCTTTTTGAATCTTTTCAGATAAAAGCATTGCATCATGCATCGAAAATTTAGATACCTGAATAATATTTAGAGCGCTATCAGGGTTAATGGACTTTAAAAGCTGATTGAACTTAACGGCATGACTCGTATGAACAAGAACAGTTAAATTAATGTCGGGATATAACTGTCCAATAGCCCTACAAAAATCCAAGTTTCCCAAATGAGAAACTGCAACAACGGCACCAAGCCCCGCTCCTGCGTGAGAATGGAATTCTTCCAGACCCTCTAATGAATAGAGAAGATCATCAATGCGACCGCTCCAGATAATTAACTTATCTAGAATGCACTCTCCAAATGCGTATAAATGCCTAAAGACATTCAATGAGGTTGGCTTTGGAGAGCTACCTCCGCTATATACATAAAGTCTACGTAAATAATCTCGAGATGACTCTCTAGCAACTCTACTAACTACAAAAAACCACAAAATAACGGGGTAAAGAATAATTAATACAGGCAGTCTTCCAAAAACCCTATATATAAGAAATAGGATTTTCATTCCAAAGGAGGCTGAGACCTCATTTATGTCTGACCAGTGAATCAAGCTAGAAACCTTCTAAGAATTAACTTTGGTGAGTTCACCAGCATTCCAAAGAACAATCTAATATGAAGCTTAGTAATTAAAAAATTATCCTTAAAGAGTTGAAAGTGGGATACCCCATCAAGCGGATACCTAACTCCAACAGGTAGCTGAATAGTATGCAAATCAGCCCAATGCGCTCTTACCAGAATTTCAATATCAAAATCCATACGCTGACCGAATTGGTCACGAGCATCTATAACCCCTATGGTTTCCCATAAAGGATAGATTCGGAATCCACACATTGAATCCTTAATCTCAAGGGAAAGTGTATGAATCCACACCAATAAATGTGTCGCATATCTCCATAACTTTCTACTGGCGGGCACTGATTCGTCATAGACAGGCATCCCGGAAATAATTCTGTTTGGATATTGCTCTGATAATTTAATTAGCGCTGGAATTTTAGTTAAATCATGCTGACCATCCGCATCAACCTGCAAGGCATGTGTATACCCTAACTCCAAAGCCTCTCGCATACCAGTAATAACCGCAGCCCCCTTGCCACCATTGAGTATGCGGGTCACCAATGAAACTCTGGGCTCTTGCAACAGAGGCACAAGAACTTTCTTTGACTCAGCACTGCTCCCATCATCAATAATCAGAATATTGGTGCCATAAGAAAGCAGTTGGTTAACAACCGCTCCAATAGCATCTGGATGGTTGTAATAGGGAATCAATATACAAAGCTTCATCTTACCTATCCCTAAACTTCAAAATGCCGCTGGAATACACAATGCCGACATTGTGATATTTATATTTTAGATTCATTGATTCAGTATTTAAGTCCAAGCTTAAGCGAATAATTTGATTTGGCTTAATAAATTTTTGAAACTTAATTTGAGACATGCCAGAAAAAATATGATTTTTGACCAAATGGACTTCTGCAGCTCTGACTGCCCATTCAATTAATGCCACGCCAGGGACGACCGGAAAACCATCAAAGTGACCATTAAAGCAATCTAGACTTTTCAGCATATCCAAAACCAATTCAACAGTTTGTCCCTCAACCTTACGGCTTATGATGATCGGAGTTTTTAATCCTTCCAAAAATAAACCGTCTAAATTTACTTTTAAAACCTTGCCCAGACTATTTGCTGGGAACTCCTCTACAAATCTCCACCTTCTTGGTATGGCAATTGAATTAACTTTGCTCCGCAACGACTCTTTCAGGCTATTAATTAATCTCAGCCTCCCATCGACCTCAAGAATTTGAAGACCTAAAGGACTCAGCCTTAATATTGCACCTAATTGAGCCCTTCTCCCATTCTCTATGTCGCTAATTAGGCAGTCTTCCACTAAGCCAGATTCTCTTATGGACGCCATAAGCTGACTTAAGGAAACCCTGGTGCCCTCGATTTTGATGATTCGATCAGCCCTACCGAGTATTTCAAATGAATTTCCACTTAGACGAGCTAAATCAGATGTTGGGAACCAGTCATCGTTTGGACAAAACTTGGATTTAATTTCCAAGACATCTTCTATTGGCTTCTTAAACTCTACGCCCTCCTGAACTTGCCAAGACATATCAGGAGAAGTCCTCCATGCAATGTGACCCGTTTCAGAACTACCGTATACATCAACTACTCTAGTATTTGTAATTGAATTGATTGTGGAAAAAATCGAATCCTCAAGTATTCCACCAGCAGTAAAAATCGAGCGAATCCCAGAGCCAATATTTTTATGCTGTGAAGTTTTATCAGCAATACTCTTTAGGAAGGATGGGCTAGTTATAAATACCTGTGGAGTTGATGTATTCCACTCGTGCCCACCTTTAATCGAAACTCTTGAAAACATTGAGCCGCGAGACACTGCCCAATAGATGCCAAAAGGCATTCCGAAAAAATGCTGATGGCTCACGGATCTATAAAATACGACGTCCCTTTCGATCTTCTCGCCAAAGGTGAACTCCAGGGCATCCACCTCATTCTCAAGTTGGCGCATCGTCTTATCTATTCGTACCGGCTCACCGGTTGATCCCGACGTAAAAACCCCCAATGCCTCAAAATTAAAATCAACTTCACTAAACACTCTATTGGCGACTTGATTGCCTACATTCCACACGGATAAATCCGGTGCGTCAAACTCACCAACCTTGAACCAGCTGGAAAACCTGGGATTTAGGGCAATATTTTTATTGACTGGAACCAGGACTTTTCGCCCCTCTTGCCAAGCCGCAAGCAACCAAACCAGAAAGATGTAAGCATCAGAATGGAATAAAGCAATTTCATCATTGGGTACGGATTTAATCGATGCCCTTGCCTTTGATACATCATCTTTCAGCTCAGCAAAGGTTACTCCGTCATCTGTTATGGGTAACTTATCATGCTCATTTAATAGCAAGTTAGATAATTTATAGCTAAGCACTTTTTATATACCTTTTGCGGCAATAAAGCTCTCCAGCGAACATGAGCCCCATAAGCAAATATGAAATAGCACCGTTATATATAGACCAATAAAACTTATCTTCTATCAAAACAGTTATAAGTGCGACGCAGCCGTTGATGACAAAAAATAATGCCCAGGCAATCGTAACTTTCCTTGCGTAAGGAATCTCTAGATCAGAGAATCTTGGGTCTCTTAATCGAGCAATCTTCTCTACGATAGTCTGTGGTCTATATAAGCTTGAAACAAATACAGACAGCAGAACTGCATTCACCATTACTGGATAGAAGTAGACAAAATCGGGGGTTCTTAGTAACAAAGAAGCGCCGCCAAGAACCAAAGCTACAAGTGCGAGCGCTTTACCCCAGTATGGATTTTTCTTAAGAAGAATAAGAGGAATAAGAAATACGCCGGCTACCCAAAATGGTATCCCGAAAAACTTGAATACCCAAATCGATATTGGCAGCAAGATTGCCAGTAGAAATTCCATTGACTTCCATTTATTAAATTAAAAGCTTACTTTGCTCTATTTTCAGCAACAAACTTAGCTAAAGTTGCAACGGAATAAAAATGCTTTCCTTCAGTTTTTGTTACGTTTGTAAGCTCAAGCCCATACTTTTTCTGAAGAGCAACTCCTAACTCAAGGGCATCAATAGAGTCCAAGCCAAGACCATCGGCAAATAGCGATTCCTCAGAGGTAATATCCTCCGGCTGGTAGTCTTCTAAATTCAAGCTGCTAATGATTAATTTCTTAATCTCTAATTCCAGATCGTTCATATTCTCTTAGTTCGTGCAAATAGTATTCTTCTAGATACTCAGTTAATTCTTCTGTTGCCAATATAAGATCATCCCCAACTCTAACCTTTGCTGAAACCTTAATTTCCTCCATTACGGATACGGTGAATAAAGGCTTATTTAAGGGAACCTTGTACCAACTATGATCTTTTCTCAGAACCGGCTCAGAAGTAACTATTAATACTGGTGTTATATCAAAACCACCTTTAATTGCTATATAAGCCGCCCCCTGCTTAAAGACAACCTCCCCCAAAACTCTTGTTCTAGTTCCTTCGGGGAATATTATCAAATTGTCGCCAGCGCTTATAGATTCTATAGATTTTCTAATTAACTCTGGACCCTCAACGTTACGCATTAGCCCAGCTATCTTCGCCAAACCGTACATACTTGGATTATTGAATAGGCTGGACTTAATAATCCCATTAGGGTTTTCTATTAGCGCGATCAATATAACTGCATCGATCAAACTAGGGTGATTTGCTAAAACTAAACGCCCTCCTGATTTCAGGCGTTGTATGTTTATTGTTTGCAAATTCATAACGCCTAGAAACTGCATGCCCCACAAAAAGCATTTAAATGATTTTTTGAGTAATTTCTTTCCATATTTTCTTCGGGTCTCGCTATCGCTCGTAAGGACCAAAATAGGAATTAATGCGCAAGTGAGCAATACTCCACCTAGACCAAATATGGCAAATGAAAGACCAGTGGCAAAAATACGCCAGTAGCGATTCACAAGGATTCCCTCTTCAGTACCCAAGAGGTTTTGCCAATGGCGCACTTACACAAACGATCATCCGTTAGCAGGAATTGAAAAGCCTGAAGGTTAGTGGATAGCTCCACAGAATCTAGACTATGTTCCGCGTCTTTAGAAAAGGAGAGTGATACATCTCCTGCGGGAACAAGATCGATAGCATACGCATAAGATTCATCGGTAAAGTCACAATATTGTCTGTACTCACTAGGCACGGCTTCTTCAGAAACAATAATGCGAACCATCTGCTCACCGCATGCAAATAATCCGAGTGCCTCAACAATGGCTGAGAATACCCCCGCCTCAGAAGAAATGGCGAGAACATTTGAGTTCAACTTTTTATCTATAGTGTACAAACTAGGAATTGCGTTATGAACAGCCAAACTAAAAGACTGCGGTGACAAAGCCCCAGTTTCAGTTAACTCTTTAAGTAGCTCATAACATCTCTCAGACTCACCAAGCTTGCTGCAAAAAATTATTGGTGAACTTACTTCCGGCAAACTATAGGCAGCCCCCAAAGCCATGCTGCCAAGCCGCTTCAATCTTCTTCGATTGATTGGCTGCATTCCCTCTACCTTAGGCTTATCCTCACCATTTGGTGTGAAGGGATTCCTAGCCCATGCCAACCAATCTTCTTGAGTTCTTAGGGATGAACTCCAAGCCGACCAAGCTTTAACCCCAAATTTAGTAGATGAGTTCATCAAGCCATCGACCTATTAGACAGACTTAAATACTAAAACTGCATTACTTCCACCAAAGGCGAAAGAGTTTGATATTGCAGCTTTGAGATTTAATCTATTGTTATCTCCAACCTTAATGTGACGCACCCCCTCACAGGCAGGATCAACATCTCTCAAATTAGCCGTAGGGGGAACTACTCCATACTTAATGGAGAGAATTGTGATTACAGCCTCTATTGCTCCAGAAGCACCCATGAGGTGTCCATGCGTCGATTTGGTTGAGCTAACAGCCAGATCCCTAGACTGGTCGCCAAAAACCTTTCTAAGAGCCTCTATCTCGCTAGGATCACCCTCAACCGTAGCAGTACCGTGTGCATTTATGTAGCCAATATCCTTGGGTGCAACTTCTGCATCATCAAGAGCCAATGAAATTGCGGCTACCTGCCCATTCGAATCCGGCTTAACTAAATTTGCATGATCGCAATTGGCTCCATAACCTGCTAATTCTCCAATGATTGGCGCTTTTCTAGCAATGGCATGTTCCCAGTCCTCCAGAATGAGTGCTGCAGCACCTTCACCCAATACAAGACCTGAACGACTTTTATCAAATGGGCGACAAGCACTAGGAGACGTTCCCTCATCACCTGGAGAGAGTACTCGCATACCATCCCAGGCGCGTATTACTCCATATATAAGAGGCGTATCAGATCCGCCAGCAACCATTACGTTAGCCTCACCATCACGAATCCTTCTATAGGCTTCACCAATAGCTGCCGATGCTGATGAGCAAGCAACCGTATAACTTAGTGAAGAATTGCCAAGTCCCAACTGAATTGCAATATGAGAGGAGCAAGCGTTATTCATCCCCATGACAACGGACAAAGGTGGTAAACGCTCTCTACCGTTAAGCCACATCTCCCTCAAGCCTTGCTCATAAATTCGAGTTCCGCCTAAAGCTGTGCCCCATGACACACCAATATCAGGCTTATGAGACTTGTCGTTAACATCAAACCCCGCGTTAACCCATGCTTCAAATGCTGCAACTAAACCCATCTGCGCAAACTTATCCATAGATATAGTTCTTGGTTTACCTAAAATTTCATCGCCATTAAAGTTTGCACAATACACAGCAGGAATTGAAATAGGTACTGGGCTATCACCAGTGGAGTAATGTCTGATAGACGACTCACCACGAATGGTGCGATCAAAAAAATTACTCGTTGTCTCGCCAAGCGGATCAACCAATCCAACACCGGTAATTGCGACCCGTCTCTTCATTATGAAGATTTCTTTAAACTAGGATTTTGGAATGAATGGCTCAACAATGGCAATCAAATCGTCAATTGTTGTTGGCTTTTCTGTCAGATCAGGGATTTTGACTTTATATTTATCTTCAAAGTCAAAGAGCAATTCAATCTGCATGAGCGAATCGATGCCAAGATCCTCTAGTGAGGCATCCAGCGTGACCCTCTCCTTATCTATACCAAGACGCTCTTTAAGCAGATCCTGCATCGTTATTAGCGCGATATTGCTCATATATACCCAAAATTATTGTTATTTTTATTATAAGTGCTAGCGTTAATGTCAAAACGCCATTTATAGAAGGCTCCGTAGACAAAAGAAATGCCTATGGAGCCGCCCAAAACTATGGATTGTTAAAGTTTTGAAGTAATTTTAGGGTCAGAAAAAAGCGCCTCTAATTTGCCACTAAGGACTGGCGGGACTTTATCCTTAGCAGACCATGATGGTCCAGATAAAACCTCACTTCCCGAAACCGCATTTGACGCCAGGACCTTACCAGTTTTATCAAGTATCAATAGCTCGAGATTGTAACTAAGCGTAGTTTGCGAAAATGTATCGGATTTCCAGGAGTTTATCTTTAGGAAAATCGACTTATTGCCCGTGGAAGCAAGAAGTTCAATTGTCTTATCTTCTGGGGTGCTAGGTGCCACCTCAACATTGATTACCTTAACACCTTTACTTGTCAAAGCCATCTCGACTACCTTTGAAATATCTGAAGCCAAGGATTTTCCAGAGGTGGTATTCACATCAAATGGATTACCAAACCCTCCTCTAGATAAACCAATAAACGAGGCTGGCTTTTCTCCACGCACAACAAAATCTCGCTTATCCTGAACTGCAAGCTCTAAGGTAGATCCGCTTTTGGCATTAATGTTTGGACTGACTTGATCAAGGCTATGAGTGACACCAACTGCACAACCGCCCAGCTCAAGGGCAATTGTTACTAGAAGAATAATTCTCAATAAATTTTGCATGATTTTATCTTTCTATTAAGGTTATTTTGTTAGTTTCAAAATACATTGACCAAAAGATTCTGTTCCAGCTTTGAAACCTAGATCTTGACATTTAGACTTGGCTTGCTCCATGGACACTGCAGAAGAAAAACTAGACGGTACAACCCCGCTTGAAATAGATTTAGATGGCTGAGTAACTATAGTGTTTTTATCTACGCAAATAAAGATGAGTTCAGCCCTTGGAAAATTTCCGAGCACATGTGGTGGCGTAGACGTTTGTTGCTGAAGCACTGAATCGCTACCACTTCTCTAGACACTTTCTAGCCTAATATTTAGTCTATTAGGAGGTGTGTCATGAGTACAAGAAGACGGTTTACTGAAGAGTTCAAGTTAGAGG
>Ga0118677_10009007_pt1 | contig 15760 bp, 15 predicted proteins | sample AliMusrvi5mmetaG_FD_86154 | JGI IMG/M metagenome (GOLD analysis project Ga0118677, IMG submission 86154) | reverse complement strand
ATACGCATCATCTCCGTGCGCTGAAAGGATGAGTACCCGCGTGCTGGGCGAGGCATGAAGAATCTGCCGCGTGGCTTCCAAACCATTGAGCAGCGGCATCGCGATATCCATCACCACCACGTCAGGCGAAAGCGATGCGGCCAGAGCCACCGCCTGCCGGCCGTTCTCCGCCTCGCCGACGACTCGGATGCCCGCCTCCAGCTTGAGCAAGGCCAGCAGGCCATCGCGGACAATCAAGTGGTCTTCGGCTAACAAAACGGTGATCGGATTCATGAGGATTGCAAGTTCGGGGTGGCGGAGATATCTAACGACTGATTCTGCGGACACCCATCGGCAGCGGAAGATCGACGCGAACGGTGGTGGTTTGGCCAGGGGTTGACTCCACGCCAAAGGTGCCGCCGAGCATCTCGACCCGTTCCCGCATGCCCAGCAGGCCGAGCCTGTTGGGTGCTGGTGATCTGATTGTGCAGTTCGGTGCTTGTTGTGTTAGATGTGGCCTTCAAGCCTGCGAGTCGCACGTTGATACCGGTGAGCGTTTGGGCGATGACGTCATGCAGTTCGCGGCTGATCTCGCGGCGCTCCTCCTCCTGCACGAATAGCAACTGCCGCGATAGAGAACGCAACGCGTCTGACAACCGACTTATTCGGGAAATTTTCATAATCACAAAAAAAACACTAGGAACCATCCGAGAGCAAACAGCTTTATCCAAGGCTATTTGACCATAGTCAAGGAAAATATCCCGACCGTTAAAAACGCCCCCGCCTGTTGAATGCGGGGGCGCTTATAATATCGGCACTGTTGAATGCGGGGGCGCTTATAATATCGGCACTGTTGAATCCATGGGTGCGTGCATTAGCCCTATCTCCCAACAGAGCGCATCATGCGCATTAACTTGCGGTGAACCGTCTTTGAAAGCAATCAATGCGGAGCATGGCCTGTGGATGAGATATTTTTATCTAATTTATCTCGCAACCGTGAAAAAAATCTGCGGTAACGCGCTTGTTGATAGGACGCATTCGGCTTTCTCTTTAACATCAAATCGAGCAAAACTAATATTATGACTACTCCATCTGTATTTGTTCCGAACAGTTCGCTGCGCAATACCGCCAAGCTGAGTCTGTTGGCAGCCGCCATCTTTACCGGTGTCGAGCTTGCGCCAGCTGCCGTCTCAGTTTCAAACCTAACTAGTCCGCACGCCAGTCCTGGCTACGAATTCGCCAGTGACCTGTCGAACGTGTCGGGGAACCGGGTGGGGCAGGATCTAGCGAATTCGTTCACTACCGGGGCGGATCCGGTCAACTTGGTCAGCATTTCGGTGGCGTTTGCCGGTGGTTTCGGTAGCGGCTTCACTGCGTATCTGTATGAAGATAATGGTGGCAACGCACCTGGCAGTCCATTGTTGACTTTGTCCGGCACAGTTGATCCGCACTCTGGCGGGCTATTCGACTTCTCGCCGACAGGTTCCTTCACACTGGCTGCCAACACTGACTACTGGGCGGTTTTGGTGGCGGATCACACCGCGCCGGATAAGCGATTTCCGGTATATACAGTGGCCGATTTCAACCAAACTGGCGATGTGGGTTGGAGCATCGGCAATACCTTCGCCTCACGTGTGGTCAACAATGGCGTGCCCGACAATTGGATCATCTCCAAGAACGATACACCCCTGCAGTTCGCCGTGAACAGCAGTGTGGTGCCTGAGAGTTCGACAAGCCTGGCGCTCGCCTTCGGTCTGGTCCTGGCCGCGTCTCGCCGCCGCCGCTAGCGGCATGCGGACAGAACTGAAACAGTCGGCAGTTCCGCTACCTGTGGAGCGCTATCTTCAATACGATAGGATCTGCATTCCCCAACAATCTCCCTTGACGATCCGAAAATAGCAGTCAAGGGATGTACCCGGGGCCGCTCACGGTCCCTCGGCCTCGGGTTCGCCGACTTGGTTGGCATACGCCTTCAACAGGCCGCAGGCGGTGCAGCGGTAGGTGGTGATCTCGAGAAACTTATCAGGGTGCCAAACATCTATCGTACCGGTTGAACGGCCGAAAAGGGTCTTGAAGAAGGGTGTTCCTCGCAGGCGCGGATGCCAACCAATCTTTGGACCCCCCACGGTTTCGATCATTAGCCCCGCCTCCATCGGTGCTCCGCAGTCGGAACAGATCTTCGGCTGAATGGGTTTTTGGGTCTCATCAAGCATGCCACTCCCGTAGCGCATCCAGATTGCGGTGTCAAGGGGCGGGTTTGCCGATCAGTGATTCCAAAATCGTAGCCGCGCTGTGCACGCAGAGGCTTGGAAACGGCGACGCTTCATGGACGCTTGGCTCGAACTCGGCTATTCTCTTTCCATCATCACCGTAGATAGTGACATAGCAGTCCTCGAATGGACTACCCTCGGTCACCTGCCATCCGGCTACCGGGGGGCATCCTTCGACGTGGGGGTTGAGGGTTGATCTTTCACGGGAGGATCAACTTGAGGCTGATTAGACGGTATCTAACGCGGCATTCCTCGCCCGGCGCTGGGGGCTCTCCTATTGGGATTATCCGGGAGATCGCGGAGGGGTCCAAGGGCAACGTCAGGGCCGCGATGGCGGATTTGGAGATGTGGATGGGGTGAGTGGCTGTTGAACGACCCGGTGGCCAGACCGGAAGCCGGGAAGTGGGGGGTAGATCTGGCGCGGCGGGCGTCTGAGCTGGCGACGCCGGATGAAGCGCCACCCAAGTTGAAGGAGCCAACTGATGCCGAAGACAATGGCCGCGACCCGGAAGGGTTCGCGCCAGTTGAAGCGCGTCCCGGACCAAATCAGACGGCCGCGCTCGTCATAACATCCGGGTTGGAACGGCGGCGGCGCAGCCCCGGGTTTGTCCGCCGAATCAGGCACCCGCACATACCACTCCCGGGCCGGTGCGCTGGGATCACGCGCAAGCCACAGGGTGCCGTCGCCCAGCGGCACCACCCAGCGCCCCTGGCGGTCGAGCAGCCCGCTGCGATGACCGGCTTGCACCGGCAGCAGGGTGGGGTGGTCTTTGAAACCCGGATCCTTGGACGCCTCGCGATAATCAAACTCGAATGGAATCACCGTCCGACCGGTGCGATCAATCCAGCCCATGCCTCCTTTGTGCCAGTCCGCGGTTTGACCGCACGCGCGGGCCAGGCCGCCGGCGTCAAATGGATGCACCTTGGTGAACCGGCAGGGGATGACGATTTTCCCCTGGCGATTGATGAAACCGGACCCGCTTGTCATGGCCACCGCGCAGAGCCCGCCCGCATCGAATCCCGACATGGAATTGAAATGCAGCGGGATCACGAGCTTGCCGGTTAGATCGATGGCGCCCCACTGGTTGTTGCGGCAGACGCAGGCCAGGCCCTCTTCATCGAAGCTCCATGCCAAGTCCCACTCGCTGGGCAGGACTTCTCGGCCGCTGCGATCAATGAAGCCCCAATAGCCGTCCTTGCAGACGGCGGCTGGACTGTCGCCATGGAACGGGGCGGCTGCATCCCAAACGCCCGCAAAGGCCGGCCGCCCATCCGCCAGCGTCCAGCGGAATTTGCCGTAATCACGGAGCAGGATCATGCCGCGGGCGTCCGGGCTAATGGGAAGGGAGGCGGGGTCGCGCTGGCTGTACAGGGGGTGTCCGGGGCAGCGGATGAGCTTGCCGGTGCGGCTGATTTTCCAGCAGCCGCGGTTTTTGTTAGCGACATGGCCCGTGCCGGATGGATCGAAGGGCACGGCGTAATACCACCGCCCGGGCAGCGCCACCTTGCCCGCGTCGTCGATGTAAACCATGACTTCGTTTGCGCAATGCACGGGAATGCGGATGCCCAGCTTGATAGGGATGAGCGTCGGCACCGCGCAGAGCACGGCCAGCGTGAGCAATACCCAAGATGGCAGGCGCTGGAGTTTGGGAAGGTGTAATCGCATGGAGTCAGGGCGGGAGGGATTTGGCTGTTTCCTGCAACAACCAGGCGCGACCGTCTCGGGTGAAGGTGTCCGCCAGTTTGCGGGCATCGGTCTGATTGAAGCGCAAGCCGCCGGATTGCGGTCCGGGCAAGTTCCCGCGGGCTAGCAACTCCCGGAGCAGCAAGACCCCACGCCACCGCTTGTCCTCGTCAGGGGGAGCGGACAGGAGCAGGTAACCGGTGACCTGGCCCAACAGCTCGACGGGCAGGCAGCTGGCGAGTTCGGGAAATTCCCCGTCCGGGCTGGCCGCGTCCGCCAACAGCGGGCCGATGATGTTGACCCGCAGATGCAGTTCATAACTCCGCAGGATCCGTGCCGTGTTGGCAGGCGTGGCGGCGTCGGATAGCTCGGCTTGATAGACCGTGGGCAGGGTGACTATCTGCCGCAAGGCGTCCACCCGCTGCCCCTGATGAAATAGTGCGACCGCCTGGCACCAAGGCAGCAGACAAGGTCTCCAGAGAGAACTGGCCAGCATCTCGCCCAATCCCGGGTGCGTGCGTTCCCACACGGCGGCCATCGCCAGTACCGGATAGAGATGTTCCAGATTGCGGTGGCCATTCCCCAACGCACCGGCCAGCAGCAGGGCCAGGGTGCGGGCCTCAAACCGCTCCGGTTGGACGACTCCGTCCACCTCCGGGTGCAGGCCGAGCATTTCGCCGAGCCGGATCATTCCGGTCTCGTCGGCAGCCTGCTGGTATTCCATGAGCATGTCACCGAGCTGGCCGCGATAGGCACGGACGGTGTGAATGAAATCAATGGCGCCGCAGCAGTTCGCGGCTGCCAGCCAGTCGGCGGTGATGAGCGGGTCCAGCGGGCCGAAGGTGACTTTCAGTGGGGCGCGGTCGCCCAAAAATGGCTCCATGGTGGAAAACAACGGCCCGAGCCGTTCGCGATGCGAAAGCCCTGCCAGCGGCGGCAGTCCGGCAGGGAAGGCGGCGGGGTGTTCGAGGATGAACAGGCCCGCCGCGCGCAGTATGTTGGCATGATGTTGCTTGATCTTGTGGAGATTTGCGCCACTGTACTCTGGCTGCGGATTGAGCCGCAGCGGCTGGAGATTGTTAGGTTTGCCGGTGAGACGGACCAAGGTCGCCCGGGTTATCTCCGGATCACCATTGCTGGCGCATTGTTCCAATAGGTCGGAGAGCACGGACGGATCCGGTTGCGGATCTTCCGCCGGAGAGCGCCCGGGCAGCAGCAGCAGCAAAATGGCGACAGCGAGCGATAGGTGTTTTATGGCTGATGTTGTTAGGTTGAAAAAAATTCGATCGCAGTTGGAATACAAAAACCGGTCGGTCGCGCCAAGAAAATTGATGGGAATTTTTCTGCAATCGGTTTCGCAGCCGGTTTGAAATGCGCTATCGCGCTTGAAGTGGAATCAATCTAACGAGAAGGAATTGGTAGGTTTACGACAAAACGAGCGTTTGAATGCGTCATAACCCGTCGATGATGAACAGGAAATCTATTAAGCGTGGCGACAAAGTCCTCGGGTCTCCCCACCCCCCATCCAAATCATGTGATAGATACTTTTTCCGGTTTACACTTTTTTTGCATGAAATAACAGAAAAGTTCCGATAGCTTTGGCGGGTCGAAATATCTATCAAGTGTTGCAGATAAACTTGTTGTGCGATTTTCAGACACCCGAAGCAGGCCCAATTTCGATCTAACGGCAAGTGTAAAGCAGTGTAAAGAAAACCCCAAAAAAGTGGCGAAAACGGGTGTTTTTGTGGCGGGTCATCCGTGGGCTACGACGGTCACGATTCCGCTTTGTCCGGGAAGAGAATCCGGGGTTGCCACCTGAGTTGCGCCCCGACGGCCGTGATCGACGCGAGGGTTTCCGGCACGTCCACCGGGTGAGGCACATTGATGCTCCACCTGTGGCGTGGCGGCTTTCCTGGCGGCTGCCAGCATGTCCGTGACCGAGTGGTTTTTGCCGGTGCCGACGTTCAGGACGGTCGAGCCGGGGCCCCGCCACCGCAGCGCCAGTCCGACCGCCCGAGCCACGTCGGCAACGTGGGTGAGGTCGCGGCGCTGGGTGCCGTCGCCGTTGATGATCACCGGTTGGCCCGCCTCGATCCGGCGGCGGAACGCTTCCAGGGTGAGATCAGGCCGTTGCCCCATAAGCGCTAACTTAGCCCAGCGTATGAAGAAATGGGTAAACGTGGTGACTGCGAAAATCTTCCATTGCCTTCTGATTGATGATTGCTGGCGCCAGATGATTTTTGATATTTGATGGGACATCAAGACACCTCAAAGACTCGAAGAAAGATTGATTGATTTCGCGGTCACCCTTGTCAGCGTGGTCGAGGCGTTGCCAGGCTCCAAGGCTGGCAATCACATCGCCAACCCGTTGATCCGCTCAGGAACCTCACCAGCTCCGAATGATGCCGAGGCACAAAGCGCCGAATCCCGGATGCTTTCAACGATGGCTTGGGAGCTGACTTGCGGGTGGCCGTGGGAGTGGGTTCCGCGTGAGTTGTCGCCATTTTGTCGCCAGGGGATTCCATGACGCTGGCCCCGGCGTCAACTTGTTCAGATTGCGCTTGCCTAGGCCATTGAGAATGAGATATTTGAAGCGCGCAGCCCTTCGCATGCCGGGATGGCGAAATTGGTAGACGCGCTTGATTTAGGATCAAGTGGGGTAACCCTTGCAGGTTCGAGTCCTGTTCTCGGCACTTCTTCTTACGAATAAGCAAGGACTTTGACCTCTCGCACGGTGAGGTCCATGCCGTGAACCACCGGGACGGGGAAGTTGCGCGAGATTCGGAACAACAGCCAGTCTTCCAGTGTGCCGGCCAACTCGTCGCGACAGGCTTCAAGCGTGTCCGCCTGCGCAAGCACTCCATCAAAACCGGGGATTTCGCCATAAAACCCCTCACCGCCGCCCAGCAGCTCGTAGTGGGCCTCGCCCATCGCAGATCGCAAGTAGTCAATCAACATACGCGGTGACACTAGCACCGGATCGTGGCAGCAGCAAGTGGATTTGTGCCACCGATGCCAGAAACAAGTCGTTTTTGCGGTTGACCACAGACCGGTGGTGGCCGTAACCTTCCAGCGCTCGCGACATTTCTCCAAGCGGTAGTTTTTTCAATACGCATTTGCCCCATGAATCTAACAGAATCCAGTCCGTCCTTCCTGACCCGCCTGGCGGTGTGCAGTTGGTCGCTGCGCCCCAGCGATCCCGCCGCGCTGGCCACCCAGTTGCTAGACCTCGGTATCCCGCGCGCCCAGCTCGATCTCGATCCGCTGCGCGAAAATGCCGCCGTGTGGGGCGAACTGCCGGCCGTGTTCGCCGAGGCAGGCATCGTGGTTGTTTCGGGAATGTTTCGCACCGTGGGCGAGGACTATACGTCGCTGGAAACCATCCGCCGCACCGGCGGCCTGGTGCCCGATGCCACCTGGGAAGTCAATTGGAAAAACCTCCGGCTCACCGCCGACATCGCCCTCCAGCTCGGCATTGAAATCGTCATGACCCACGCCGGTTTCCTGCCGCATGAGCCGAGCGATCCGGCATTCGACAAAATGCTCGGACGCATGCGCCAGGTGGCGCGGCTCTTCGCCGACCACGGCCTCACCCTGTGCTGCGAAACCGGCCAGGAAAGCGCGGAGTCGCTGGTGAGCTTCCTCGATCACCTCGCCGAACCCAACGTGGCGGTCAATTTCGACCCGGCCAATATGCTCCTCTACAACAACGGCGACCCGATCGCCGCCCTGCGCACCATCGGCCAGCGCGTCAGGTCATGCCACCTCAAGGACGCCATCGTCACCCACACGCCCGGCACCTGGGGCCAGGAAGTGCCCATCGGCGCCGGCCAGGTGGACTGGCCCGCATTCTTCGCCACCATGGCAGACATCAACTACGGCGGCTTCTTCTGCTTCGAGCGCGAAGCCGGCGCCACGCGCGGCACCGACATCGCCGCCGGCCGCGATTTCATCAAAGCTCTGTTACCAACATATATATGATCAACGTCGCCGTCGTCGGACTCGGTTTCATGGGCATCACCCATCTCAAGGCCTATCGCAACATCCCCAACGCCCGCATCGCCGCGCTGTGCGATGCGGTGCGCCTGCCCGTCGATGGCGTGCTGGCCGCCGCCGGCGGCAACATCGGCAGCGACGACTCGCTGCACTTCGACATGACCCAGGTGAAAGCGACCCACGACCTGGCCGAGTTGTTAGCTGATCCTTCCATCGACTTGATAGACATCTGTGTGCCCACCCTGGCGCACCCAAAGCTCGCCATCGCCGCACTCCGGGCCGGCAAGCACGTCATCTGCGAAAAGCCCTTGGCCCGCACCGCCGCCGCCGCCCGCGAGATTGCCGAAGCGGCTGCCGCCGCCAAGGGGTTCTTCATGCCGGCGATGTGCATCCGGTTCTGGCCGGCGTATGCGTGGCTCAAGCAAGCGATCGATGAACAGAGCTATGGCCGGGTGCTGGCGGCGCGTTTCCGTCGGGTGTCCGAGCCGCCGGCCTGGGGTCGTGAGCATTTCTTCGATGGCGCCAAATCCGGTGGCGCAATCCTCGATCTGCATATCCACGACGCTGACTTCGTGCAGTATTGCTTCGGCCGTCCTACCGCGGTGTTTGCCCAGGGCTTCACCCATTACAGCGGAGCTATTGATCATGTCGTAGCGCAGTATCAGGTCGCGGGAGGCGCGGCGGTTTCCGCGGAAGGCGGTTGGGTGATGGGCGAGGGCCACGGCTTTGAGATGGCCTATACCATCATCTTCGAGAACGCCACGCTGGACTTCAACAGCAAGCGTGGTGCCGAGGCCCTGCGCCTCTTCGAGAAAGGCCAGGCACCACTCACCATAAGCCTCCCCCCCGGCGACGGCTATCTCGCCGAACTCAGTTATATGATTGATTGTATCGCCTCTAACCAAGCGCCCACCACCGTCACCGCCGGCGACGGCGCCAGCGCCGTGGAAATCTGCGAGGCCGAGGGCGAGTCCATCCGCACCGGCCAGCTCGTGTCACTGTAGCGCCGGATTGTGACCGGCGTGAGCGAATGCTGAGCCTTGTAGCGGCGGTCTGTGACCGTCGCTGTCCAACCCGTGAATTTGCGTGCCGTAGTTGCGGCTTCCAGCCGCAAATGTCTGCGCGTGCGTGCGTGGCTGCGTGCCTCCGGCCGCAGGCCGTGACTGCGTGCCTCCGGCCGCAGTGCCCATGCAGAGTGAATGAAATGTCGAAGCTCGGGGATACAACTCTCAACTTTTGCCGCGACGCTCACAGAGCGCCGCTACAATGCGCCTCAACGTTTCGCTCCTTGCGCGATCCATACGCTCATCGCACCCTTGTCGCGGTTGGCCCAAGCGTAGTACGGCACGGCGGTGAACGCGGCCGGGCGCCTACCCTCGTCCAGGGCCTGGCCGGTAACGACAGTGACACCACCTAACAAATCCGTGCGGCGCTCGGCGCGCAATTCAGCCGTCTTGGGCAGCACCAAATGCGTGAGATCGTTTTCGGGCTGATCGACCGCCTCGAGGCAATACACCAGCGGGCCGCGCATCAATGCCACCTTGCCTTCGTCGGCCTTGATTTTCTCGTGGGCCACGACGCGTTGAACCGGCATCGGCAGTTCCAATTCCACCACATCGTCCGCCTTCCAGTTGCGTTGCAGATGCACATAGCCGTCAGCGCTCGGGGTGGCGGGAAGCGCCTGGCCATTGATCTTGAGCGCGACAGGCGCGACCTTCGGATCACTGAATCGATACAAATCACTGGGCACCGGGTGACCCAGCGCCCAACCTGGGATGCGCAAGCAAAGGGTGAACCCACTCGCCTTCTCGGGAGTGACGGTTAGGCGGACGTGGCCGTCCCACGGATACTCGGTCTGTTGGGTGAGCTTGAGCGCGGTTCCGTCATCCAGTTTGAGTTTCGCCTCGCCGGCGGCGTACAGGTTGACGTAAATCTGTTTCTTCCCCTGGGCATAGACGAAACCGCCGATCTGCGGGATGATGCGCGCGATATTGGTCGGGCAGCACGACAGGCCGATCCACGGTTTGCGCTCGCTGCCTTTCGCGCTGGACAGCGGGTTCTGATAGAAGAACTTGTCGCCACCGATGGAAATTCCCGAAAGCATCCCGTTGTAGAGTGTCAGTTCCATCAGGTCGGCATACTTGGCCTGGGCCTTGAGCAGGGCCATGCGGTATTGCCAGAGGATGTGGGAGATGGCGGCACAGGTTTCGCAGTAGGCGGATCCGTTAGGCAGGAGGTACGGATCGCCGAAGCCCTCGTCATCGTACTGGCCGGTGCCGAGCGAGCCAGTTAGATACATCTTGTGGCTCACCACGTCGCTCCACAGGTCGTCGAGCGCGCGCTCGTAGCCGGGAGCCTCCATGAAGCGCACGACATCGGTCATCGCGGAATACAGGTAACCGGCCCGCACGGCATGGCCGACGGCCTCGTGCTGATCGATGACGGGTTTGTGATCCTGCATGCGGCCGTTGCGGGTGCGCAACTGGGAGTGCCAGAACTCGCGCTGTTGCTCCTGGGTGATCTTGCCCGCGGGCTTGACCGGCGTCACGACGGATTTCGGATCAAACAGCTTGTGCTCGGTGCCGTGGACGTAGCCGCGCTCGTCGAGGAAAAATCTCCCCAAATCCAGATACCGGCGTTCGCCGGTGGCGCGATACAATTTGATCAGGGCCAGTTCCACTTCCTCGTGGCCGTCCACGTCATAGCGCTTGTTAGGTCCGAAGATGCCGTCGATGTGATCGGCGAAACGCTTGGCGGCGTCGAGCACCTTGGGCTGGCCGGTGAGTTGCGCATCGGCGACGGCCATCTCGAACAAGTGACCGGCGTTGTACATCTGGTGATTCAAGCGCAAGTCCTCCCAGCGCTGGTCCTGGTCCTTGACGATCCAGTACGCGATAAGGAAACCGTCCTTCTGTTGGGCCGCGAGAATGCGATCGATGATGCCCTCGACGCGTTGGCGCAGCGCGCTGTCGTCGAAGTGTTGCAATGAAATGAGCGCACCTTCGAGCGCCTTGTGCAGATCCGAGTCGTAGGCCGGATGGCCCTGCAGCGGGCCGTCGAATTTGCCGGCTGCCATATCGAAATTGGTGACGTGGCCGTCTTTCTCCAAGCAGTCGAGGGCATGTGGCAGGGTCACCTCCTGATGGGTCTTAAGACGCGGGCCCCAGAAACCCCCGCGCAATTCCACCTGAGCGTGACCCACCTCGGTCAGGCCACGCAGCGGCGCCGGAGCGACCGGCGCGGCGCCGAGCGAAGGCACGGCCAGCATCGCGAGGGCGGCACCGACGCAGGCTGCGGGAATTGGTGAAGAGAAGCGCAAAGGGCGTGCGATCATGGCTGTTGTCTTTGTTAGGCACCGCGGGGCAGGAACAGGCGCGGACTCAATCAACGCAAGCACCGCGGCGCACCTTTCACCGCAAGGGCATTTTCGGCCGATTGCGAGGAATAGCCCGTGAAATATGCATTGCACCCGCAGCCGCATCGCTTACCCTCAAGCCGTCATGAAAATGCACCACTTACTCACATTGGCACTGATCGGGTTGACGGGATAATCGCAGGACTCGGCAGCAGTCGCAGGCAGAGTGGCAGCTAACACGAGGCTGTTGAAGATGATCTGGTTCATCGGGGCTTTGGGCATGACTCTAATGGAACTGATAGGAGTTATGGGACTTATGAGACTTATGGAGCGTTCACTTGGCGGCGGGCGCGGTGGTGTCGTACACGGCCAGCTTGCGGATGAGCGGCGTGCCGACGCTCTTGAGCACGTTGAGGCGCACGGCGGTCACCGCGATGGGCTTGATGCGCTCGATACGCTTGTGGCCGATGCACGAGCCGCCGCCGATTCTCTGCCAGGCCGCGCCGACCTTGCCCTCGACGACATACTCGCGCACCCGCTCGCCCTCGGTGATTTTCTCCATGAGCATCACGTGATCGACGGTCTGTGCCTTGCCTAACTGGATTTCCAGCGTGTTGCCCTCGCCGGACGTTTCGGCGAGGCTCTTGCCGAAGCGCCGCTGGATCTCCTGGCCGAACTCGCGGAAGCGCTTGATCTGCGCCTCGGATACCAAACCGTCCGGGCCCGGCGCGGCGTTGATCAGCAGGTTGCAGTTGTTGCCCACCGATCCGTAATAGATATCCATCAGGCTGTCGAGACTGTGCAGACTGACGTCCGCGTTCGGGTTCCAGTTCCAGACGCCGCCGATCATGTCAACGTCGGCTTCCGCGGGCCGCCAGGTCTTGCCATCAGGCGAGCCGGACTGGCCGTCGAACATGCCGTCGCCCGTCGCCCAGCACGGGTAGGTCGTCTTGCCGCTTTCGCCGCCGATCCAGCGGATGGTTTCCAGCGGGCAGTTGCCGCCGCCGTTGACCATCGCCTTGGGCTGGAGTTTCGTGACATAAGGCAGCACGTCATAGCCGGCCTTGGGATCGGGCATACCGCCGTCGAACCAGATCTCGGACAGCGGCCCGTAGTTGCCCCACAATTCCTCCACCTGCTTGATTTTGGCTGCGGCATATTTCGCTTGCAACGCGGCATCGCCACCCTGGCCGCGGTTGACAAAGCCGGGGTGGTCCACCTGCCACCACCCATTGACCCGCATGTGGCAGTAAATGCCCGGCGCGACGCCGATCTTGCGGCAGGACTCGGTGAAATCCTTCACGATGTCGGCCTTGCCACCCCGGCACGGCGACTGCTTCATGCCGTAGGGATAGGCGTCGCTCTGCCACAGCATGAAACCGCTGCCGTGGGTCGCTGTTAGAACCGCGAACTTCGCCCCCAGCGCCTTGGGCACCTCCATCCATTGCTGCACGTCAAGCTTGGTGGGATTGAAAATGTCCGGCTTGGGGAAATCGTCGTATCGGCGGTGATCCCAGCCGGGCTTGAAGGCATTCACGTCGTAGTGATAGAAAATCCCGATCTCATAGTCCTGCCAGCGCGCCTGCTCGGCGGTGGGGCGTGGCAACGCGTCGGCGCCGGTAGTCGCCTTGGCCGGCTCAGCCGCCTGCAGCGAAGTGCCGTGCAGCAGCAGGGAGTTCAAGGTGATTAGGCCCAGCTTGCGGAGGTGGTGGTGGTTCATCATTGGGTCGCTCCTGTTGGCGCAGCAGATACGGCTCGCAGGCGGCCGTTCTTGCGCTCAGTCCTTGGAATAGTAATAGACGCAATGGCGGAAGGGAATGGGCGAGTCGCCTAACTTGTCGACGGCCCAGCCGTCGTTCTGCCATGTCAGGAGCCAGCGGCAGGACTTGCGGAACGAGATTGCGTCGAGGCTGCGACAGCGCAGCACTGCCACGCGCGAACCGGCGGCACCCACGTTCTCATGGCGCAGGACCGACGTGTACAGGCCGTCGCCATGGGAATCGATGAAGCCCCACGAGCCGCCATACAAGTCCTCGCTGCCCATGGATTGAACGGTGGGCTTGAGGTCGCCATCAAGGAAGAACTGCTGGTCGGCCTCGCAGATGAGTTGACCGTCGCGGGCCAACTGGGTTTCGTATTGCAGCCAGTGGGCCACGATCACGCCGGGCTTGTTCGACCCGAACATTGTGTTAGGCGCTTTGGCTGACAGGTTTCCGCTGCGATAATCCACGTGGAGATATCCGCTATCGGCGGGAATGGAGTCCACGGCGTCGTAGGTCATTTCGATGTAGCCGTTGATCTTGCGCTCGCTAGGATTCTCCACCTCGATGGTCACATGCTTGCGAAACGGCAGCGGAAGGCGGAAGTTGTGGGATTCCTTCACCTTCGACAGGAACACCGACGTGAAGTACTGGCTCTTGCACTCGATGTCGCCCACGAAATCCATCAGCGGCATCGCGATGGCGGGCGTGGCTTGTCCATCATAGAACACACGGATCATCAGTCTCCCAACCTCGGGCGAATCGAATCCCTCGATCCCCGCGGCGGACATCGCCGACACGTGAATGCTGGTGATCACCCCCGGACCATCCACATCCAACACCTTGATCTTGACCTTGGCTTCGAGTTCCGGCATCCCGCCCCAGAAGGCCGTTGCGCCGCGCGTGCTGGCGTGACCCACGCGGGAAAGCTCCCGCCACCCAGACCCGTCCCCTGGCGCAGCCGGATCTTGGGCAAAGGCATGTGTCGCCAAGCCGGCGACCAAGGCAGTGGCGAGCAATTGAAAATATCGGTTCATCTGTCGGATCGTTCGGCTAGTCAGGTGGGGCTGGCAGCGGGTGTGGAAAACCCGTTTGACTTCAACGGGTTTGCCTGAGGCGTTTCTTTCATCAATTCCCCAGTCCTGCGAGTTTGCCTATGGAGTCCGAAAGCAAGTAACCGCGGCCTTGCCTTGTCACATGGGAAAAGTCCCTCTTCGACGTTCGGATCCGGGCAAGATGCCCGGACCACCGTGGTGCGGGCATCCTGCCCGCTGCCAGGCCGCTCATTGGCTCATTCAATTGCCTCCGGGCTCAGAATGTCTCTGGTCTAGCGGAACCGGCAGCCGCAGGCGGGTCCAGTTGTGGGTGAGTTTCCCTAACGCATCCGGCAGCGGGCCGTCCCGACCTAACAGAACTCCCCGCCACCCGGCGTTCTCATCGCGCCACAGCGCCACGTCTGCCCGCTCGGCCAGCTCGATGGACAGATCACCCGCCGTGAACGTCCGCAAGCCGCCGGCCGCCATGGCCGCGACCCTGCCGTCCAGATCAATCCGCACGGCCGCCACGCCGACGGCGTCGAAGGTGACCGCATGGCCGTTGACAGACAGCGTCTTGCGGATCGGATCTCCCATCACGTCGGTCTCACCGGAGGCCAGGATCACGGTGTCGTCTAACAATCTGCACTGGCCGCTGGGGCGCGGCATCATCGAGGCGGGGAAGCCGGTGGATCCGCCGGTGGCCCCGCGCAGAGTGCAGGCGGTCTATGCTGCCATGCCCGCAGCCTTGACCCGGGCAATCGCCTGTTGCACGGCACCAGCCGAATCGACGGACAGCATTTGCGGTGGCAGGCTCGCGCTGGCGTCGCAGGCGCGGCCATCGAAATCGCTGGTCCACCCGCCGACGCGAAACAACGCGGTCTTGCCCCCTGCGGCAAGCTCGCGGAAAAAAACCGCCACGGCCGGGCGCTCGTATTGCGGATGATAGAACACGGCGGCGGCATACCGTGGCTCACCGTATTGCAGGCTGCCATCGGTGGCGAGCCGGAGGTTTCCCGCCGCGATCTCGCTGCTAGGAATGAGGTCGGCATAGATGCCCTCGGCCCACAGCCCGTTGACGACATCCATGGCCACATCCGCAAAGCCGGGACCCGTCCAATTGACGGCCGCGGGGTGGCCGAAGATCACCGCCACCGGACAATCCAGCGGGGCCGTTGAGATGAAATTCAACAGCCGCACGCGCGCGTCGGCAGCCAGCAGCCTGCCGGCCAGCAGCGATGTTGTTAGTTTATCCCACGGGTGCGGCCATTGCGGATGGAAATTGAGCCGGCCGCCGCCCAGGGCGCGCCGCCAGAGGTCTTCCTCGTAGGGCTTGATAGAGCTGTCGTAGTACATGTTATATCAGAGCGGGCTGTGCCATTTCTTGGCAAGCGCGGTGCGCACGGCGAAGGGGGTTGCCTCATCAGTCTGTGCCAGATCGCGCTTCGCCACCCACCAGTCGAGGCCGTTCTTGAAGATCTCGGGCTCATTCGGACAGGGATACCAGGTCGGATGGGTGGCCACCATGGCATCCTTGCCGAGGACCTCCTTGACGGATTGATCAGACCTCAGTTAACGACCTCGTTTTTGCCGAAGAGGTGAGCAAGTTCAATTCCTCCAAAGTTCGGGTTTCGGCACCGGTTTTTTGATCCTGGAGCCCGGATTGGGCCTGGGAAAAACAT
>Ga0118677_10009005_pt1 | contig 15761 bp, 11 predicted proteins | sample AliMusrvi5mmetaG_FD_86154 | JGI IMG/M metagenome (GOLD analysis project Ga0118677, IMG submission 86154) | reverse complement strand
GTTCAGACATTTATGAAAAAGTATTCAAAAAAATTAGAAAACTACCCCTCTTAAACTTTAAACCCAAGGATTTTCATTCATGCATTTCTTATTCATCCTCAGCTTATTTTCAGGAGTCATTCTCTTCTCGGCAACAAAGGTCAACGCTTTTGGGCTCGATCCCGAGGCATGGTATTTTCAAGAAACCGTCATCGAGGGGCATCCTTTTTTCGTACACAATCAGGTCGCTAAGAATGAATTGATTCAAATTTTTCAGAATCACACTACTGTGATGATCTCCAATACGAACGCATATGTAAGATATTACCGTCAGCATTATCCAAATATCGAGCAACTGATACAAGAAACAGATCGTAGGCCGGAGGCATACAGCATGGTCCAACGATCCTTTAATCAAATTCGACTACGATTATATGCGGATGAGTACAGTTTTTATTATCAATGGCATACAATTCATCGACTTCCAGGAGTAGAAGCAATGTATGTCTCTCCATTGCAGATGACTTTATTTGCTTTAACTGCTAATTATTCGGAAGTTTCAGCCGATGATCTGAAGTTTCGTGCTGCGCTCCGAGGAGCGGATCTCATTGTACGCTTAAACCACTCTACCCTTCGCTTAAATCATTTATTTGATCAGTTCATAGAGAGTTATACTCAGTCTCAAACAAATCAAATGGTTGCAAACATTCGCGCAGAGGAGCAAAGAGAGGCTCACCGCAGAGCAGTCGAAGGCTTACAAGCAGAGCACAATCAAATCCAAATGGGCAATCAGCTCGATTCCATGCGGAGAGCGAACACTGAAAACGCTGCTAATTCTCGAGCTCGCATTCGTGTTACCGATGCCCAAGCTGATCAACTTGCCTACGATCCCACTCTAAATCGCAGACAGGCCGAAGCGGCTCTTGAGCGCGAGGCCATAGTTGCCCGTATTCGCACGACAGGAGAGACTATTCGAGGCAGTTTATCTGATCGTCCCCACCCTGATAGAAGCGCCGCGGGTCCGCCGGGTCATCAAAACCGAAGCCGGCCATCTCCTCCGGATCCCGGACAGAAAACGACTCAAAACGAGGCAGTGCAATGCTCTCGCATCTGCGAATCGTCGCGCCGAAGCCGGTCTTGACGACGATGTCGTCGCCATCTTGTGAGATCACCTCGAAGGGCTGGATGCGCGGATCCATGTTGGGCACGACCGTGACGTAGTCGAGGTCGAAATGGCGATAAGGATCAAAGTCCGGCCCCCACTTGGCCTTGCAACGCAACAGGAAACCGGTCCAGAATGCCTCGCCCACCGGCACGCGGTCCGGCTCCTCATGTCTTAATGCGGTGCGTAACCGCGCGATCTTTGCGAGAGCTTTGCTCATTTGCGTCCTCCTTACTGTCAGATGGGTTTAATGTACACCCGATACCGTTGTGACGCGCGTCGCGCGTCGATCCACTACCCACATTGCGCGTGTGGTCATACAATAATCCGTGACATCAGATCACGTTACGCTTTGCGGGAGAGACCCATGTTGACCATTTCCAACCACGATCGAGAGATTCTACGCCGCCTGGCGGCGGAACAAGCCGCCATCGCCAGACTGCCGGCACACCGCGAGAAGGCGGAGATGTGGCGCCGGTTGAACGACCGCGAATCGGTTCGCCCGATGGTCTGGATCAACGAGATTTGCTGGAATGAGATGAATGTCGCTGACGAGTTGACGCTGCAATGCGACGACGCGTGGGCGCAGGGGATCGAGACTGACTTGCGCCGCCTGCTGTATCAATGGCGTCACCTGCCCGCCGACATGGTCGTCGATGAGTACATCGCCTGCCCACTCGTCATTCACAGCAGCGGTTTTGGCTTGCAGGAGGATGTGGATATCGTTCGCACCAGCGAGACCAGCGAGGTGGTCTCGCGCCATTTTCACCCGCTTATCGTCAATCCTGAGGATGTCGAGAAGATCCAGATGCCGCGCGTGACGCACGATCGCGCTGAGACTGATGCGCGGTTTGATCTTATGAGCGGCATTTTTGCCGATATCCTGCCGGTGTGCAAAGTGGGCATCAAGGGGCGCTGGTTTGCGCCATGGGATGAACTGGTGCGCTGGTGGGGCGTCGAAGATGCCATGCGCGATCTGGTTGATCGCCCTGAAATGGTTGAAGCGGCAATCACGCGCTTGGTGGATGCCTACCTGTGCGAACTCGACCAGTGGGAGGAGTTAAACTTGCTGACGCGCAACGATGACAACACGCGCATTGGATCGGGCGGGTATGGCTACACATCCCAGTTACCGGGCGAGACACTCGATCCGTCGCATCCGCACACGGCTAACCTGTGGGGGTGCGCCACGGCGCAGATATTCGGGTCTGTCTCACCGCGCATGCACTGGGAGTTTGCGCTCAAACACGAGATGCGCTGGCTGCAACGCTGGGGCATCACGTATTATGGTTGTTGTGAGCCGCTTGACGTGAAGATGGGCATCTTGCGCAGAATCCCGAACCTGCGCAAAGTATCCACCAGCCCGTGGGTCAACGTCGACCGCGCGATCAAGGAGATTGGCGGGGACTATGTGATGTCGCGCAAGCCGAGCCCCGCCGTGCTGGCGACAGACGTGTTTAACCCGGAAACTGCGCGCGAGGACTTGACGGCGTTTCTCGATAAGGCCAGGGGCTGTCACGTGGAGATCATCATGAAGGATATCTCGACGGTGCGCAATGATCCGCAGCGTTTGTGGGCATGGGAGAAGCTGGCGATGGCGGTGGTCGAACACTATGTGTCATGACGACAGCAGTCCAAAAACACAGATCAAGATGCTTTTTGGCGGCTGAAACAGAAACACTGGCGACGTTTCGTGGCGATCACGAAAACATAGCGGTATCAAGCTTTCCCGGCAGCGATCATGCGCGCAACGAGCCCGCCGGGTTGTAGCGGGACTGACAGGTCGGAACTGGTCAGTGCTGCAGGCACGCACCACAGCATCATGTTCTGGTAATAGTCGGCGCCGAAGGCGCGCTGGCCGGTGTCCATGTCGCCGCGGAAGGTGTTGGGCGCATCCCACAGATAGCCCCAGCGCATCAAGTTGCCCTGACAGCGTTCCAGCAGTTCCAGGCCAAACTCGCGCTGACCACCGTACAGGTATGTCATCGCCAGCATATACAGTTCCGGGGTGAAGTAACTGTACGTGCCGTAACCGCCGATCTTGACCGGCGTGCCATCGGGGTTGGCGTAGTTCACCGCGCCGGACTGACTGAGCGCGCAGTTGGCGTCGCGCAACGTCTGCAACGTGGTCGCTACGCGATCCAGCGGGAACACGCCGGGCAGGCCATGGAAATCGGTCACCCATTGCCCATCGAGCTGGTAGCCGAAGATGAGATCGGAACGCGCGCCGGTTTCGGGTTCAAAAAAGTTCAGATAGTAGCTGCCGTTCCACAGATGCTCCTCAAGCGCTTTGGCGCCGGCAACCAGCCACTCGTCACACTGGCGCGCATAGGCGACGTCGTCCACGGTTTCCGCCATGCGTCGCATGATCATGACTTGCGCCATGCGGACGCCACCCGCGTGCGTGACGTAACCCTTCCAGCCCGGTTCGGGCGCTTCGAACCACTCGGTGTCACCCATGCCGTGCCCGTCGGTGCCGGGGGTGGGCATCGCGATCACTTGTGACAACCCGTAGGCGGGGCGCAGGGTCATCGAGAAGTCGTTGCAGTGCTTGAGCGATTCCCAGAACTCCTGCAGGAACGCACTGCTGCCGGTAGCGCGCCAGTAGCGGTCGGCCATGACGATGTAACACGCGCCGTTCAACACGGTCTGGTAGCCCTGGTCGGGTCGCGCCAGGCCATAGGGCGGTTTGGTAGCGGGCGTGGTCGATGTGCAACCGCCGAAAATCCATGGCGGGCGGCCGTCTTCGAACTGGTAGGCCTTGTAGCCGCGCAATGTGGACAGGGCGGCGTCCGGGAAGAAGTACACCAGCGGTATGTTGCCGTAAAAGCTGCATGGGATACATTCGATCTGCGGGCATCCGCGCGGGCATTCGCACATCCCGAACAGCCCATCTTTCTCAAACTCAGGTCTGTTGAGCGACCCCTGCGCCTGACCCCACACGCTGTCTTCAGTGATCAGGTACAGGTTGTTGATCAATGAGTCGGCCAGCCAGCCGGGCGTCTGCGGATCCGCGTAGATCGTTTCCTGCCAGGCGATCACGCGCCGCAGCAACTGGTTGTGATTGGCTGCGATGAATTGCGCCGCGCTCAGCGCATCGCGATAGTGTTGCGCATACTTGTGCGTGTGCAGGTCTGTATGCGTCATGGCCGGCGTCCCGCCGGCGCGCCAGTTGGGCGCATGCCAGGCCAGGACGATGCGACACACGCGCGTTTCACCAGGCGCGAGGTTGAAATCAACAGCCAGTGATGCGCCGGTCTCGCCTGTGTCCGGTTGCGGGAGCTGGCTGGCGATGTTGGCCCAGGCGGCGCCGGATGTATTGAGCGGGCCGCCGTGGCGCACTGCTGTATCTGGTGTGACGACGCCCAACACATACGACATGTCCCATGCCTCGGTCATGCCGCTCGCAATGAGGACGCCTGTGCCGCCTGTGCCAATGGCGACATCAGCCCGACGCGCCTGTGCTTCTTGCGGCGTTTCAAATCCAGGGAAGCTGAATGCCAGCGTCCCTTGCTGCGGAGCGCTCGCAGTGTTGCGCAGCGTCACTTCAAACACACAGGCGGGCGCCATTGATGTGATGGTGTCGCCTGGGATGAATGGCGACCACGCCCGCATGCCCACTTCGACCGGGCAGGTTGTGTTGAACTCCATATCGACCACCGGGTAGTGCCCCCAGTAATCGATGGATTCGGCAATGGACACACGGTCGTCCAACCCGATGGTGGTGTAACGCGGCGTGTAGTCGGTGGAAGGAAATGTCACGATGCTCTGGTTCCATCGCGGGGTAGCGGCTTTGGCCAGCCGGTCGGAAATCAACACCCAGGTCTGGCCGGCGACGTTCAGGCCGATAAACGGCATATTCAACAGCAGGCGCGGGTCGGCCAGGTGGTTGAACAGGGTGCTGTAACCGAACATGCCGTTCGGCTCGATGTCGATGCATCCCGTGTCGATGCCGCCGAGCGGCATGCCGCAGGTGGGACGCGGATCACCGCGGTAGATGACGCCGGTAACGGGGGCGCCGTAGCCTTTAGCCATAAACGACTGCCATGTGCCGTGGAGCATATTTGCCGGGAACAGGCGCTGGCGACCGTTGATACAGCAATTGATTGTGCGTGAGCTAAAATGATCGAAAGCTGAGGATTGAGAACACATGGTCACACATTCTGAATGGCATAAACCCGCCAATTCATGGGATTACATTAAAGACATACTTTTACAACTTATCATTGTTCTTATATCGATATGCGTAGGATTATCTATGCATGATTACACTACGGGAATAATATGGGGTGTTTTGTCATTTTACTATTTGAATTTATACCAGCGAACAATCCATATTAGTTATTGGTCTAGAGACACGTTGCATTGTCTTTTGAAGAAGATAAATTATGATCATCAGACCAGTAACAACAAGTGCAAGTTTGTTATTTTAGTGGCCGCATACAAGTCTTCTGAAATTATTCCAGTGACACTTCAATACCTGAAGTCTCAGGATTATCCTGCTGAAAATTATCAGGTCATTATTATTACAGAACGTAGTGAATGTGCTGTCGGGTCCGAAAAGACTACCGGAGAGGTAGTTGATCAAATTCTCCATACGTGGCAAGTTCCCAATTTCATTCACTTAACTAATGAACGCCGTAATTTTAAGGCCGGAGCTTTAAATGCGGGATATGAATACGTAGCCGAAAAAACAGAAGGCGTTGATTTTATTGTTGTGCTTGACGGCGATTCTCTGCTTCCCTCCCATGCGCTTCAAACCATAGATGATGAGGTCAGACAAGACGGCGCAAAAAATCATATTTGGCAATTAACGTCAATACCAATGGCTAATTATGAGACAAATAATGTATTCGGTCGTTTTATTGCAGTGGCGGATTCTCTTGGGGCAGTAGGGAAATGGTCTAGAAATGTCCGAACACGCCGGAAAGCTGATCTTCATGCCGGCTCGGGCGTAATAATCCCAGTGAAGTTATGCCAGTATTTGAAAGAGCAATATGGCCAACCATGGGATACAAGCGTCATTACAGAAGATGCTCGCTTGATTATCGGGCAATACAGTCTCTTAGGCGGTTTCAGAATGAAAACCAAGGCGGTTCCCTGTGCATTGATTGAAGCGGTGCCAACAGGGAGCAATTCGTGGCACACGTATAAGAGCTTCTGGAAACAGCGGGTTCGATGGGCAACAGGGGGCTATGATGAGTTTATTCGACTCGTAACAGCAAAGCCAGGTGAAATCTTCGTAGACTCCATATCCTATCAACCCTATTCCCCTTCCTCCCTTGAGATTGCAGGCGCAACATGGCGGCGCTTGATTTTCACAACGAGTTGGGTGATAGACCATGCCTGGTGGGGAATAGGCATCTTTTCAGCCCCGTTTCTATGGTTGATAGGTTCTTTTTGTGCTCCCCCGCCATTGTGGATCTCGGCCGTGGGATTGCTAACTAACTTAATGGTTCCAGCGTACTTGTTGTGGTGGTGCTTCCCGGCTTTCCTGGAATATGGGGGCACAAATAGCAAGAAAGACTTTTGGAAATTCTATTTCCTATCGTTCCTCATGGGGACTGTGTATACATTGCCGGTAGTCTTTACTCAGCTTGTTTGTGTGGTGGGAGGTCGGAGATTCTTCAGAAATTGGAACCCAAATACTCCCAAGCCGTCTGCACAACAGGTTTCTCATTTGCATTTCAATGATAAGACAGATCATCGGAGGAAGTGATGGCAAAACGGATACTAATAACTGGAGGCGCCGGATTTATAGGCAACAATGTTGCCCGCCATCTTACAGCAAACGGGTATACGGTGATTGCTCTTGATGATCTCTCTCTTGGTCGCGCATCTAATCTTCCCGCAGATATCTTGCTGCAGACAGGAGATGTAGCTGATGAATGTGTTTGGGACGCAGTGCCTGGCGTAGATTCAGTCATTCATTTGGCAGGCCCATCTTCTACGCCCATGTTCTCATCTGATTTAATAGGGAGCTTCCACAGCAAAATCATAGGCTTTCTTCGGATGCTGGAGTTTGCTCGTCGTAAAGAGTGCAGAAGAATTATTTATGCTTCTTCTGCTTTAGTATATGGCAATGCGCCTATTCCACTTCGAGAAGAAGGCCCATTAGATATCTCGAATTTTTATGCAACTGCAAAATACTGTCTAGAGAGCATAGCACACACGTACAGTTTGAAGTACGGCATGGATATAATCGGCGTCCGCTTAATGAGCATCTATGGCCTGCGCGAAGACCACAAGAAAGAGCTTGCTAATCTTGTGTCCCAGTTCATATGGGATATTGAAAGGGGGCGAAAGCCGACTGTTTATGGAAATGGCACTCAAACGCGAGATTTCACCAATGTGCAGGACGTGGCGCGCGCCTTTCAGTTAATTCTTGAGCATTCCCAGCCTCTTGGCAGTATGATCTTGAATGTTGGCACGGGTAAAGCGGTTTCTCTTAATGATCTCATTGGCGTCCTATCGGAATTGATGGGAGTTTCAGTTCAACCAAGTTATATCCCCAACCCATCGGGAGAAAACTATAATAGGCGTCAGGTTGCCAGCTTAGAACGGATTACACAAATCCTCGGATACCGGCCCTCTGTTTCATTGCAAGACGGCATTAATGAAATATTGACGTTCCGCAGGCAAGGTTCGAATAGCGACAAAGATAATAGCGATGACCGCCGAGTTATAGTGTGAAAGGGGACCAAGATGTATACGAAATTCCATTATTCAAACGGTTCCGTGATCGTCATCCTCGTTCTGGCCTTGCTGAGTAACACTTCCGCTGTTACTCATCCCGTGCAGGCAAGCCATAGTGGCGTGGGCATTCCTGCCAACGCCAACATCACCGATGCGGCTTATTCCGCGCTTGCCCGGCGCGCGCCTGCCAATCGTCAAAGCTTCTTTGTCTATCAAGATGCTGACTCCGGTGTTAACCATGGCTTCCCATCGGGTCTGTTCGGCGCCACAGACAAAATCCACACCGACACTGGTTGTGTGGATGACCCTGTTTCTGAAAATGGGTGTTCCACAGATGTCAACCGGCTGGACCGCAGTCGCGGCACGGTGCTGAGGCTTACTGTTGATCCGTTGGCGAGCGGGCAATATGCAGGGGTCAATATTGAAGATCCTGAACACTGGGGTGTGAACCTCAGTGGTTCTGGATATGACCTCACTGGCGCCACGCAGATTGTATTCAGCGCCCGTTCACCGACTCCGGGAGGCGTGCAGGCGGAGTTTGGTGTGGGGGGCGGTAAAGCCCCCATCGTGACAATACCCTACACATCGACCTATATCACAGTGTCGATCCCGCTGAGCACGCTGAGTCCGCTCCCGAATTTGTCGTCCACCCACATCTTATTCGCGATTGTGATGAACAATAGTTATGCGCCGAATGGCGGGACAATGCTGTTGGACAACATTCGCTTTGAGCCGGTTCCTGTCTTTCAACAAAGCGTGTTGGGGTTTCCTCTCAGTACTCAAACGTTCGGCGTTATTCCGCGCTCGACGCCCGCCAGCGGGCGTGAGCCGTTCCCAGTCGATCAAGTCAACCGCAATATCACAACGATCTATGAGTCGGCGCTGACACTGATGGCATTGTCTCAACGCGGACTGCCAGATGATCTTAACAATGCGCGACTCATTGCAGACACTTTTCGCTATGCACTCGCACACGACAACGCGGGCGATCCGCTGCCGCTCGGGCAGAGCGGAAATACTGGCTTGCATAATGCGTATATGAGCGGCGACGTTGCGCTGTTCAACGACCAGATATCCGGCCCGGCGCTGGCGGGTCAATCGCGGTTGTCCGGATACAGTTGCGGAATAGCAGCCACGGGTTACTGCCTGGTGCTCGACGGAGCTTCTGGAGGGAATAACGCGTTTGCAATCCTGGCTCTGGCAAACGCTTATCAACAGTTTGGCGATTCACGCTACTACACCTCCGCGCTGGAGATCGCAAACTGGATCAGCAGCAATCTGACGGACACCACCGGAACGGGCTACGGCGGTTATTATCTTGGCTACCCTGACCACGGGATCACTCCAAAGGTTTTGAACACTGGCAAATCTGTTGAGAATAACGCCGATATCTATGCTGCATTCACGGCGCTATCTGCCATTGCGAAGCAACGCGGTGATACCCTCGGAGCCACTCAGTGGACCGCGCGCGCCAATGCTGCTGGCGATTTCGTTATGCAGATGTTTGACCCAATAGCAGGTCGTTTCAATGTGGGGACAGTGCCAACTGGCACTTTGCCCGGCCCAGGAATTTGTGCAAACGGGCTTCAACTGGGCAATGACGTAATCAACACATGTGATTTCCTGGACTCAGACACGTTTACAACACTGGGAATGGCGTCCTCACCACGTTATCGAAACATGATCGACTGGCGCCAGCCGATTTCGTTTGCTTTGAACACTTTCGGGGTAACAGTGACTGTTGGCGGCCAATCGTATAGCGGCTTCAACATCGTATCAACCCCGATCACAGGCCCAAATGGCATCGCGTGGGAATTCACGGGACAGATGGTCGTGGCGATGAAGTATGTTGATTTGCTCTACGCCACATCTGAGTTTCAGGACAATATCACGTTTTACCTTAATCAGATTCGGCAGGCACAACTGTCGGCGCCATTTGGTGATTCCAATGGGCTGGCGGCCAGCACAATGCAGGATGGCGATATCCTTCCGCCAATCGAGCAATGTCTGAGCACGCCATTCCAATGTATTCCTGAGCGCGTCGGACTGGCAGCGACGACGTGGGCCATTTTCGCCGAACGGGATTTCAATATCCTGAACAGCGCAGGGGCATACCATGCATTCCTGCCTCATATCCTGCGCTGATCGCTCGGCTACTGGAGTCCGGATGCAGTGACTACGGCACAACTGCTGTTCAATGCATCCTGGCTCATTCAGGCTAACAGGCTAAAGGTCTATGCTCCGATGTATTTGCCGCGCGCCAGCGTGCGCAGCGCATACAGGCTGGTGCTGGCTGTAAGGAACAAAGTGTGCCCATCAGCCTCGCCCCAGTTTAGATTGGCAGTGACTTCGGGCATATGGATGCAGCCGAGCGCCGCTCCTGACGGCGAAATCACCCATACCCCGTAAGGTCCGGTGCAATAGATGTTCCCGTGTTCGTCCAGCTTTAACCCGTCCGGCACGCCTTCGTCCAGACCACGCGGGAAGTCGAACAACACGCGGCCGTTCTGCAATGTCCAGTCAGCGCTGACATCGAATGCGCGCATGTGCATGCCGATGGTGTCATCCACATACAGTGTGCGTTCGTCGAGGCTGAGCGCCAACCCGTTCGGCGCTGAGAAGTCATCGACGAGCAGCGTCGGTTCGACTGCGCCCGGCGCAAGCCGGTACACACCGCGGAATGACAGTTCCTGCTCGCCTGGGCCGCCCAATCCCTCCATCAACCCGTAGTGCGGGTCGGTGAAGATGATCCCACCGTCGCTGGCAACGATGATGTCGTTGGGCGAGTTCAGCCGTTTGCCCTGGTAATGGCTGGCGATTACCTCGATTCCGCCCGTTGTCCCCGCTGTGCCAGCGCCTTCGCGCGTGACGCGCCGGGTGTGGTGCTCGCAAGACAACAGCCGCCCCTCATGGTCGATGGTGTTGCCATTACAGTTGTCACTTGGGCTGCGTTTGACGATCAAGCCGTCTGTGTTGGAATACGCGTAGAGCGTGTTGGCGGGGATGTCGGAGAAATACAGGCAATGTCTGGATCGGTCCCAGATCGGCCCCTCAGTGAACATGAACCCGCCGGCCAGCTTTGCGAGCTCGGACGCTGGATCAACCAATGCCTTGAACGCGCTGTCGAATACTTCGATCAACATGGCAACTCCCTCTTTCACATCCCTGGCGGTAACGCAAGGGATACGCTAATCAAACTATACCTTTTATACTGGCGAGTAGTTACGCGACATCGTCGTGACCGGCGACGTCATATCCACGCCACGCGACATTGTTCGCCAGACCCACCGCTTGCGGCCATGCGACGGCGTGTTCGGCGCTCGCAGCCCAGCGCAGGCGGTTGTCTTCTGTGTCGAACGTGAGCATGATCTGGTAATTGAACTCAGTTGGCGCGGCGCCGATTGCCTCTGTGACTTGCGCCGGATACAGGCGTAGACATCGCGACCGTTGATACCCCGCCTGCTTACGCAACGCCGGCACGTATACGTCGGTATACATGCGCTCGAAATTATCCGCACTGGCTGCGGGGACAATAAAGTAAATCTGTAGTAAAACCATCACGGCCTCCTGACCCGTATTGTCATTCACTTTTTATTTCTGCTTCCGTTCTACAATCCCTTGTAACCCAGCTCTCGCAATCAGGAGAAAAATGAAAATAGGATTTGGCGCGCAACTTTGGCTGAAGGATAACCACTATGAGAACTTCCATCGCATGTTGGACGAGATGGCGATTGTCGGTTTGGACGGCTTCGAAGTCTGCTACTCGTTTCTGATCGATTGGTATGAGCGCAAACCAGCAGAACTGGCCCGACTGCTCGCGATGCACGGGCTTGAACTCTCCAGTTATTACTGGGGAATCAACTTCAACAACAAAGAAGCCTGCGCGCGCGGGGTCGAAGAAGTGAAACGGCGCTGCCGGTTTGTGGCAGCCATCGGCGGACAGTATGTGTTGCTCGACGGCGGTGAAAAGGACTGGCGCGCTGCGCAGGAATATGCCAGCGTCGATGATTACATCAAGTTCATCGCCGAAACGGCCAACCACCTTGGCGAGTATGCGCGTTCTCAGGGTGTCACGCTGGCGTGGCATCAGCACTGGGGCAGTATCTTCGAGACCCAACCTGCGCTCGAAAGGCTACTGGCGCTGACCGATCCAGCGGTGGTCGGCTTTTGTTGCGACGTCGGGCAGATTGCCCTGAGCGGTTTCGATGTCGTCGACATTGTGCGGCGCTATGTCGACCGGATCAAGTTCATGCATTACAAAGACATCACCTTTGCGGGGCGGCCGCAAGAGGAACTATGGCCGGGGTATCGCGTCCCGGCAGACGAAGGCGCCTATGCCGTGGACTCGCGCGGCCGTTTTGTCGAACTCGGTCGCGGCGTTGTGCCATTCAAGGAAGTGACGAAGATACTGCTCGATGCGGGTTATGACGGCTGGCTCGTCGATGACTTCGACTACTCCGGTTACTCGCCGGTTGAGTCTACGCGAGCGTGCAAGGAGTTTATCAATCGGGGATTGGGAATCTACAGCGAGCGTGATCGTCGCGAGGGTCATGCCAAGTAAATCAACAGCTGTTTATCCAGGCACACGGCACACGGTTACAGACGAACAGAAACGTCGCGCCTTACCGTGGAGCCTGGGCGCCGGGGTGTTTAACAGCATCTTTGCGCTCTGGACTTTTAACGGCTCCGTTTTTCTCTTGTTTCTAAGCGAGTTAGGATTGCCCAAGGGGCAGATCGGCGCGTTGCTGTCGCTCTTCCCTTTCTGTGGATTACTCGCGCTCGTGTTTGCGCCTGTCGCCAATTGGGTGGGGCGCAAGCGGGTTTTCCTGGCGTGCTATGGCAGCCGGAAAGTGGTCATCGCAGGTCTGCTGTTGCTCCCGTGGATTGTGGCGACGGCCGGCCAGACCGCCGCGATGGTCTTTCTGTTTGCAGTTGTGATTGTCTTCGCGGTGTTGCGAGCGCTGGCGGAAACCGCCTACTACCCGTGGTTCCAGCAGTTTGTCCCCAATGCCGTTCGTGGCAAGTACGCGGCCATCGCCATCGTGTTCGGCGCGGGGGCATCCAGCGTCGCGTTGCTGGTGGCTCGGCAGGTGCTCGACACAGGCGTCGGCTTGTCGCGATATCTCCTGTTGATGGGCATCGGTTCGGTGCTTGGGCTGATTGGTGTGCTGATGATGGTGCGGGTTCCTGGTGGCGAGCCAGTGCGCGAAACCACCCTGCGCGGAACACACCTGAAAGACATGGCCGGGGCGCTGCGCGACCGCAACTTCGTTGTCTATCTGTCTGGCATGGGCGCGGTCACGATTGGGACGATGCTGTTGATAAGCTTTTTGCCGCTCTATGTCAAGGAAAAGATCGGCTTGCCGCCCGGGTCCGTTGTTGCGCTGGATACCGCCGTGATGCTCGGCGGCGTGCTTGCCAGTTTCACATGGGGTTGGCTGGCTGACCGCGTGGGCAGCCGGCCTGTGTTGACGCTGGCCGTCGGAGTCATCGTCTTCGTTCCAATGGGTTGGATGCTGTTATCGCCGCAGGCGCCGCAGGTAGCGGTCTTGTGCGCGCTGTTTTACTTCGCCTATGGCGTGGCGTCAAACGGGATCAATATCGGATCGGGGCGGTTGTTGTTTAATGGGGTGATCCCGCATGAGAAGAGCTCCGCCTATACCGCCATCTACTATGCCTGGATGGGTGTCACAGGCGGGTTTGCCCCACTCGTCGCCGGTGGGCTCCTGTCGGTCACCGAGGGCTGGCAGATTGCCATCGGGGGCGCCGTGGTGGATGGCAACAACCTGTTGTTCATCTTGTCGTTGGCGCTCCTCGCGTTCGGCTGGATCGCCTATCGCCGGGTCAGACCCGATGATATCTATAGCACCCGCGCAACTCTGCGACTCGGTGTGGCGCGCGCAGAGCGCGTAGCGCGCACAGTATCCCGGTTGATAGCCAGGTAGCGAGAAATAACATGAAAAACACACTTACCCTCCTTACTCCCGCATCGTGGTGGGCGGCCCGCTGGCGTGACGCCTTGCCGGCCGGCAATGGGCGCATCGGCGCATCGGTCTATGGCGCCATTCGCGATGAGACGATTCTGTTGACGCACGAGGATCTGTGGTGTAAACAGATTCGCCAGGAATTGCCCGATGTGAGTGGTCATCTGCCTGAGGTGCGTCGCTTGTTATTGGAGCGGCGCGTTGAAGACGCCGAGTATATCCTCAGTAACGCGATCAAGGCGACCGGGTATCGCGGCGGGTGCGCTTATCCGACGCCGCTGGGCGACTTGAAGATCAGCATGCCGTGCAGCCACCCGTTCAAGGAATACCGGCGCACACTGGACATGGAGCGTGGTGAAATCCGGGTGACGTGGCGCGATGGAGACACGCGCTATAACCGTGGTCTCTTTGTGTCGCGCGCCGATGATCTGGTGGTGTATGAAATTGATCGTCACGGCCCAGACCAGATCAATGCGACGATCAGCCTTGACCTGCACGATCGCTTTGACGCCCTCAAGCCCTTCGGCATGCCGGCTGCCGACCTGCCGCAGCAAGTCGAGGTCGTCGCCGCAGGCGACACGGTCTGCTATGCGGCGCGTAATGACGATGGGACTGACTTTGGCGCCGTTGCCCGCGTGATCTGCGCCGGCGGCGCATTGGCGGCAGAGGGGCGCACCATCGTCGTCAGGGGTGCGGATCACGTTACCGTCTATGTGGCCGTGTTCATCAAGGACGAACGGCGCGCAGCGTGGGATCGGCTGTGCGCTATGCTGGCACAGGAGACGCGCACCTACGCGGAGTTGCTGCAACGTCACGTTGCCTTGCATGGCGCACTGTTCAACTCGGTCTCGCTTGACCTTGGCGCGGATCACGCATCACACACCCTGTCGAACGAACACCTGTTGTTGCAGGCGTATCAGGGCGAAGCGCCCATAGCCTTGATCGAGAAGGTGTGGGCTTATGGCCGTTACCTGCTGATCTCCAGTTCGCGCGAAGGCGGGCATCCGTGCCCGCTTCAAGGTTTGTGGTGTGGCGAGTACGATGGCTTCTGGACGTTCAACATGGCGAACGAGAACATCCAGATGATCTACTGGCAGGCGCTTTCGGGCAACATGCCGGAGCTGCTGCTGGCGATGTTTGACTACTACGATCGCTCGCTCGAAGACTTCCGCACAAACGCGCGCAACCTGTACGGTTGTCGCGGCATCACCATCGGCGCGGTCAGCGCGCCTGGCACGGGGCTGTTACAGGACTTGCAGCCGCACATCCTGCACTGGACGGGCGCGGCGGGCTGGCTCGCGCAGCATTACTACGACTACTATCTGTTCACGCGCGATGAGGTTTTTCTGCGCGAACGGGCGCTCCCATTCTTATACGAAACCGCGCTGTTTTACGAGGACTTCTTCATCATCGGCCCCGACGGGTATTACATGAGCCTGCCCTCGCAGTCGCCCGAGAACACGCCTGGCAACTGGCTGAAACCCGGCCAGCTCGACGGCATCAAAACCGTCATCTACAAACAGAAACGGCAGGATTGGAAAAATGCAGATGTGGTGGTAACGACAATTCAAAGTCTGGCGGCACGCAACCGGTTCCTGCACGAATTTGCGCCCACGGATTTTCAGCTTATCATCAGCGACGAAGCTCACCGCACCATCAGTGGTAACAACCGGGCAATCTTCGAGTATTTTGTTGGTGCAAAACTGGGGCTGACTGCGACGCCACGAGATTATCTCAAGGGTTTGCAGGACGGTGATCGGCAAAATGACCCGCGTGAATACGAACGCCGATTGCTGCTAGACACCTACCGCACCTTCGGCTGCGAAAATAGTCAGCCAACCTACCGCTACTCATTGCTTGATGGCGTGAAGGAAGGCTACCTCATCAATCCGATTGTGGTTGATGCACGCTCAGAGATTACCACAGCGTTGCTTTCGGAG
>Ga0118677_10009004_pt1 | contig 15761 bp, 13 predicted proteins | sample AliMusrvi5mmetaG_FD_86154 | JGI IMG/M metagenome (GOLD analysis project Ga0118677, IMG submission 86154) | reverse complement strand
GACAAATCCTGTATTATTTTTGAAAACCACCGGAACTAACTTACAGAGTTGAAAAAAAGTATTCACATATAAGATTTCAATATTGGACTTTTTCAAAGTGAATTTGAGTACAATGTTGAAAACAAAAAAAATCAGACCAAGAACAATGAAGATTAAAACATGGTAATTCATAGGGACTTTTTAAATGATTAAAATCAAAAAATAATTGTGTCCTTAAAATTAGAAAAAATAATTGAACTGTGGTAAATAAAAGAAATTAACTTCAAATAAATGAAATATTTACGGTCACTCAATAAAGAAACCCCTTAAAATATATCTTGCTTTTTGTGTGGAAATTGACTAATATTGTAACAGGAATTTTAAAAAACAACAACTTTCAATGTTGATTCCAAACCTGACATAATATTCTCTGAACACCTTTCTATTATTGTAATAAGACTTTAGGGTACCCCATATCATAGCCATATGTACACCATATGTAAGCCATATATAACCCAATTATAGCATATGGGGTAAATATTGGTTAAGTATTGACTGTATTCGGGGGTTGTTTAGATTAGAGGAAAGTTATCCTGGGAACAAATGACTTTTTAAGAACCGATATCTGACCGAATTAATCAAGTGCAAAAACATTGCCCCATTTTTTGTATGGATTGATTACCAGGTTGGAGTTAAAATATCTGGGATCGCTTGTGACTTCCATTCCAACCCAATCGGGAATGATGACTTGTTCGTCGGTAGATTTCAATTCAACTTCTGCTACGACCAGTCCTTCGTTGAATCCGATAAACTCATCGACCTCCCAAAGGTGTCCGTCCGCCATGATGTTGTATCTCAATTTCTCAATCAGTGGCTTTTCACAAATGGTTTCGAGCATTTCGTTGGCCTCTTCAACAGGGATGCGATATTCAAATTCCGTCCGTTCAAACCCTTTCGTCAATCCCTTGATCGTGATAAATGCATTCTCACCGGCAACACGAATTCTTACAGTTCGTTCCTTGTCCCGGTTGAGGTAACCCTGCCGGTAAAGGACGCCTGTTGCGAATAATTTATACGATTCATTCCTTACCCGAAACTTACGTTCTATTTCTTTTGCCATAATGAAAATGATGGAATTGCAAAGTTAAAGAGAAACGATGCAAACTGATGATTTGTTCATAAATATTTGATCTATTTTAAAACCTGAACGTGTAGTTTGTTTCGTTCCAGTCTGTAGACTGCGAAAAATAAAATCATCCCGATGAGAAAAAAGACACTGATGGCCATTACAGAATACCGCATGCTGCCGGTGATGAGTTCGATGAGGCCAAAACTGAAGGTTCCGGCTACTGTTGCCAGTTTTTCCATCACGTCGTAGAAGCTGAAAAACGAGGTATGATCCTGGGTCTCAGGTAGCATTTTTGAGTAGGTTGATCGGGCAAGACTCTGTGAGCCACCCATTACAATCCCGATGAAAAATGCTACTGTGATGAATCCTGCGGCATTGGTGATGAAATAGGCTCCGATACAAATCAGGACCCACATGGCCACGGCGATGAGTAAAGCCAGGATGTTTCCGAATCTTTCGGACAGTTTTGCAAAGAGCCACGATCCTAACATGCCGACCAGCTGGATGACCAGGATGGTTGGAATCAGGACAGTTTCGTTGAGGTGGAGTTCTTTTTCGCCAAAGGTTACCGCCATGAACATGACTGTCAGTAACCCCATCATGGTAAAGAAAAATCCTATCAAAAACAGACTCAGTCTTAAAGAACCCCTGACTTTAAAGAAGACAGACCGCAGTTCACGATAGCCATGCCATAGCAAATGTCCTTCGTTTTTGGTTTGGCCAAATGTATATTTTGGAAGTCTCCTGAAAGTGATCTGTGAAAATCCTATCCACCAAAGAAAGACAGAAAGGAACGAAATCCGTGCGGGTAGGGTTCCGTTTTCGATGCCAAACAGACCCGGCTTCATGATCATCAACAGATTAAATAGCAATAAAACCACTCCTCCGAGGTATCCCATGGCGTATCCCTGAGCGCTGATCCGGTCCTGATCCTTCTCGGGAGCAATGACAGGCAGGAAAGAATTGTAGAAAACAATGCTGCCTCCGTAACCCAATGTTCCAAGGGCAAAGGCAATGACACCCAATTCAATGGTGTCGCGACCGGTAAAGAAAAAGAGCATTCCACATGAAAGGGCGCCTATCCAGGTGAAGATTTCCATGAAAAGTTTCCGCCGGCCGGTGTAATCGGCTATGGATGAAAACAGGGGTGAAAACATGGCAACCAGAAGATACGCCGCTGCAATGGCCCATGAATAAAGGACTGTGTTGCGGACATCGTATCCAAAAAAAGAAACCAGATCACTTTTTCCGTGACGGGTCACCTGGTTGTAATATATCGGGAAGATGGCCGATGCGATGGTTAACTGGTAAACAGAGTTCGCCCAGTCGTACATGATCCATCCCCGAATAATTTTCTTATCACCTTTCATTCAATAACAGGATTAGCTGTGGCGTAAGCCGTGACAGGGGCAAAATTAATTATTCCGACTGAATTATACAGTTTAATAAATTTTATAATTCGGGTTGATGTTAAGTCTACAATTTTATATACTTTCGCCACGTAAACACATCTTAATGAAAAAGTTTGTACTCCTGTTGGTAATTATATTTTCCGGCTTATCTTTTCTCAATGCTCAGACCGATTCTCTAAAGGAACGACCCAAGACCGGTCTTAACTTTGGAGCATTACCCATCGCTGGTTTTTCAACCGATGTTGGGGTGCTGTATGGGGTTATTTTAAATGTTTTCAACTATGGGAATGGGAAAATTTATCCCAAATATTATCATAATCTTTACATGGAGGCTTCCAGAACTTCGAAAGGAGGCAGGACGCTTCAGATGTTTTTTGACTCTGAACATGTGCTCAAAGGGATCAGACTGACTGCTGATGTTTCACATCTGACCGAACAGGCTTTGCCTTTTTATGGCTTCAATGGGCCTGAAGCAGTTTTTAATTCAGGGTTGAATAATGATGAATCTTCGGCTTATGTCAGCCGGATGTTCTACTGTTATGACCGGAAATTAACCCGTTTGTTGGTCAATTTACAAGGTTCGATTGGTGGGACAAAATTGAAATGGTTGGGCGGAATCCAAAGCATTGATTATAGTATCCATTCTGTTGACGTGAATGCTTTGAACAAAGGATTGAAAGATTCAAAGAAACTTCCCCAGGTCGATGGACTCTATGATGACTATGTGAAGTGGGGATTGATTGACAATACTGAAAAAAATGGTGGCAGGTTAAATTTTACTTCGTTGGGGCTGGTTTACGACACCCGTAACAATGAACCGAATCCGGATAAAGGGATCTGGACAGAGGCCATACTGGCTGTTGCCCCCGGAGCCATAAATCCTGAAGATGGATTTACACGGTTGGCGCTGACTTACCGTCAATATTTCAGGCTGGTTCCAAACAAGCTTACTTTAGCCTGCAGGTTGAACTGGCGACAGACTATATCAGGAAAGACACCTTTTTATTTCATATCGTACCAACTCACTTCCAGACCATTCAGTACAAATATTGACGGTTTGGGTGGGTCGAATACCATCAGAGGGATTTTGAGAAACAGGATTATTGCGGATGGAATGGCGTTAGGTAATGCTGAGTTGAGGTTTAAAGCCTGGCAGACATACTGGCACAAACAGAATATTTACATCTCATTTACCTCATTTTATGACGCAGGGATGGTCACAAAGAAACAGGATCTGAATCTTTCGTTGGTTCCTGTGGCTGAGAGACAGATTTTTTTCAATGAAAATAAGGCGGGTTATTTAAACCAGTCATTTGGAATTGGGATGCATTTTGTGATGAATCAAAATTTTAATGTTGCTTTCGATTATGGAAAGGCATTCAGCAAAATTGATGGCACTTCAGGGTTTTACATGGGAATAGGGTACTTATTTTAGAACTGCCCTATTCAGGTGAAACCAGATAATAAGCCGACGTAGTATAGAAATTTCTTAACACCTTGATGGAGGATAAAAATCTTCCCAGGACTCTTGGTTTCAATCCAAACTTCACTTCATAATTGGGGTTGATGAAAAACATTTCCTGCCGTTTGATGGCATACCCTTTATTTTTCAAGATCTTCGTAAATCTTTCAATCGTGATTCCTGTCTCTCTGATTTCCAGAAGATTGTTGATTCGTTGTTCGGGTTCACCGGCTATTTTAAGTAATCCCCGATAAGCAAATAAAGGGAGTAGATGAATAAAAGGTAATTTAGAGACTAACCGGTGTTTGCAAATCTGCTGATGTCCTCCAAAAGGATTCTGCCAGGGTGGAAATCCAAAGAAAATCATCCCACCCGGTCTGAGCATGGGTTTTACAAATTCCATAAACCGATCCTGATCGTGGATGTGCTCTATGACGTCACGGAGGTAGATCAAATCAAAACAACCCTTGTATTTTTCGGCAGAGTTATAGATATCGTCGAGCACCAAACTGATTTTGTCAACATGCGGATGATCCTTGAAAAACTGATGGGCAAGTTCTATTTTTGGGACGCTGTAGTCCACTCCGGTACAGTTACAACCCATATCCAGAAAGGGTTTCAGGTTGCCCCCTTCTCCACACCCTATCTCCATAACCGTGGTTTCTGAAGTCAGAGGCATCACTTTTGTTATAAATGGGATGACATATTTTTCGGTTGTATAGACCTGCTCAGCAAAGTAGCGGTCTCTTTTCAGGTGGCGTTCAAACATCGTAATTTATTGCTTGTCAAGTTTATGTAATGCAAAAGCATAGGCTCCGATGGCTACTGCTTTTGACGTTCCCAGTTTGGAAACACCTACCCCCGTTCTTTTCAAAGGGTCGTATGCGATGGTTTTGAATGATCCAGGAATGAGCACCATCTTAGCTTCTCCTTTCAAAAACAGATTCTTATGTTCTTCGTTCTCCAGATTGAAAGCTTTGGGTTCCATTCTACAAAGCGGTGTGCCATCGAGTTTATTTAAAGGTTTGTTCATTTCATCAACGAGAGACGGCAAAAACAAACTGTGTGCTCCTGAAAGACCTCCACCAACTACTACCAAAGCATCGGCAATATTTAAGGCATCGGCAACTGATTCACCAGCTGCAATACCGAGTTGGTGCCAGGCTTCACGTGCTGCATCAACCCGACCTTCGGCTTTGCCCATGGCAATCTCAAAGATCACTTTGGGTTCAGGGGCTTCATCAAAAGTGATGCCGGCATGTTCTGCATAGACGCGTTTTACGGCACGAATAGAGACACTTTCTTCAGCATAACAGTCTGGATATAACTTGTTTCGGGTGATCCAGATTGAGGCTCCCGAGCCATTATCGCCCAGGTAGAGCGTGCCGTCGATGACCAGTCCGGCACCAAATCCTGTCCCCAGGGTGAAACCGAAAAGATTTTTAAAGCGTTTTGGACTCCCGGCTTCTTCGAGTGCATTGTTGATTTCGGGTAGAAAACCTGCTATGGCTTCACCGAAGACAAAGAGATCTCCATCGTTGTTGATGAATGTTGGGATGCCGAAATGTTCTGCCAACATGGGACCCAAAGCTACACCTCCACGAAAAGTTGGGAGGTTTTGAAGGTCACCAATAATGCCGTTGTTGTAGTCTGCAGGGCCCGGAAAAGCAAAGCTGATAGCAACGGGTGCCTCGGTTAGTTTGCTTTTGGCCAGTTCAAAACCGGTAACTATTTTCTTTAAGACCTCTTCGAGAGACGCTGCATGAGCAGGAATTGTTATGGGTTCGATGATTTCTATTTCAGCTTGCATGGCACAGAATACAAAGTTTGTACCGCCGGCATCAAGTGTCAGAACAATTCGGTTGTCGTGATTGTATCTCATTTTATAACAATACTTTAATAAATAAAGGTCTTTTATAGAATAGTTGTACGAAATTAATGAAAAATGTTAAACCTTGAAAGTATTGTTTAAATGATTGATATTAATGAGCTTCCAGCCAGTTCTCTCCAATATTCATTTCAACCTCAATGGGTACAGACATCGGAATTGCAGTGCGCATCTTTTCTTCGACAATCTTTTTGACAACGTCGATCTCATCGCGATGGACGTCGAAAACCAACTCATCATGTACCTGCAAAATCATTTTTGACAAGAGTTTCTTTTCTTCAAAAACCTTGTGAATGTTGATCATGGCTATCTTGATCATGTCGGCCGAGGAGCCCTGGATGGGGGCATTGATGGCATTTCGTTCAGCAAATCCACGAATGTTGGCGTTGTTGGAATTGATGTCTCTCAGATAGCGACGGCGTTTCATGATGGTTTCAACATATCCATTTTCCCGCGCAAGTTTGATGGCCTTGTCCATGTAAGTCCTGATTCCTGAATATTGTTTGAAATACTGATCCACAATTTCAGCTGCTTCCTTACGGCTAATTCCCAGTCGTTCAGAGAGTCCGAATGCTGAAATGCCGTAGATAATTCCAAAGTTAACCATCTTGGCATTGCGTCGCATGTCTTTGGTAACCTCTTCTAAAGGGACATTGTAGACTCGGGATGCCGTGGCTGAATGGATATCAAGGCCCATTTTGAAAGCTTCAAGCATATGGGTATCACCACTCAACTCGGCGATAATCCGTAGTTCTATTTGAGAGTAGTCGGCAGATAACAACACATAGTCAGCGTTTCTGGGAACAAATGCTTTGCGGATTTCACGACCCCTTTCAGTTCGGATGGGGATGTTTTGGAGGTTGGGATTGTTGGAGCTCAGACGTCCTGTTGCCGCTACCGCCTGATTATAAGAGGTATGCAGGCGGCCTGTTTTCTTGCTGATGTAGGCCGGTAAGGCATCAATATATGTAGATTTCAGTTTGGAAAGTTGACGGAAGTCGAGGATTAAAGCAACGATGGGATTTTTGATCCCCAGTTTTAACAACTCATCTTCGCCGGTTGCATATTGTCCGGTCTTGCCTGTTTTCTTGGGTTTATCACTGATTTTCAGTTTCTCAAAAAGGATCTTACCAAGCTGTAATGGGGAAGCAATGTTGAATCGTTCACCTGCCTGTTCATAAATATCCAGCTCGATTTGTTTGATTTCCTGCTCGAGCAATAATGAGGATTCGAGTAAAGCCTTTGAATCGATGCGGACTCCCTCGGCTTCCATGGCTGCCAGAACAGGGATCAACGGGGTCTCAATAGTGTCGAATAACTCACGGGTATTGGTGTTGGCCAGCATGGGTTCGAAGACATGTTTTAACTGAAGGGTGACATCAGCATCCTCTGCAGCATAGTCTTTTACCCTTTCCGGAAACATGATTTGTGCCTGTCGCATTGTAATTTGACCCTTTCCGTTCTTACCAATCAGGGTGTCTATTTTAACAGGTGAGTAGCCAAGATATGCTTCGGAAAGATAATCCATGTTGTGTCGTTGGTCGGGTTCAATCAGGTAATGTGCCAACATGGTATCAAAAAGTGGGCCTTCAATTTTGATTCCGTACTGATACAATACAGCATAATCGTATTTAATATTCTGTCCCGACTTCTCAATCTTTGGGTTTTCAAAGAAAGGTCTGAACTGTTCCAGTATTTCATGACATTCTTTTTGGTCTGCAGGCATTGATACGTACCAGGCCTCTCCCGGCTTTACAGCAAACGACATTCCAACCAATTCGGCTGTTAAAGTATCCAGACTGGTGGTTTCAGTGTCAAAACAAACCGAGTTGGCAGTGGCCAAAAGGTTGACCAGTTCGGTTCTTTTTTCGGGGGTATCTACAAGATAATAGACATGGGGAACAGTATCGATGGTTTGGTGTTCGGATTTTTTCACATAGAGATCCTCTTCACTAAGTCCGCTGAAGAGATCGGGAGCTCCTCCACGGGGCTTGGCTACCTGCTCAATAACTTCCGTTTCTTTAGGTTCATCCAGATCTTTCTTCACAGGAGGTACTTCAGCAAAAACCCTCCTGGCAAATGTTTTGAATTCCAATTCCTCAAAGAGTTTGGTAAGGTTTTCTCTGTCGGGAGCGGTCCGTTCGAGGATATCGGGATCGGTGTCGATCGGGACATCCAGAATGATAGTGGCCAATGACCTTGACATCCTTGCCTGTTCTGCATGTTCTTTCACCTTTTCACGCATGCGTGGATTGGTGATCTGATCGGCATTTTCGATCAGGTTCTCAATATTGTCAAACTGCTTAATGAGCTCTCTGGCTGTTTTTTCACCTATTCCAGGGATGCCGGGGATGTTGTCAGAAGCATCACCCCAAAGACCCAACATATCGATGACCTGGTCGGGACGACTGATACCAAACTTCTCACAGATCTCTTTTACCCCGACGATTTCTGCCTTTTCACCAAACTTGGCCGGTTTGTACATCATGACTTTATCTGAAATAAGCTGTCCAAAGTCCTTGTCGGGCGTCATCATATAAACTGTGAATCCTTCTTTTTCGGCCCGCTTTGCAAGTGTTCCAATGATGTCGTCGGCTTCATACCCTTCCAGTTCTATGGCTGGTATGTTGAAATAATTGACCATCGCCTTGATGTAAGGAATGGAAGCAATAATGTCTTCAGGCATGGCTTGCCGGTTGGCTTTATATTCACTGAAATCACCATGTCGCAGTGTTGGGGCATGACTATCAAAAGCTACAGCTATATGTGTGGGGTTTTCATTTTTTAAGACTTCAAACAAGGTGTTTGCAAATCCAAGTATTGCTGAGGTATTTAAACCTTTAGAGGTAATACGTGGGTTTTTATTTAAGGCATAATATGCCCTGTATATCAATGCCATGGCATCGAGCAGGAATAATCTTCTATCGGGTGTTGACATATAATGTTTTATTTAGGGCTTTGGATTAAAGTTACAAAGATACAAACTCACAGGGGCCAAAGAACGTCATGACTCACAAAAACATCTTTACCTTTGCGAAAGAAATTTTCAGATGAATCAATGATGCCGTTGGCTTGTCCTGATTAAAGAAATACCTAAAAGATTAAGTCCTGACCCCTGGTGAAGGCTTAATATCGGTACCTCATTATCCTCAACTTCTTAAACCATAAACTTCAAATATATTCAAATGTTTAGCACTTTTAAAATCAATCTGGAAAATCTGGCAGTACATTATGTTGGCAATAAGGCTGATGAAGAGGGTATTCGCCTGTCGAATGATGTGATGCAGATTTCGGATGAAAACATAAAAGGGTTGTTGCAAACCTATTTTCTATCGGCTTTTAAGTCGGGCGAATGGTATCATCTGAACCATGCTTCGGAAATCACCCTGAACGAAACCTTTAATTTTGCTACTCAAATCTTTGAAGATCACGCCACACTGTATGCGCAATCGGTCAACTTTGCCCGGCATCTTTATGAGCAATCGACCCATTCAAAAATAAAACCGGGCGAGTTGTATGTGGTTTTGTTTACCGGAGTCATTGTTGACAATGAAGAAATGGATGCCATCGGACTGTTCAAATCGGAGTCCAAAGAGACCTATTTAAAAGTGAGTCAGACTTCTGATAATTATGCCATCAATCAGGATGAAGGGGTCAACATCAACAAGCTGGACAAGGGTTGTATGATTTTTAACACCCTGAAAGAAGAGGGCTATCTGGTTGCATTGGTCGATACTGCCGGAAAAGGAAGTGAAGCAGTTTACTGGAAAGACGATTTTTTGAATGTCGTTCCCCGTGCCGATGACTTTCATCATACCCGGAATGCATTGAACCTGGCCAGAGATTTTGTGATTGAAAAATTGCCCCAGGAGTTTGATGTCTCCAAGGCAGATCAGGCCGACATGCTGAATAAGTCGGTGAAGTTTTTCAAGGAAAACGAGTCGTTTACGTTTGATGATTTTGCTCAGGTGGTGATGCAACAGCCCCAGGTCATTGAGTCATTTAACGAATACAAGACCCAGTTTCAGTCGGAAAAAGACATCAGTTTTCCTGATGATTTTGACATCAACGGCCAGGCCGTGAAACAACAGAGCCGAAACTTTAAGAGTGTGATTAAACTCGACCGAAATTTTCATGTTTATATCCATGGCGACCGGGATAAACTCATCAAAGGAGTTGATCCTGTAACCGGTTTGCATTATTACCAGTTATTGTTTGAAAAGGAATTGTAGAGCATAAATTGTATCAACTATTTTACGGTTGACATTTCAACCTAATTCTACTAAATTTGAAAATCTTTACACAAGCAATATCCCATGAACGGTTCAGGTAATTCACTTACCAGACCTCTCAACATTTTGGTTGATGATAGTCTGATTCTGAAAGAAATACAACTTTTCGATGCAGAAGCAATATTTAATATCATCGATACTCAGCGGGATTACTTGCGTAAATGGTTACCCTTTATAGATTACACCAGAAATTCAGGAGACACCAGAGCCTATATTTTTTCTATTTATGACAAACCTTATGACAGGCGGGATATGGTTTTCACGATCTGGTATCAGGGAAATGCCGTTGGACTCATGGGGTTAAAAGGAACGGACAGGGATAATCATAAGACAGAAATCGGATATTGGCTTTCTTATGATATGCAGGGCAAGGGAATTGTCACCAGATCATGTCACAGACTCACTCAGTATTTGTTTGAAAATCTTGGAATGAATCGCGTTCAGATCAGGGTAAGTACAGAGAACGAAAAGAGTAAAAACATTCCCAAAAGACTGGGATATACATTTGAAGGAATAGAAAGATGCGGGGAACTACTCCTCACAGGTTATACAGATCTGGAAGTATACAGTATGCTTAGAAAGGAATTTAAATAAAAAAACGAGGGACTTCAAAACTACATATTTGAAGTCCCTCGTTTTAAAAATTACCGGATAACATACTATCTGGTAGGGTTTTCTCTTTTAGTATTTTGATTGTTCTGAGGTTGAGGCTTGCCAGTTGGTTGTGTTTTAACAGGAGTCTGAGGCTGAGTCTGAGGCTTAGTCTGGTTTGTGTTTTGGTTCCTGTTTACATTCTGGTTCTGGTTTGTGTTTTGGTTCCTATTTACATTCTGGTTTTGGTTCCTGTTCACATTCTGATTTTGGTTCCTGTTCACTTCCTGGTTACGGTTCATGTTTTGGTTCCTGTTCACTTCCTGGTTACGGTTCATGTTTTGGTTCCTGTTCACTTCCTGATTACGGTTCATGTTTTGGTTACGGTTAATATCCCTCCCCATATTTTGTGGACCATGGTTTACAACAACATTGCCTCTCCATTTTGAATGCTCAGGGTGACCACTGATTTCAAAATATCTTGAGTCATGGCTATCGCGAATGGCCATAGGTCTTCTATAATCTCTGGCATTTAAATACCTGGATCTAAACTGATTATGACGCAGGTAAGGTCTATCTTCGTTGATGACATACTTTCTGGCTGAGAAGAGATCGAAGTTTCTATAACGTCCACTCAGATATGGTCTGTTCACCCAGCGACCATTTTCCATATAAAAGAACATGTGCGTAGGCACATAATAATAGGCATCCACATCTGGTAAATAATAATATTCAACATGATCGTAGCCTATCGGACCCCATAATGGTTGCAGTCCAATATTAGCCTGAAAAGAAATTTGTGCTTGTGTCGGTTGACTCATCATACCGCACATAATTAAAACGAATAGAATAATTACTTTTTTCATGAGTTTTTTTGTTTTGGTTGATTGTGATATACAAATATAAGGCCATTTTAATATTGGTACAATTTTTTTTATTATTTTGTAATTAATTTTTAAAAAATTCATTCTTATTTTGACTTTATTTGTTTTTCTATTCCAAAACAATGAAAAATGAATAAAACATCAATCCTTATAACGCTATTCACTTTAGTTTTTGCCATCTCCGGGTATTCTCAGATTCAATCTTCGGTTAATCCACCCCGTTTAAGACATGGTCCGGAAAAAGGTTCGTTGTTGATCATCGGAGGAGGAAATATCACACCTGAGATCTGGAAGAAGTTTACTGAACTGGCCGGTGGCATTGAAAAGGCCCGAATCGTGGTCATAACTGCAGCGATTGGAGATTCAGCAGCTACCGATACCAAATCTGTCGAAAGGGTGAAAACCAATACCGGTATTAAGAATGTCATCATGATGCATCCAAAAAATGTAGCCGAAGCCAATAGTGATGAATTTATCAGGCTTTTGAAAACGGCTACCGGTATTTTCTTTGTTGGGGGTCGCCAATGGAGGATTGCCGATGCTTACCTGAATACACTTACACAAAAAGCATTTGAAACGGTTTTGGAACGCGGTGGTGTCATTGCCGGAACGTCTGCCGGAGCCACTATCCAGGGCTCATTTCTTTGGAGAGGAGATACTAAAGGATCTCAGATTCTTGTTGGGGATCACACTGTTGGCTTTGGATATCTGAGAAATTCAGTCATTGACCAACACCTGTTGACCCGAAACCGTATGTTTGATTTGGTGAATTTTGTAAAAGATCATCCCGGTCTGATTGGAATTGGACTGGATGAAGCAACGGCAGTATTGATTCAAAAAGACATATTGTCCGTTATAGGAAAATCGTATGTTGCGATCTATGATTACAATACCATTATTGGAAAAAACATTCAACCCATCGTGGTGAATGACAATGAAGAAGATTCCACCAATTCAAGTGGTCCCTTTTTCTTTCTCCACGACGGGCAGAAATATGATCTCGGAAAACGGAGTGTTATTAAGAAATAAGTTGACTTTTGGTTCGGGAATAATGATGTTATAAGAATTTATATTTTGTAAATTTGCCTTGCTTTGTTATGAAATCATACCTGATTCTTAATCTCAGGGCTGAGCAAACAACGAAAGTATCTTAAAATAAATCAATTACGAATGAAAAGAATTTTTGTTTTACTGTTTTTAATCTCCATTTCCTGGAATTGTTTTTCTGCCATTGTCGATACGATTAGCATTAAAAGCAATGCCATGCATAAATCAGTATTAAATGTCATCATCAGACCTGATCACTATTCAGAAAATGGCGCTAAATATCCTGTCGTTTACTTATTACATGGCGCCGGAAGCAATCAAAGTGACTTTGTAAAAAATATTCCTGAGATAAAAGAATTCGCCGATCGGTTCAATGTCATGTTGGTTTGTCCCGACGGAGGAAGAACCAGTTGGTATTTTGACAGCCCGATTGATTCAACCATGAAATATGAAACCTATGTTGCCATTGAACTGATAAAATATATTGACCAGAAATACAATACCATTAAAAACAAGAGTGGCCGTGCAATTACAGGTTTCAGCATGGGTGGTCATGGCGCTTTTTACCTTTCATTTCGTCATCAGGATGTTTTTGGAGCTGCCGGAAGTATGAGTGGCGGCGTTGATTTTCGCCCTTTCCCCACCAATTGGGAGATCCCAAAACGTTTGGGTAGTTATATCCTGAATCAACAAAACTGGGAAAAGAACACAGTGATAAATATGATAGATCTGGTGAAAGACAAGCCAATAAAACTCATCTTTGACTGTGGTGTTGATGATTTCTTTTACACCGTCAACAAGAACCTTCACCAAAAAATGTTGGATGCTAAAATCCCTCACGATTACATAGAACGTCCCGGAAAACATACCTGGGATTATTGGAGAAATTCGATAAAATATCAGATGGTTTTCTTCAACGAGTTCTTTAAAAATAGTGCTCAAAATTAAATTTATGCCCAAAAAACTTCCCATAATAGCTATTGCTTATGATTTCGATGGCACACTTGCCCCCGGAAACATGCAGGAGCACTCTTTTATTCCTAAACTTGGAATTGATGCCGGTACCTTCTGGGGCGAAGTAAAGAAACGTGCCCGTGATAACGACATGGATGAAATCCTGTCTTACATGGAGCTCATGTTGCAAAAAGCCACCTATCTGGACATCTCAGTCAGAAGAAAAGACTTTGAAGACTATGGCAAGGCGATCAATTTTTTCGATGGAGTAGAAACTTATTTTGAGAGACTAAATAAATATGCCCTTGAAAAAGGAATCGTTTTAGAACATTATATCATCTCTTCAGGATTGCGTGAATTCGTGAGAGGAACAAAAATAGCCCACAACTTTAAATACATTTTTGCCTCGGGTTTCAGATACGATTCCAACGATGTCGCCATCTGGCCCGCACTGGCAATCAACTATACAAACAAAACCCAGTTTCTTTTTCGCATCAACAAAGGCATCAACAATTCATACGACAACTCTGAAATCAATCGCTACATGACAGAAGAGGAAAGGCCTATTCCATTTAGCCAGATGATTTATATTGGCGATGGAGAAACGGATGTCCCTGCCATGAAGATGATCAAATATCAGGGTGGCGCTGCTATTGCCGTTTATAATCCCAAACTGAGAGCCAAAAAAGACAGGCCTTCACCCAAACAAGCCTGTGAAAATTTGATCACCCAAAACAGGGCTGACTATATTGCACCGGCTGATTACACTGACGGTAGTGTGTTGGATGGCCTGATAAAAACCATCATTGATAAAATGCATGCTCAAATTGATTTAAAAAAATACAAGAAGTAATTGATTTATTAATCGGTAATGAACTAATATGAAAAATCTACTATTCTTACTACTGGTTTTAGTTGTGTCCACTTCGTGTGGTCAAAATGCGGGCAACAATGACTTTCAGAAATTTGCCACAAAACAGGACAGCCTGATGATGAGTGCTTATAACAAGCACGATGTTAACACTTATCAAAAACTACTGACAGAGTTTTTATCAAAATATGATGTGCTTACGGCAAGCGATAAAAAAGCTTTTTCTGAAATGAGGATGAATGCATATTATAATTTCTGTTGTACTTATGCTTTGGTTGATAACAATGAAATGGCCCTGACTTACCTGAAGAAAGCCATTGAAGCTGGTTATATCAATTACTCCCATTTGCTGGAGGATTCTGACTTAGTCAAGATCAGAAAGTTAAAAGAATTCAAAACCCTGACAGATCCTTTGCGCAATATCGGAGATTATCTTTATATGCTCAAGAAGGCCGCCAAATTCAATCCTCTGGATAATCGGGAGATTCCAAAGTTCACCTATCAGTCCAGTGACAATCCCAATCTGGTGACCCTGCGTAAAGCCTTTAAACTTGACTCTGTTGCAGGCACCGGCAATGAAGTTTCAAAAATCCTTAACCTCATGCATTGGATCCATAATGTCATTCCTCATGATGGAAACCATGAAAATCCTGTTGTGAAAAATGCTTTGAGTATGATCAATGAATGTAAGCGAACCAACAGGGGCTTAAATTGCAGGGGGTTAGCAACGGTATTGAATGAATGTTATCTATCGTTGGGATTCAAATCAAGATTCGTAACCTGCCTGCCAAAAGACAGTTTAAAAATAGACAACGATTGTCATGTTATCGACATGGTATATTCAGTAATGTTAAATAAATGGATTTGGATAGACCCCACCTTTGATGCTTATGTCATGAATGAAAAAGGAGACCTGCTGGGACTGGAAGAAGTGCGTGATAGATTGATAAATAATAAGCCGTTGATTTTAAATCCAGACGCCAACTGGAACCATAAAAACTCAGAGACAAAAGAATACTACCTGTATAATTATATGGCCAAGAATCTTTATCTGCTCGAATGTCCTTTGAACAGTGAGTATGATTTTGAGACAATATCTCCCGGGAAAGTATTTACTTATGTCAGGTTGCTACCATTAGATTACTTTAACCAGAAACCAGATAAAACAGAATCGATAGGTGGAATTGCAAAGTTTGTCAAGTACAAGACAAACAACCCTGCTTTATTTTGGCAGAAACCCTAACAACTAGTA
>Ga0118677_10009003_pt1 | contig 15762 bp, 7 predicted proteins | sample AliMusrvi5mmetaG_FD_86154 | JGI IMG/M metagenome (GOLD analysis project Ga0118677, IMG submission 86154) | reverse complement strand
GCTTCAGAAAATCGTCGTGGAACTTCTCCAGCGAGAAAGCAGCGCCCTCTTTCTTCTTCAGGTCCTCGCGCAGCTTCATGATCTCCAGCTTGCCCAGCGTGTAGTAGAGATAAGTCGGATCGCTGGTGCCGCGCTTGGCCTCCTTCTCCGCCACGGGGCGTACCTGGTAGCCCTCCTTGACGAAGAACTCCGTAGCCTCGTCCACCGTCATGTTTCCGGTGTGCATGCGGATGCCGGCGATGAAGCGCCTGCCGCCCTCCAGTGCGGAGCAGTCGGACGGCAGCGGGATTTCCCAGCGCGGGGAGCCGTCGGCATTCACACGCGTCAGGAGGTTCTGGCCGATCCGGTACGCACCGTCCGCGGCCGGCAGCCAGATCGTCTCGTAAAGCGGGTTTGCGTATCCGGCCGGCGGAGCCATTGGCCCCGCGCCGACAGCGGCCGCCGGGAGACGAAGCGGTTGGTGCGCGATCGTGTCATCCAGCCGCCCCCACGTGCAACCGTCCACGCCGCCCCACCCCCACCAGCGACCCTCGGCATCCATGCAGGCCGGCACGACATCGGCAGGAATCTTCATGCTGCGCACCAGTTGTCCCTGGCCGTTCATGACCGCCAGTTCGCCGTTGCCGCTCAGCACGCAGCCATCGGCCAAGGCCGCCACGTGAAGCATGCGCTCCTTGTCCACAACCTTGCCGCCCCCGGTTCCGGCCAGCGACAGCAACTGCAATGCGGAAGGCGTTGTGACCAGAACGTTCTCGGCGCCGCAACGGCCAATGGAGGTCCAGGCCAGATCGGTGCGGCGCTGGACGAGGACACCGGTTGTGCGGTCCACCAGCATGACCCAACGACTGTCCACAGGCGCAAAGAGCACGTTGCGGCTTCCGACAATCGGCGCGATGGGCGTGCGCATGCCACCGCCGACGTCGTTGAACTTGCGCTGGTAGAGCCGCGCCCAGCGTACGCTTTCGTCCTGCAGGTCGAGCGCGCAGACCATCCCCAGACCCGTGTCCACATACGCGCTGTCGCCGACAACGGTCGGCGCCGCCAGCGTGTGGTACTGGTTCAAGAAGGCGTTGCCGCAGGCTGCGCTGCCGATCGCCGCGTGCGTGGTTGCAGCCAGCGGCATCCGGCACGTCTCGCGCCCGGTGGCGGCCTCGATCACCGCCAGCGACAGCTCGCTCTCCTCCGTTCCGGCATGCAGCACCGGCACCAGGAAGGATGAGTCGCGCCAGGTCGCCGGCGAACCGGCCGGCTCTTCCGTGTCGGTCGCGCCATGCCAGCGCCAGCGGATCACGCCGCTGCGGGCGTCGAAACCGATCAGTTCGAACCGCCCGCCGCCGGTTTCCAGCCGCACCGCCACGATCGCGCCGGCGCGCGCCGGCCGGCAGAGGCCGCCGTAGCCCAGGGAAAAATGGTTGTAGAGACCCGGATTCAGCGCCGCCACATACGACCAGCACGGCGCGCCGTTCGCCAGCGCCGCCACGCCGCGCGAGTTCTGCACCACCAGCAAACCGTCCAGGTCCGTCCCGGAACCGGAAAGCACCGGCTGCCAGGCGCCGAGAAACGACATGCGCGTCTCTTCGCCGCAGGCTTCGCTCATTCCAGCCGGCAGTTCGAATTGGCCTCCGAACACACCCTGCGGCGCCGCAACCTGCGAGAGGACGCGCCACGGCGCGGCAGGCGGTGCGGACAACGAGACCGGAGGCGTCAGCGCGGCCAGTCGTTGCAGGCGTTCGGCCTCCGCCGTCATGCCGGGCTTGGCGGCAAGCTCCGCGACTTCGCGCGTGAGAAACGGATTGTAGGTCGCGGCAGAATCGGCGAACAGGCCGCGGTAGACCGCCTTGGCGCTGGTGAACAGGTTGTTGTCGTTGGCGTCCGCCACCAGAAAATGGCCGCGTTCGGTCAGCATGCGCCGGATGTAGCCATTCAACCGGCCGGTCTCGTTCTGGCGGACGTAGCGGGCAATGGTCTGCACGACGTCGTCCGGGTCGTTGAGAATGGCGCCCGGCCGGGCCGTGCCGGCGCGCATCTTGAAGACCTCCGCGCGCGTCCGGTTGTATTCCGGCGAATTGGTGTAGGCGGGCTTGGCCAGGGCCGCGGCTGCGAGCGCGGCGCGGGCACGGTCCTGGTCCAGTTCGGCGCGCGCCACATCGAGGTCCCACAGGGCGGCCTCGAACGGCAGCACCCGGCGCGCCATGCCATCCTGCAGATCGAGCAGGCGGTCGACCCGGTCCGAGTCGCCGCGCGCCAGCGCGGTCTCGGCGTAGAACTTGAGCAGCGGCGCGCAGGTTGACGGCGGCTGCACCAGGAACGCGCCCTCCATGCCGTTGTACAGCTCCTGACGGGCCACATCGCCGGCCTTGGCCATGAGCGGCCGGAGAAAATCCGTCACCGCGCGCGATGCGGGTTCGCGCAGCACGTATTGCTCCACCCAGTACGGCAGCGAGGCCAGACGGTTGGAGAGCACGCACAGGGTCAGAAACTGCGCCGCCTGCTGCGGCGGCGGCTGGTAACCGGCCACGCGGAAGGCGCGCACATCGGACTCCATGTCGTCCCAGGTCATCGTCTTCAGCATCGAAGCGCCGAGCGCATCGCGGATGGGCGGGTTGTCGCGCGCGGAAAGAAAATAGTCGCGCAGCGCCGCGTTCAGCGCCAGGGCCATGCCGGGACGCCGCGACACCACGGCATCCCACGAGGCCGACACAGCCGCAAAATGCGCCGGATCGTGCTGAAGCGCGAGCACACGCAACACCCAGAAGCGAAAGTTGGCCGCATCGTCGAGCCGGGCATAGAGCCGCGCGAGTTCGACGCCATGGCGTTCCACGGCGGCGGCATCGTCCGGCCAGCGCTGCACCACCACGGTGCGACAGCGGATTTCGAGTTGTTCCGGCAGACACGGCGCCAGCATGGCGCGGAAGGACCACTTGCCGGCGGGAACTTCCAGCTTGATCAGGATCTGGTGGATGCCGGGAAGAAAATCGACCGCCGTGGCGGAGGTTTCGCCGGCCGAACCTTCGGCGGCGGGCTTGCCATCCACCCAGACCTTGCAGCGGCCGGAGCCCTCCGCCACCAGCCACGTGTGCGTGGGCGCGTCCACGCGCAGCGTGCGGAAGGCGAAGACGATCGCGTCCTTCATCTCCGCCGCCAGCGGACACGGCTGGCCGGCCTTCCACTCCTGCCATTCGACCGACGCGCCGCCCCTGCCACCGGGCATGGCCGCCTTGGAAACCACCTTCTCGGGCGGCAACACCGCCTCCATCCCGCGTCCCTGGGCGCCATCGAATGGCCCTGCCACCCGCCACCCTTCGAGCGGCTTCTGCCAGAAATCGTTGGCGGCCTCCAGAAGGTTCCAGGCAACCGCGGGATCCTTCAGTTGCGCCACCGGCGGCGACCGCAGGCCCGTGGCATCCCACCACTCCGGTTTCACCGCAAACACCGCCGACGCCGCCGCGGCTGGCAGAGCCAGCACTGTCAGCAGCAACAGCAGAAAACTTCTACGTCCAAAAACAAACATATAAATTTGAAGAATACACTGGACGGAGTGTGACGGCAAAGACCGTTTTGCGGACGCAAGGGTTAAGAGCCTATCCGAAAACCTCGCCTTGCCCGGCGGCGCGCAGGGGACTGCGCGCCCTACCTTGCTGGCTTCGTGGTTTTGCATCGGTAGGGCGGCCAGTCCCTGGCCGCCGCAAGCGCAAGATAGGGTTTTCGGATAGGTTCTAAGAGGATACGTGCCCCCGGATGTCCACATACGCCAGCGGGTGCCAGCCGCCGTCCACGACGTTCCGGATGGCCAGCTTGACCACGGGCGCTTGTGCCGCATCGACGATGCCGACGTCGATGCGCGCGATGCCGGACGTGAGCTGCGGCGGAATCACGATGGGCTCATGGAAAAAGCTCAGGTCCGGCAGCCAGCGCCGGAGATCCTGCCGGAACGGCACGACCGCGGTCACGCCGTCCTGCACGAAGCGCAACGCCAGCCGATAGGGCCGGTAAATGGGCGCGATCCCCTGATTGTCGATCGTCACAGGCACTTCCACCGTCTCGCCGGGCCGCGCCTCCAGCGGCAGGATGATCTGGTGCAGGTGGAACCGGTACCCCAGGCGCCGGTTGAACTGCAGGAAGCGGTCCATCCATTTCTCCGGGATCTCCACGCACTTGGCCATGAAGGTGGAGGGATGGTACTTGAGGCACTGCGCGAGTTGCCAGTCGATGTCGCCGCTGCGGCCACCGGCGGCGAGCAGGTGGTGGACGGTGCTGTATGGCTCGATCGAGACCGGCGCCGTCTTCCAGGTCTCGGTCAGGCCGCACTCCTCCAACTGGCGCGGATATTCGTCGAACATATGGTGCCACGTGAGGCCGTCCGGCATGACGCCCGGCGCGCGATGCTTGGTGTCCAGAAAGCCGTCGCCGCGCCAGCCCACGTTCGGCAGCCGCAGGGAGGCCGCATAACGGCAGCCGTGCGTCCCGATCATGGAGAGCAGGAAGGTGTCGGGAAAGGCCTCGATGTAGGCATCCACCAGCTTCCGCGAGGACGTCTCGTCGGCGTTGCCGCCGCACTCGCCGAACCGGCCGGCGTAGGCGACGTCCACGCTCTCCAGATTCGGGTGCCCGTTGAACGCGCGCCCCACCGCGCGGACGAAGGTGGTCCAGTGTTTGATGTACAGGGGGTCGTTGCTGTCGATCTCCGGGGTGGACCCGCCACCGTCGAGCACGCGCCCGCCGAGCGCCCGGTGCCACTCCGGAATGTCGTTGTGAACAAAGGGCTGGAAGCGGATCTGCAAGGACTGCCTCCGGGCGGCGGCGGCCTCCAGCGCCTGGGCGATGATCTCCAGCCGGTACGCGCCCTTGGCCGGTTCCAGCACGCGCCACGGCCAGCGGCAGTAGGCCACCCGCGTCGCCGGATAATGGTCGCAGGGGTGCGGCACGGTGCCGGGGGGCGGCGCGAATGTCACCGGTCCGCGTTCGTCGTGCCACGCGTGGTCCGCTTCGAGCGCGTCGCCCTCGAAACGCTGGAACGTCGTGGTCCCCTCGTGGGGATTGTTCAGATCCTCCACGGCCGCGTCCGGCCGGACACGCTGGAGCGTCTCCGCTGCGCCGAACATCCGGCGCCAGTTCCGCGCCTGCTCCTGATCGCGTGGGTCGATGTGCATGTGGTTTTCCATCCTGCTCTGCGATGATTGAAAGTAACGTGCGAAGAATTGTGAGACTTCAATTCCGCCGTGTCAAGGACAGCACCGCCTTCGTTTCGGGTTTTCGACAAGTATGCAAAAGAGGCCTATCGGATCGTCCAGCAAGTTATCGGCAAAGATGGTCGCAGACCTCTGCGGTTTCAACACCGAACGTTATTTTTGCACAATCTTCCGCCAGAAAAACAGAACCAGCCCCATAGCTTTTCGGAAGAGTTGCCAAATAACAGGCTGTAGCGCCATGTCCTCGCCGATGAAGCTGTTGAGTGCCGTGCTTTCGTCGTAGGCAAGTGCCGTAGAGTGCCGTAATGGTATCGTAGAATGGGCAGGCGCAACAGCGACAATTTGGGAATGGCTGTTTCGCCGTATGTGCCGTCGACATTCACAAGAAATGTGCTGAGGTATTGAGCCCCGTTGAGGTTGGCTTTTGCCGCGGGAATCGCATACTACCGGCTTCTTTCTGTCTGAAGGAGGCGAGAGAGCATGCGTTCGGCCAGCACTGTGTACGTCACCGGCGCCGCAGAATATGACGAACTCAAGCATCACTTGAAGCACACGGCGTGTCCCCACTGTCGCGCCGTGGGCTGCCTGATTCGCCATGGTTACCTGCGTGGATACGGGGATTCCATCGCCGGTTCGATCCAGCGCGGCTGGCGCGTGTTTTGCAGCAATCGCGGCGGCCAGTCGGGCTGTGGGCGAACCTATGCCATTCTGCTCGCCCATCATCTGTATCGTCGTCTGGTAAATGCCCAACACCTATGGGGTTTTCTGGCGGGCATCCTGGGCGGAGCCAGCATCAAAAACGCCTGGGAATCCGTGGCATCATCGTTTTGCATGGAAACCGGTTACAAACTCTGGGCGGCGTTCCTTCGCAATCAGTCCGCCATCCGCAGCCGGTTGCATGCGGTCGTCAAACCCACGGTCGCCGCGCTCGCCCCGCTTCATCAGACGATCGAACATTTGAAAGCGAGTTTTCCGCAGGTTGCCAGTCCGGTGGCCGCCTTCCAAACCGTTTTTCAAGCCGCCATCTTCGTCCCGTAAATCATCGGGCATCGTTTTCCGAGGCCCGCGTCTGCCGCGATCCGGTCGTACCGGAAGAACGCCGCCGACAAGATGGAGGGCAACAACACAGAATTCCACTGCGCCCGGACAGTCCCGGTTTCGTACGTTGCCCCCATGAACGCAACCCACCAGAAAGGATCGATCCAATGAAGATTCCAAGTCCCTATCTCAAAATGCGGGTTCTGGGCGCGGTCGATACAGCGCCCGGCAGAACCAAGGAGGACCGGCTGAAACATGTCGCGGGCCTGACCTTTGTGGATGAAAACGGCATCCCCCGGCAATTTACCTGGCGGAGCATCCAGACCTGGCACTGGTGTTACACCCACAACGGCTTCCTGTCTCTGCAAAATAAAAAGCGGTCGGATACCGGCAAACTGCGCAAGGTTTCGCCGGAGGAGTTGCTGGAAGCCATCCAGCAGGTCTTGCCATCCTTCCGTGATCCGCATCCAAAGAAAGCGCACATCTACAAGGCGTGTATTGAACGCGGCTTGCTGCGCCGTGAGAAGGTTGCACCCAACACCTTCTCCCGACTGGTGGATGAACTCGAATTGCTCAAGCCCGACTCGCAGAACAAACACCGGCAGGCCTTTGCCAAATCATTCGCCAATCAAATGTGGCAGGTGGATACCATGTTCGGCCCGCACGTCCAAGGCACGCAAACCAAGTTGATCGCCTTTATCGATGACGCCTCCCGCGTCATCTGTCACGGCGAGTTCTTCCTACAGGAATCCACGGACACGTTCCTCACGGCTTTTCGAGCCGCCCTCTACAAACGGGGCGTCCCGGAACAGATCTATGCCGACAACGGCGCCATCTATGCCTGCAAGGAACTCCTGCTGGTCTGTTCCCGGCTCGCCATCATCCTGTCACATGCGCCGGTGCGCGATGGCGCCGCCAAGGGCAAGATCGAGCGTTTCTTCCGCACGGTGCGGGAGAGTTTTCTGGAACGCAACCTCGACCTTTCCAGCCTGGAGTCCCTGAACAAGGCCTTCACCGCCTGGGTCGAGGATGAATACAACAGCCAGGTCCATTCCACCCTGCAAATGCGCCCCATCGATCGTTTCGGCCTGGACCTGAAACGCATCCGTTTCCTGCCGGTCTGCGAGGCCAACGACGAAATCTTTTTCATCGAAGAGGAGCGTTGTGTGCGGGCGGACAACACGTTTTCGCTCAAGAACATCCGTTTTGAACCGCCGGTCGAACTGCATGGCCGGCAAATCCGGGTCCGCTTCGACCGGAAGAACTTCGGCGCCAACAAGGTCGTCGTCTACTACAAAGACCAGCGCCTCGGTCCGGCCCGGCCGGTCGATTTCGCCGCCAATGACCGCTTCCCCGTTTTGCCAACCCAGATCAAAGCATAACTCAAAGGAACTTCTGTCATGATCCGATCCTACTTCGGCCTCAGCAAAAACCCGTTTGCCAGCGAGGACCTGGCGCTCCTGCCGCACCAGCAGGACATCTTCGACACCCTGCGCGTACATTGCCAGCAGGGCGGTCTGTGCCTCGTGCTCGGCGAACCCGGCACCGGCAAAACGGTCTTGAAAGAAACGCTGAAAACCGTGGACCCCAAACGCCTGATCACGCCCACTGTGTCGCGCACGCTGCACACGTACTTCAACACCATCAAAATCCTCTCCGCCGCCTTCCAGGTCGATTTCGAGGGGTGCGCCTTCCGCTGCGAGAAGCGGCTCATTGAGGAAGCGTTCCGGCTGAATCATCTGGGCAAGATGATCGCGCCCATCATTGACGACGCCCATCTCATGGACGCCGACTGCCTGCGCAAACTGCGGTTGTTGTTCGAGGACTTTCCCAAGAACCACAACCTCATCCTTATCGGCCAACCCACGCTGTTGAACACCCTCAGTCTGGCCGGCAATGCGGACATCAAGAGCCGCATCACCTATTCGGTCATCATGCCCAAAATCGCGCCGGACGACATGGAAGCCTGGATCCTCACCGAATTGGACAAGGCCGGACTCGGGCACAACACCTTCACGCTGGAAGCGCTCGCCCTGATTGTGCGTTCCGCCGAAGGCGTCATCCGCAAAGCACGTAATCTCGCCATTGCCTGCCTGCTCGAAGCCGTTAAGGAACAGACAAAAACCGTGGACCTCAAGCAAGTCAACCATGTGCTGATTCAACCCCACTGGAGGAGTCACAATGACCTGGACCAAATCGGCTATACGTGAAGCTCGCCAGGCTGATCTTGCCCCCATCCTGACCAGCCGGGGGTATCGTCTCCATCCCCTGAAAAACGACAATTTCGGCATCGTGCCGGACACGGCACATCCATCCGCGCTGGCCGGCCTCGTCGTCAAACGCAATTTCTGGACATGGCCCGATCACGACATGGCCGGAAACACCATTGACTTCCTCGTGAAGGTCGAAAGGTTGACTTTCCATCAGGCCATGGAAGTCATAACAGGAACACAACTATGACGCCACGGAGCGAAATTTACGGGAATATCGCGGCAACGTGCTCAAAAAACTACGATAAGAATTCGGCAAAAATTACGGCGCCAATTCGGCACTCAACAATTATTTATGGCGTTTACTCAACAACCAAACGGCCAGTAAGTACACTAGCAAGGTTAGCCATGGAATAGAAAAATGCGTCTCGGTTAATTCTTGTTGTCCAGTAGAAATCTTTTGTATCACATAAAAATAGCCGGTTCCAACAAACAAGGCACATGCAATTATTGTATGAAAAATAATTAGTTTTTTGTTTGTTCGACCCGAAAAGAAAAAATGATTAAGAGATGACCGAAAACGTTTCTGAAAGCTGTCAAAGGTTTGATTCATTTGCAATGCCCCCGTTTTGGGAAAAAGAGCGGGATATAAAGACCAACATCTTGGCCTATTATCTCGGAATTAGCATTAAAGAGTGCTTGTTCAAGCGGACTTACCTCTCCAGAAACTTCTGCACCTAATCCACCGCATCCGGCTCCCAATAAAGCGCCCAAAGCGATTATGGCTGGATCATCTGTGCTCAACCGAGTTGATAGTCCACCTGAGACCGCACCTGCCCCCAATCCCCACGCAACGCCACCAACCTCACCAGCGCCCCCTGTTAAACCTGCCAGTGCACCATTAATTGCTCCAGCACTTGCTGAAGACCCAACATTATAATCAGGACCAGACAGAACTCCCCCAACAAAACCGCCGAGGGCACCAGCAATTGCGCCAGCAGTAGCACCTGCACCTGCGCCCGGGAGCGCTCCGACACCTGCCCCAAAAGCGCCGATTCCTGCGCCAATTAAGGCTCCGGATGCAGCACCGGCACCGGCTCCTGCCGCAGCACCGGTAAATCCATTTCCAACTCTTCCCAAAAAACTAAGCCCGAGGGGATCGGTAAAATTGACCGGGTTATTTGCGCAGAACACATACTGATTGAGGCCCCCATTGATCCCGATGGGATCGGGCGAGAGCCAGCGGCCCGTGACCGGATCGTACCAGCGCGCCCGGAAGTAATAGAGCCCTGTGGCCCACGAATATTCCCGCCCTTGGAACGCGATGCGGTTGCCCATCGCCGATTTGCTGAGCGCGTTTCCGCCCACGTCGTATACCGTGGTCCTGCCCCAGGCATCGTACCGGTAACTTTCGCAAATATTCCCATTTGTGTCGGACAGGGCCAGCACCGAACCGAGGTGGTCGCGAAGGTAGTAATAGACCGTTGGGGCGGAGGTCACGCCGCTGGAGTAAACGGCCATCGAGATGGCCTGATCGATCCCGGGCGCGTAAGCGTAAGCGCGTTTCAAGCCGCCTGTGGCGTCCACCTCGGCGATCACCTGCGCCCCGTCGTAGATCAGGAAGTTTGTGGCCGAGCCATCCCAGATCCAAACCCTTTTCCCGAGCGCGTCAAAACCGTACCTTTCCGCCGCAATGCCGTTGGTGCTGGCGGCAGTCAACTGATATTGCCCGTTCCACATCAGCCCGACCGTCTTCGAATACTGGCTGCCGGAATACTGGATGTTGGTCAGGCACCCGGCGGTGTTGTACAGGTAGGTCCCGTTTGTCACCACGGTCATGAAGATCGTGTTGGTGGCGAATCCCACGTTGCCGGCCTGGTCCCGGATGGCGGCCACAACCTGCTGGGTGCCCAACCCCATCGTCACGCCGTAGGCCGCAAAGTTCGTGCCGGAGATGACGGGCGTCAGCGGCGTGTTGCCGCCGTCCACGCTGAGGATGCCGAACTGGCTGTTGGTGCCGATCGCCTTGCTCGAATAGCCGGCCACGTCCACCTGACCCACGTAGCCGGTCTCCGCGACGCTCCAGGATGCCAGCCGGTTGCCGACGCCCAGCATGTAGTTCACAGTCGCCAGCCGCGTCCCGCCGCTGCCGTAGACGGTCTTGTTCGTGCGGTTGCCTGCCAAATCGTAACCGTAAATGACGGAAGACATGACCTCTCCGGCGGGGTCAAAATGCGTTTCCGTGGTCAGCCGGTCAAGCGAATCGTATCCATATTGCGCCTGTTCTCCGGTTTCCCCGGTTTCCTGGCTGATCGTGCCGGTGACGTTGTAAACATAGGTGCGGCTGGCCAGGACATTATTGGACGGCCCCGTCCAGGCGAGGGCGGCGAGGCGGTCACAGACATCGAACGAATTTGCATACGCGATGCCGTTGCTGTAGGCGACCCCCGCGATCAGCCCGTTGTCCGGGTTGTAGGAATACGCCAGGGAATCCGCTGCCGCGTTCGGCCGGAGAATCGACTGGGTTAGAATCCGGTCGGCCTCGTCAAGCGTGTAACTGCTGATGCCCGCCACACTGCTGATGTTCGAGACCTGGCCGGCCGGAAAATAGGTGTAATTCACGGCCGAGTTCGGGATCGAGGACGTGGTCATCGCCAGCCGGTTGGCGCCATCGAAACTATTGGAAATCGACCCCCAGTGGTTCGACGCCTTCATCAGACTGCCGCAACGGTAGTAAGTGAAGGCGTTTGTGTCATCAGGAAATATGGTCTGCCGCAGGCGGCCATCGCTGTTGTAGACGAACGAATTGGTTGTGCCATCGAACCGCGTGATGCACCCCAACATGCGCCCCAGCCCCCAAACCACGGTCATCTGCTGGCTTTCGACGTTGGAAATGCTGGCCGGACGGTCCTGAAGGTCGAGTTGGTAACTTTCCGCGGAGCGGCCGAGTTCATCCGTGATCCGGAGGGTGTTGAACTGCTGGTCGTATGCGACGCCGATGGTTGCCGGCTGATTGCCGGCTTCCGCCAGGTAACGGGTCACGGACGCCAATTTGCGGGTCGGCAGCCATGTCAGCGTGGTGGTACGTCCGCCCCTGTCGACGTAGTTGGTCGGGTTGCCGATGGCATCCCAGCCAAAGGTTTCGGAAAAGCCGTCGGGCCAAGTTGTTTTGCGGTTGCGTCCCAGTTCATCGGGGCGGAAGGATATGGTTCGCGGAACGAACGTTTGCGATGGATCGTTGGGGTTGCCGGAACCCACCCAGGCGCCGCCGCAAAGGAAGATGTTGGTCAGGTGCCCCAGCGAATCCCACGCCATCGAATTGGATGGGCCGAGTTGCGGGATCGTCGCAATCCGGTTGCCCTTGCTGTCGTACAAAAAGTTGACCCCGTGGCCGTTGGCGTTGGTGACCGCGAAAACGAGTCCGTTGGTGGTGTAGCTATAAAGCGTATCGAACGAGTTGCTGGCGGCGTAAAAGACGCTGGCCTTGGCGATTGCCCCGTTGGTGTACTGCATCGCCACCCGATGCCCATCGGGGTCTGTCAGCAAGGTCATCACGTTCCAGTTCGTGTCCCATCCGAACGAGAATGCGTTGCTGGGTGCGGCGCAGTACGCCGTGGCCGTGTTCGTGAGGTTGTGGCAGGCGTCGTACTGGTTCCAAGTGCTCAGGGAAGCGCCCAAGTTATTGTCATAAACCTGGAGGTCGGTTGCATTCCCGGTCGAGTCATAGCCATATTGAACCCCCGTTCCGGCCGTTTCGCAGTTGGTGGCGGCAGAACCCGGGCCCGCTATTTTCGTGATCCGCAGTTCTTTCGGGTCGAACCAGTAATCGTTGAAGATGGTGTTGGTCCCCCGTTGGGTTTGGAGCGTGGTGCAATACGTGCCGTTTGTGGCAACATACGAGAAACGGGAATCGATGTAGTTGGTTCCGATCAAGGCGCGGATGCCTTTGGACGCGACCGTGCCATTCGCGTTGGTGGCGTACTGCCAGGAGTAGACGTCGCCGACCGCATTGACCTTCTGGGTCAGGCTGTGGTTGCAGAAATTCGTCGAGTAGTCATAAAGATACGCGGTCGGGAAGGTGTTTGAGGCGGTGCGGGTGACGACGCCCGTCAATTCGTTGAGGCTGTTGTAGAAAAACGACACGGACAGGTTCGTGGAAGGCGTGGAAACGCCGGTCAGCAAGCCACCTTGATAGGCGAAGCCAAGGGACTGCCCAGCGGAATGGGTCGCGGAAAGCAGGAGGTTCGTGCCCGCCACATTGGTGTACGACAAGGTCACCTGGTTGTTCCACGCGTCGCAGATGCTTTGCAGGACGCCGTTCGTTCCGAAGACGTAGTTAACGCCGCCGGGGAAGGCCAGGTTGTAGGCTGAGTTCGTGAAGGTGAGTTGCGTGGCGTTATCGAATGTCGGCCCGAAAACATTATTGGCGATCACGCCATACGCCCACTGATCGCCCGTACCGGTCTGCACTACCCGCCACGACCCGGATGAACCAGGAAGGGTTGTATTGGTGGGCGTCAGCGTCCAGTTGAGGGAATGGGTCCAGCGGGGGCCGAGCGGGCCGGAGTAGTTGAGCGTGCTGTTGTAGGAGCGGCTGAAAATCAACGGGATACCCGGACAGGGGATCGCAACATCCGTGGCGTCCGCAGTGACGGCGCCATTGATCGTGTTGATCGGATCGCCTTTTTCGGCCTTATCCGCGTCGGGATCTGTGTTGTTAAGGTTGGAACTGGGCGCATCCGTTCCGCAGTGGGAAGCGATGGTGCAGTAGTATTCAGCTTCTCCGCTGAATTGAATCCAGTCTGGAAAAACCGGTGGGGCGAAATAGACATCTACAGTGTCTGCCTGAATCAATGATTGTCCCGACGCATCCGCGAACCACTTCACCACACCCGTGAGGTGCCCATTGCAAACCGGGAACCAAAACATGGTTGGTATAATGACGTCAAAATAGTTTTGCGGTGATAATGCAATGACACCGTGAGTTGCCTGAGCTTCAACAGGGGAAAACAATCCATTGCCAAGGTTAAAATCGTAACTCTCATGGAGATCCCATGACAGGAATGCAGTGTTGCTAGGACTCACATTCCACATGTTAAAGCCCCAGAATATAGAACCGCTTTGTCCCCAAGCCTTTTCTCTTCCGCCGAACAGGGCGCAGCATCCGAAAATGAGCAGCATCAATCCGTGTTTCATTCCAAATCTCCTGCCACAATCCCGAAGAATGGTTAGTTCGTTACTCATGGCATCCACACCAGTTGATAGTTGTTCGGCGGCGTGGTGATGGTTGCTGTCGGCGGCGTGGCGTCCGGGTTCAGGGGATTGGTGCCGTAGATGAAGATTTCGTCATAGTCGCTGATCCCGTCACCATCGCTGTCCCATTTCGTCGGATCAGTGCCGTAAACGTATGTTTCGAGAAAGTCGGGGATGCCATCGCCGTCGCTGTGCACATCGGTGTAGTCTGCTGTGAAGAAAGCGGTGCCGCCGTTGTTTGCAATCTGCAAGAGGTGGAAGGGCGGAACGGCGTTGAAGCTTCCCAGCACCGTCCAGCCGCTCTTGGAACCCAGCAGGTTGGTTCTCGTTAAGACCGCCACGGGGCGGTTGCTAGGCGTGTAAAACCAGATTCCGATGGGGGTCGCCCCGCTCATCTGGAAACCGGCAAAGGCAAGTTGGTTGGTATCCGCAGGCGGAAACGGCGGTGGCTTTCCAGGCGCGGGCGCGTTGGTTGTCGCCGCCCATTCCGCGGCTTGCAGGGTCGGCCAGGCATTCTGGTCCACGAATGTCATCGTCAGATAGAAGCGGCTCCGATCACGTTCGGCGTACCATTGATCAAGATCGGCGCCTGTCAGATAGTCGGGTGCATCGTGACTGTAAGTATTGCGCACCCACTGGATCGGGTCATAGGAAGAGGGATATTGGTTGGTGTAGAAGGATACGCCGCCCGCGCCTTCATAAAGCCAAATCCGCGATGTTGCCTGAGTCTCGACCACGGTCATCTGCCACACGGGCACGTTGAATTGCGTGCTACAGGTGCAAAAGTTGGTCAAGACCGCCGCTTCGCCGTTGTCCGTGAACGTGAAATAGCCTTGATCGACGGAGAATTGATATGGCCCTGGGGGATAGATCACGGCCTCATTGGTGAGCCCGGCGTAGGCACTGGCGACCGCCGCGTCCAGATCGGACCAGGCGGTCAAATTCGGGGGCGTGTCCTGCGCCTGCACCAGGAATGCGGTGGAAATCAGGACTGCCAGTGTTACCAAGACACGTTTGCCCACCTTGAATATTCTGCTATTGCTTTGCATTTGCGCACTTTCCTTTGCGCACCTTTCTGCAAAACCACTTCGGGAAAGAAGAGGGGCGTGATTACTCACGCCCACAACAGGCACGGGAATGCCCTCAAGGAACGCTTTCAGCACGCCCCAGGGGGGGGTGCATCGAGCGCAATCCTTGACTCTCCTACGAAGTTTCCCGTTTCGTTGTGGTCGCAGCCGAAGCTACGCAAAATCGTTTTGTAAATAAGTTCTCGCTAATAAACTCCCGTTTTTACAAGCATCCAACCAATCGTCAAATTGCATGCTGCCGCAGAAGCAGGCGAAGCGCAAGTCGAAAATTTCACAGCAGCGGCAGCAGCGCGTCGCGCAGGGACTGGTGGAGCGGTCCGTTGGTGGCGAGCACGGCCATCTTGTACTTCGGAGCGTTTCGGAGGACTTCGCAGCGGCCTCCGGCGCAGGTCAGGATCAACCCGGCTGCGGCCATGTCCCAGATAAAGATGCCCGGTTCGAAATAGGCGTCGGTCTTGCCGGCCGCGACCCAGCAGATGTCCAGCGCGGCGGAACCCATGACACGCGGGCGTTGCGCAATTTCGGCGATGCGGTTCAGAAAGCGGAATGCGGCGACGCCGGGGCTATCCTTGTCCGCGCCGGTGTGAATGAGCGCGCGGTCCAGCCGGTCCGTTTCGGAAACGCGCAACGGCTGGCCATTGCAGTACGCGGGGCCGCCGGCCTGCGCGTCGAACAGCAGCCCCAGTTCCGGCGCGAAGACGGCGCCCGCCACGGTTTGCCCGTCAACCTGCGCCGCGACCGAGCAGCACCAGAGCGGCAGGCCGTGGGTGAAGTTGATGGTGCCGTCGATCGGGTCGATGACCCAGCGCACAACCGAGGCTGGCAACGCAATATCGGCGGTTTCCTCGCCCAGGATGGCGTGATTCGGGAAGGAGGCGCGGATCGCGGCGGTGGCAACTTCCTGCGCTTCGCGGTCGAGCTTGTGCTTGATGTCGTGTCGCAGAATCTTCTCGGTGTCGCGGCGCCGGCCGAGTTGCGAAAGGA
>Ga0118677_10009002_pt1 | contig 15763 bp, 22 predicted proteins | sample AliMusrvi5mmetaG_FD_86154 | JGI IMG/M metagenome (GOLD analysis project Ga0118677, IMG submission 86154) | reverse complement strand
AAGCACGTTCGGTTTTGTTCATGCGATCGGCCTTGGGACCGCACTTGCTTGCAACCTGGTGCTTGCCAGTGGCCGCCGTGAGCTTTCCTACCGGTGGTCCGATCGTGCAGCGGGCCGGGTCGATGCCAAGGGCGCGGAGTTGGGATTCGATGAAGGTCATCAAAAATCCTCCCCGGCATACGTGTCGAATTCGGAATGATGGTTCGCCGTCCGCTCCGGTTCGTGGCCGGAAAACTGCGTACGGTCCTTGTCCCAGGTCAGGCGGAACCGCGGCGTGTTGCCTTTGCGGTTCTTGGCGACCTTCAGTTCGGCATCCCAGGTTTGGCCGGCGAACTTGTCCTTGCCGACGATCGGTTCCTCGGGCCGGTAGAGCAGCAACACGACATCGGAGTCCTCCTCGATGTTGCCGGATTCCTTGAGTTGCGAAAGCCGCGGCCGGGGATCGCCTTTGCCGGCCTGGTCGGCTTGGCGGTTCAACTGCGCGGCAACGACCATCGGAACTTTCAATTCCCGGGCGATGCCGCGGAGATCCTTGCAGATCTCGCCCACCTGCTCGTGCCGCTTTTTGTTTTTGTCGGGCGCCAGCACCAGCTGGAGGTAGTCCACGAAGATGATTTCCGCCTTTTCTCGACGGGCAGCGCGGCGGATCTCGAACGGGTTCAAGCGCGGATAATCGTGAATCACGAGGTTCCCGACGCCGACGACTTCGGCGGCGTCGATGAGCAGGCCGGTTTCACCGCTGTCGATGCTGCCGGTGCGAATTCGCTGGTTGCTCACGCCCGAAACGGCACAGAGTTGCCGGGTGGCCAGGTCGGCCGCGGACATCTCGATCGAGGCCAGGTAGACCCTGCGGCCCTTGGCGGCGATGTGGAAAGCCCACTGGGCCATGATGGCCGACTTGCCTTGGCCTGGCCGGGCGGCGACGACCGTCAGTTCGCCCGGGAACAAGCCGCCGATGTCGCGGTCGTAGGCGTGCATTCCCGTGAGCACGCCGGCCGAACTGTTCCGACCGACGATTTCGTCGATCTGCCGCAAAGCCTCGGCCACGGCGTCGGCGATCGAAACGGGATCCGTCGAGAAGGATCCACCCTTGATGGCGCCCAAGAGCCGTTCGCAATCGCACAGCACCTCGTCGGTGTCGGCCTCGATGTCATGCGCCCGTTGGAGCATCGCTTCGGCGGCGCGGATCATGGCCCGGTGCTGCGCGATCTTGCGGATGCGGCCGGCGTAGTAACCGGCCTTGATGGCCGTGGCGCGCGTCATGGCGTCGGCCAGGACCGCGCCATGCCCGAGGTCATCCCAGAGTAGCTGGTCGCCCTGGATGGCGCGGAGGGCGGCGTGGGAGGCATCGGCATCGGGCCGGCCCTCGTGGATTCCCTGGAGGATCCGGTAGACCTTGGCGTAGGTCGAGTTGTGGAAGTCGGCCGGCGCGAGGACGAGTTCGTCGAGCCGGGTGATGTCCAGGAGGACGGCGCCGAGGAGCCGCTGTTCGGCGCTTTCGTCGCTGGGCGGCAGGAGGTCGAGGATTTCGGCTTTCATGCGTAGTCGTCCGGTTGGGTGGTTTTGGAGTTGGCCTGGTCGTCGTCGCAGTTCCAGGCGGAAGGGTCGTCGTCGTAACGGCCGTTGTCGAGCCAGCGGTGGGCCGCGGGAGCGAACTTGGTTTGCCCGAGCGGGCTGGCCGTGAACTCGGCGGCCTTGGAGCGGAGGAACTCAGCGGCTTGCGCTTTGTTCAGATGGCGGGAGTCATCGGTGACGATCCGCTTGCCGGCGCGCTGGTAGGCGGCGAAGGCTTTCTGCTTGTCGGTTCGCCGCTGCTTCGGATACTGCTCCCACCAAGCGTTGAAACACGCCGGAAACCCACGTCCCCCTTGGGGGACTATAGGGGGTTTAGCTTCGGGTAGCTTCGGCTCGGCTCGGCTCGGCTCGGCTCGTTTAGCATCGTATCGTATAGTATCGTATAAGGGACGACAGCTATCCGAATTGTCGTCGATCGTTCGCCGATCGTTCGTCGATTCTTCGATGAGTGTTCGCAGATTTGGGTACTTCGATCGCGGCTTGTCAATCTTCTGATGATGCCATCCCGTGACATACCAAAATCGCTTGCCAGCAATGACTTGTAGCTCGTCGTTTGCATCCAGTGGAACGCTGATTTCCGCAACGAGTCGGTTGTGAATCAGTTCATCCATCCATTCGGAAACGTCTTCAGAGGAAAACGAATCACCAGGGAAAATCTCCATTTTCAGTTGTTTTGCAGAAACTTCATGAACTCCCTGATCGTCGCAAAAATTCCACAGTCCGACGAACAGTAGTCGAGCATTCGTCGAACATTCGACGACTTGACTGCTAACCCAAAATTCGGGCTTGATAGTTCTAATTCGTGCCACGTTATTTACCAACCATTTCTAGGAGCACTTCTCGCGCTCGATTGATCGCTTTCATCGCCTCAAGGTTGCCTTGTCGATCGGGGTGGAACTCCATTGCCATCCGCCGATACCAGACATTCACAAGGTCTTCTGCTAAAGGTGTATCTGTCTTGGGGTTCAATATCCGAGATATTTCAGCCTTCAGCCGGGGATAGCTGTTGCAGGTATCTAGGACCCACTGCAGATAGTCCTCGTCAATGTCTTCCAGCGACTTGCCTTTGTGTTTCCCAAACGGCATCTTCATGAGGGCCTCGCCATTTACTCCGCCATCTTCCTCGCCACTACGCCCAACTCTTCCCGCACCCGCAGAAGCTCCGGCCAAACCTTGCCGCAGTGTTCTAACCCGGCCTGATCGTGTGCCAGGAGGGCCGCACCGTAGCGTTTGAGAAGCGTTTCCAGCTCGGTAGCCGGTTCTACCGCTAACTCACGCGGTTCTTCGATGGCGCGCACCAGCCGCTGCAAAACGGCCTTGGGGACGGTGATCGGTTTATCCTCCGACAACGCCGCCTCCATGCGGTGTTTCGCATCAATGCCTGCGTTGTCTGTCGAGACTGCCATTTCTGACCTTTCTTTTGGAATCTTTCGGAAAAGTGTGGAGGGCAGGATTTGAACTCTGCAACGCCTGAATAGGCAACTGGTGTACAGCCAGTTTGTCACGCCAATGACGGCCTCCACAGGTCGGGCGTCCCCGGATGCAACGTCGCAGGGCCGGGGGCGTCCGAGAGTAACTATCAGAACGGAATATCGTCCCCACCTTCGGGCATGTCTTCCGCGTCATGAACCACGCTGCTGGCAGTCGATGCGGCCGGGTTCGGCTTCACGGCCTGCTGGACCGGCTTGCCGTTGGTCTTCTTCAGCGACTTGAGCGCCGAGCCGAAGGCCCGGTCGAGGGCGCGAACGGCCGACTTCTCCATCGGCTTGACGGGTGCTAGGCCGCCGACGAAGGGGAGTTCCCACTTCTCGTAGACTTTGCTGCCATCTTGGGATCGCTCGTGCTTGCACTCGAACTTCGTCGTGGTCCCGACGAGCGAGGTGTGGTCGCCACTCTCAGGATCCAGGTCAGACCACTTGTCGACGGTCACGCCCTGCGAACCGAGCCACTCGACGAGCTTCTCGACGGTCTTCTCGGTGATCCACAAGGTGATCTTGCGGACGTATTCGCCGCCCTCGGGCTGGAAGTCCAGGTAAAAGCCCGGGGTGCCCTTGGTGGCGGAATTCGTAAAGCCCTGCGCTACGATCTGGCAGTCGTAGACCTGCGGTGGATAGTGAGCCATGATTTACTTGGTCCTTTCGGAGTTGATGGTTTTGGATGCGGCAATCGCCTCGGTGAGGTTCTGCCAGGCCTCGCGGCCGGAACTGCCCATGGGGATCTCGTCGGGCAGACAGTAGCGGTTCTTGGCGTCGTAGGCCGCCGACCAGTTGCAGCGGAAGAGCCGATAATCGCCACCCTTGGCCTTGGCCTTGGAGTTGCGGTCGCCTTCCTTCTTCGTTTCAATTTCGTAGTCAGCTAGGAGTACAATGTCGCTCCAGCCGTATGTGAGTTCCCATGCCGATTTTCCCTCAAACTGAGGAATCCATCGCATGTAATCATCACCTTGTGGATTCTTATGGTTGGCAACTCCGGTGTGGGCCAGCAGCAGAATCTGCATTTTGCGCTCAACACGTAAGCGATCGAGGGCCGAAAGCAGTTGCTTCCAAACTCCCATGGAAACCGTGCGGTATCCTGCCTGATAATTCATGAACCCCTTGGCGCTCATGTCTCCAGAATAATCCGAATTGCAAACTTGCACGTTCGCAAGTTTTTCCATGCCGTTGATGGTATCGATTACAGCGGTCTGCCGGTTGTGTTTCTCAGTGCGAAGAAACTCTATCGCTCCGAGAAGATCAGAGAATTCCTGGCATTCTATGGAGTAAATCGAAGGATCAACCTGGCCCGCATCCATCAGCGTTTGCAGTCCAGTTTCCGATGGACTTAACAGGAAGATTGGATCTGACGAAGAGGCTGCGAATTCGGTCTTGCCAACTCCAGCCCTTCCATGAACAGTGATTCGCGGCGGAAGATTGGGGCTTCCTTTTTGGAAGTCGCTCAAGGTAATCTTGCGCGGCATCGTACCAGAGACTGTTGCCCTGGTCGAGGTAGCCGTAGCCATAATGCTTTCTCCTGACAAAGTGTTGTGAAAGAACCTACAACAAACCTAAAGCACGATTAGTTTTCGCAAACTCTCCGTGATGTTCCAACGCAGCGGCGTCATAACATTGAGCCGCTGCAATTGGATCCGTGAATGTGCCAAGATGAGTTCGTTTTCCGTTTATAGAAATAGCCGCAGTCCATTTTCTGTTTGCCCCTGGCTTGATGTTCACTCCTTTGAATCCAGAGGTACTGTCTGAGCGGAGTCCCTTATTCCTTCCATTCCCACGATCATCCGTAAATCGCAAGTTTGATTTTCTGTTATCGAGTTTGTTTCCGTTAATGTGGTCAATCTCATCATTAGATCTTGTAGCAAGCATGATTATTCTGTGCATTGCAACACCGCTTATCTTTCCACCAATGTTCATTGAATGAACAGCATACCCTCCATGTATGTCAGGTTTGAAATACCATGTGTATTGCGACAAGAACATAAAGTCCTCGTCATCAACAATCGCAAAATGACCTTGGGTAAGCTGAATCGTTTTCATGCTAGAACGGGCATACTGTTTTCATTTGGGTTTCAATTACTTCATGCTCGTTTGCTTCTGGCATGAGAGCTCGCCAGTAGTTTTCAAGTCCTTTATGCAACAGGCTACCAAAATACAAAGGCTCGACCTCTTCTTCGTCGATACGTTCGATTCCAAGTTCGTAACGGTAGAAGAATTTCTTGGGGCAGGACTGATAGCAGCGGACGCTACTGAAAGTAAGTGTGTTGCGGTCCTGCTCGGGCGTCAGTTCGCCGTGGGCCTGGGTTCGCGTCGTCCAATTGGCCGACTCGGCGTTGTCGAACCCCGAGCAGATCCTCAGGTATGGGCACGGTCGCCCGTAGTTCATGCACGAGGACGGATGCTTCGGCCAGCGGTTGTGCTTGCGGCTTCCGAGCAGCAACTGGCCCGAGTCCCAAAGCTCGGAGGCATAGTCCATAACCTCGGAGTCCAGCCGGGGAATGGTCTTGCGCTGGTAGTACCGGTCGTAATTTACGAGCACTTCGCTGGTCAGCCGGTACTCGTACATCTCGATGTTTTCGCGGTCGTTTTCCTGCAACCAGTGCATGCTTTCGTCGGAGAGATGGCCATCGAACCACCGCCGGCTGGCGACCGCCGCCGCCTTCTCGGCCTTGCTTTTGAAGAGCCGCGGCGAGATACCGGGCTTCCGGATCACATCCCAGCAAGCCTCGTCGAGCTTGTCGCCCAGGAGCCACTTGAGCCACATGTAATGCGATGGTTGCGATTCCACCACCAGTTGCCGCCAGTAGGTGCCGCAGGGGTCGGCAATGTCGTCGCTGGTGGTCTTGTGGTCCCACAGCACCCGCTTGCCGTCCCGCTGGACCACCAGGTCCAGCTTGCCGGCCGTGTAGAGCGACTTCGATTTGCGGAGCGTGGCCGGGTTGGTCATCGGAGCCATGGCAATCTCCTCCACCTCGAGCACCTGAACCTCGTGGTTCGATGCGCCCCAGCGTGCGTGGTAGCCTCGCAGGAGCGCCCGGCACTTCGCCGACACTAGCGCCGAGCGGTCGTCGGTCTGCGGCTGCGCGTTGATGGCCTCAATGGCGGCGTCGATCGGGTTATTCATGGCAAAGTTCCTGGAAAGATGTAGACGTTGTTGCCATTGCTATCGTCGGGCAGCCGTTCCGTGACGTCGTTGTCGGTGGTTGGGGCCGTGAACCGCTTGACGAAGGCACCACCGTGGTCTCGCCGGCAGGGATGGCCGGGCCGATCGGTCTCGGGAAGCATGTTCACCGCTAAGGTCGAGACCGGCGCCAGCCTTTCCACCAGGTCAACCACTTGCTGTGATGCCTCAGTTTCATATCCCCACTGGTCGAGCAGGGCGTTAATCAACTCGATCCGCTCGGGACCGTGGAATGCGTCGGTGTTCAGACGGCCGTCGTAGATGGCCTCGTCAACCAACTGGGTGTATTGGGTTGCTCTCATAATTTGTCTCCAGTAATTCGTCCCGCAGAACTTGGCAGTCGTGCGGTGCCGTGACGCCGAGCCGCACTTGGTTGCCTCGGATCTTCAGCACGCGAATCCGCACATTGCCGGCAACGATTTCTTCATTCACCATCCTGGAAAGCACGAGCATGTGTATTGCACTCCTTAAAGAAAGGGTTAAACTCCAGCACGTTCTACGTCACGGATTGCAGAATTGCGGTCGGTCGGAGGAATACTGTAAAGCCTTGGTTTCCATCCATGCCACCACGGCCGCTTTCGGCGGGTTGAACTGCCGTAAGGCCGCCTCCAGGGCCGCGTTCATGTAACCGCAGAAGTCTTGTTTTGGTTCCTCGGCGGGTTCTTCCTTGGGGGCCGGTTCAGCTGTCGGGCTTGGCTTATCTTTGGCCTTCGGCTTCGGCTTGTCTTCTTCGTACCGCTCGACCACGGCCTCCACGATGGCCGCCGTGACAGGCGTACTTTCCTCTTCGCATTGGGCGATGACCTCTTGCCACGCCGAGATTTGCTGCTCTGGTTCAAGTTTTGTCAGGGGGCGGGCTTGGGTTTCCGTGGCCGGCAAAACGGGTACTATAGTACCCGCTACGCTGATGATGTTGCCGACGACTCTAGCGGAGGCGATCAGCTTGTTCGCGTAATTTTTCTCGAAGCCCCAGCGCATCTTGCAGTAATCCGCGAAAGTCTCGTAATCCCGCAGGTACAGCTTCTCCTGCTTGATCTGCAACAACGCGCAGCCGACTTCCACGAAAATCTTGCCGCCGCGCGCGATCACCGCTTCGCATTTGGCAAGCAACCGCACCTGCCTGGGTGCCAATATGGCTGTGTGCATGATCTACTCCTTTTGTTCGGCGACCTCGTATAAATGAGCAACCAACGCGTTGAACTCCACGGCCTCGATAACGTCGCGCGCAGTAATGTCCGGATGTGCTTTCACGAAGTTGTCAATCACCGTGAATAATACAGCGGTCAGTTCGGCCTCCAATAAAGTTGACTGGCGACTCATTTTGGCATCGTGCATGATCTACTCCTTGGGCTTGAGGGCGTCTTCGCAGGTCGGGCATAACCGGCTCTCCGACATCTCGTAGGAGGTCTTGACGTGATAGCCGCAGAGCCAGCAATACCAGGCGATCCAGCGGATCTTCTTCTCGATCATCGTTTTCCCGCCCATCGTTTCCACCAATCCCGCCTGAAACAGCGTGGATACGATCTGCGAAATTACCAGTTCCGCTCCCTTGCGCACCGCCGCATCCAACGGAATCTCGTTGATGTTCGACTTCTTCCTCGTTCCGAAGAATGCCTGCGAAGCCTGCTCCGGCGGGATCATTCCGCCAAAGTGTTCGATCAACTCGACGCCGGTGTGCCATTCCCGGTCGCCAAGGTACTGTCGGACGTCGTCTCGGGTAATCATCTGGTCGCTCCCTTCATGTCTTGGGCGTGCGCCGCGTGGAACATGGTGTCCATCATCTTCTTCAGGGACTTCCAGACCTCATGGGCGTCGTGCCGGTCGTGCTTGTTGGCGATCTGCAGTTGGTCGAGCGTATCGAAGCTCCGACCCTTGTTGCCGCACTTAATGAAGTTGTGAAAGCTGTTCAAGTGCGTATAGAAGCGGCTGCGCATCGGGCGGCGGGCAGCTACCGTGTTCTCAGGAACCTTGAGCCTGACGGTCCTGTGGGCCTCCGCGATCTGTGCAATCGCGGCAATCCCGGCTGACTCACCGTTCTGAGACTCGGCCTTGGCGCGGTCGGCCAGGGTTTTCGTGTCCTCCAGCTTTAGGCAGTATTCCTGGGCCACGGCTGCCGCCTTGCTCAAAAGCTGCTGATTGAACGACAACCGGCCGAGGGCGACGATCTGGCTGTCCAACAGATTGAAGGTCGGAACCCGCTGCGCCTCGATGGTCTTCCGCAACTCTTCCGCCTTGAAGCGGTCGCGCAGGGCCTTAACGGGCAGAAAGAAGTTCTTGGACAACTCCTCGATGCCCATGTTGTAGTGCGTCATCATCCACTTGGCGTGCTCCAGGGCCTCGGTCTTGCCTTGCCGCCGTCCCTGCCAGCGGTTGGCCGAACGGCAGACCAGCTCGATCATCGCTGGGTCGTCGACCGTGACGACGTAGGCCCGATCGAACAGGGCGTCTTCGAGATCGAGGTCGTGGTTGTCGATGAGAATATCGACACCGCCGACACGATGGTTGCCCGAGAGAACGCGATACTTGCCGCCGCCGTTGGGCCGAAAGATCGGAGCGGGGAACTTGGCGCCGACGTGCATGGAGCAGGCGTATTCCAGCGCCGTTTCCTCGCACAGCGGCTTGTCGAGCCGTGCGTTGTTGTCGAGCGATTCCTTGATCGCTATGTCGGTAAAGCGAATGTCAAGCCGGGTCCATGCCAGCCCGATAGTCGATAACTGCGATTCCGCTTGTGGGTCATCCGTCCACTGAAGTCTCATGGCTGTCTCCTAACAATCCGCGCCGACGGCAGCCCGAAGACAGCCGATGGCCACCGCCGACGCGGGTAAAACACAAGGGATGCGGCGCTGTCTGCCGCATGACAAAGAAAGAACGTGAAATGGCAAATCGCCGCTACGAGCTGCGGGACATGTTTCCCTCCGCCTCCACGAGGTCGACGGCGGCCGCCAGCATGGCGATGCGGGCCAACTCGTTGACGCCATCCTCTGCCAGGCGTTTCGCCAGCCAGAGTGCCGCCGGCATGATCTGGCCGTCGCACTGAAAGCCGGCCACGGCCTGGATGGCTTCGCGCCAGGGGCGGGTGGCCTCGTCGTAGTTGTCGGCGCACAGCGTGCGGATCAGCCGCCGCATCGCGAATAGCTTGGTGGAAATCACGACCGTAGCTTCGGCGCGGGTCGCGGTCTTCAAGGCTTTCCGGGCCTTGGCGAGTTTTTGTAGGGACATGTTTGCATTCTCCTGGGTTTGAGCCGACTAGCGGCATATATGGATTGGGTCTTGGTTTGTTACTGCTGGAGAAGCACAATGCTGCGAGCGATCTTGGGGTCGCGGCGGATGAAGCCTTTCTTTTGAAGTGCATCGAGCACAGACTTCGCGCTGTTGGGGCTCCTCATTCCGTTTTCCGCAGCGACATCCCGAACGGATGGACTGAACCCTCGCTTGCGAATAAACGCCTTGATTCTGGAAAGGATTTGCTTCTGCCGTTCGGTCAATTCGTTGGACATCGTTCTTTCTCGTAAGTGTGCTAGACATGCGTAACAAGAGTATTTGTACCACGGGTTTTCATGGTTTCCGGGACATTCCGAAAAGTGCGGCAAAATACCGTCTGAGTGCTGCCCATTCTCCAGAAAGGCGGAGCGGTTAGGGCTTGACAGGGGATCCCAAGAAATGAGAAACGCCGAACGAGATTTCGCTCGGCGTTTGACTAGGAAGAATGGGGGTAGGTACTACTTATCGCGACCTATGTCCTGCCCTAATCCCGTTCCGTTCTGGGCAGAGCAGGGCGGATCGGTCGTGGTCGCCTTCCACCCGGCGCCTGGGTTCACCGCGCAAGTCACCGCGCAAGTCACCGACGACTTGATCGGTCTCTCGCCACCGTACCAGACGCCGCAGTCACGTGACGAACTGATGCAGCAATTAGAGCTGGGCCATCGGGAGCATTTTCGCAGGGCGTACCTGCTTGCCGGGCAAGGGGCTACTTGCAACTGCCATTTGACAATTCACAAAAACTAGCTAAGATTCGTGAACAAAGGAGTTGTGCCATGCCGACGCAAACACTATTGGATAAGATACTTAGCAGAATATATGGCAAGAAGAGGGGATGGGTGTTCACTCCGGTCCATTTTCGAGATCTAGGAAACGATCCCGCCATCCGAAAGGCCCTCCAGATCCTCCGTGAGAGGGGTGTTCTCATCAGTCCGGCGAGGGGGATTTACTTATATCCCCAGACGCATCCTAAACTCGGCCAGCTCTTGCCGACTCCCGACCAGATCGCTCAAGCCCTTGCCGGTAAAGACGACCTGCGAATCCAGCCCTCGGGCGCCTACGCTGCGAACCTCCTTGGGCTGTCCGAGCAGGTGCCAGCCAAGGTCGTTTTTCTGACGGACGGACCGAACCGCAAGATCAAAGTCGGCAACCAAGAGATTATCCTCAGGCGGACCACGCCGAAGAACATGGCAACCGCCGGTCGCGTGAGCGGAGTGGTGATTCAGGCCCTTCGTTACTTGGGGCAAGACCATGTGGACGACGGTGCTATCGAGAGACTGGCCCGACTACTGCCCCATGACGCCCGTCAACAACTTATGGCAGACATCCGCTATGCCCCCGCATGGATCGGTGCCATCTTCCGCCGCTTGTCAGAAAGGGTGGGTTGAGCCGTGGATGATTTTGCACGACTGCCGAGCGATGATCGCCGCGTCTACTTTGAGCAGGCGGCTGCCCGCCTCGGTTTATCCGCCCAGATGGTCGAGAAAGACTTTTGGGTCTGCTGGAGTCTGAAGTGGCTGTTCGACCTCGATGAGTTTCGTGATCACCTGACCTTCAAGGGAGGAACGACACTGTCGAAGGTGTACAAGGTCGTCGAGCGGTTTTCGGAAGATGTCGATGTTGCCATCGAACGTAGTTTCCTCGGCTTCGGCGGCGAGAACGAGCCGGAGCAAGGTGCCAGTGGGAAAGAGCAGCAACGGCGCATCGCCGACTTGAAAGTGGCCTGTCAGGCAGCGATCGCGGATCGTCTGCAACGGCAGTTGCGTGGCGCATTTGAAAATGCCCTCTGTAGCGAGAGCAATTGGGGGCTTTCGCTCGATCCCCATGACCCGGATCAACAATCCTTGTTGTTTCATTACCCGTCCGCGATCACCAATCTCAGCACCTACTTTGCCACGTCCGTAAAGATCGAATTGGGTGCGCGGTCCGACCATTTCCCCGTGGAAAAGCGGACCATCACGCCCTATTTGGGAGACGCGATCCCGGAATCACTCTCCAACGCCCAGGCCGAGGTTCGCGTTCTTGCGGCGGAGCGCACATTTTGGGAGAAGGCGACAATTCTCCACATGCTGCACCACGTTCCCAAAGACAAAAAACTCCCTCTGCGTATGTCGCGGCACTATTACGACGTATATCGTCTTGCGCGGAGTCCCATTTGGCAACGGGCGATGGGTGGGATAGGACTCTTGGATCGCGTGGCCGTTCATAAGAGCATCTTCTTCAAGGTGGCCTGGGCTCATTACGATACCGCTCGGCCGGGCACATTGCGATTGATGCCGAGCGAGCACCTCGTTGACGAATTGAGGCAGGACTATCTCGACATGGAGGCGATGTTCTTCGGCACGCATCCCACATTTCAAGAAATAGTATCTTACCTTCCGGAGTTGGAGGAACGCATCAACCATGCGGCCGGTTGATCAGGGCGGGTTTCCCTTGATCATCACCTTGCCAACAGCGGTGGCAGCAGGTTGTAGGGTGCGGGGAGCGAACTGTCCGGCAAATGGTGGGTTGTGCATGAGAAAGTACTCACCGCTGTTCCAGATCCATTCGCGTAACGCACCGTTGGATGCTCCACCCACCCTCCGGCGAGCCAGCAAGGACACCCGCCTCCTGCTGCTGCCAGGCGCAGCAATCACCCGATGAACTGATGCAACAACTAGGGTTAACCTTCTGCCCGGCACCGGGGTTCGCTGGGGAAGTCACTGCACAGTACCGAAGCAGTTGGTGGATTCTGTACCATTCTGTATCAGACAGCGAAGTTGTCTGTAAATCCTAACAACCGCCCTGAGCTATGCCTTTAGCGTACGACATCTGAAGGATGATTCCAGAGAGCCCCGTTGCCACAATTGTCAGAAGGCTATCAGGTGCAATTGTTGAGGCACGGTACTCATCCTGCCGGCTCCGGTACCGCGTTGACGTCAGTGCGGCCTTTCTCGCTTTCAGGGTACTGATCAGCTCAGGAGCATCCAAGGTGTGACGCGACGAGTGGCTTTTCGCTCGGCGTTTGACTAGGAAGAATGGCGCAGGTGCGGCCTCAAGCCCCAGCCCAGCGTCCCATTGGATCGCGGTGGACTGCCACGTTTAAGCATCACGGACTTGGCACAGATGCTTGGCACAGATGTGGTACAGACTTGGTATAGATGTGGCACAGTTGTGGCACAGAACCCTCAAACTGTAACCTTTTCTTCAGAATGGGGCCGAAGGTTACAGATTAGTTGACGTAAGTCCTTACGCTTTGGCACAGATTTTGGCACAGAACCCTTGCAAAACCCTAGAAAATGCCGTAAAATACGAGAAGTTATGTAAAGGGATGAGCGAGTGCCTTTGTTGCCGAAACCCTTTGCCAGTAAGCACTTTACGAACGTCGTACACCGATTGAATTTCTGACCTACGGAACCGAAGGTTACAGGTTCGAGTCCTGTCTGGTGTACTTACACAAGCCCTTGTAATGCATGGGCTTGCGTCGTTTCTTGGTTGTCGTTTATTTGCTCGGCCGCCGCTTTGTTGTCAAAAGTGTTGCGCTCGGTGGTGCCGTTTGCACGGTCTCGGGCCGCCCAAAGGTTTGCCGCCGTGTTCTGTGCATTGCGGCCGACATAGAACCTTCGGGTGGTTTCGATATTGGAGTGACGCATTAACTCTTGTAGCTTGAATGTGTCCACCCTATCGGCCCACCGGAAGCCGAAGCTTCTGCGCAGGTCATGGCAGGAAGCGTACTTGACCGCTTCCGCCCGCTCGCCAGTCTTCTTGTCAAATTTGGTTGTCCGGTTGACCACGACCCCGGCCGCCTTGCCGATACGACAAACAACATGGCAAACGTAATCGGGGTCGCTAACAATGCCGCCCCCCTTCCGGCCGTTTACTAAGCTTATGGCCCCCACCAATTGAAAGACCCGACCATGCCGCTCAGTAGCAGGGACGGCCAACAACATGTCCCCCCACTCAGGGGCAATCGGCCAAAGGGTTTCGTTGTGGTTTTTTTGAAGCTCAGCCGGAATCGACAACATAGGAAACGCGCCGGACAAATCCACGCAAAGCTTATCGGACCTATCCCAGTAGACTTCAAGGCTTTCCCGTAATCGCAGCCCGTTGAACCAGAGAGACCGCAGATAGTGCCGCCAGGACTCGGCCGCCACTTCCCCGACAACGACCGGAACCGCTTCCAACATGGCGTTAAATTCTCGCTCTGAAATGGGCCTACCCTTCATTGTCTTCTGGTTTTTGGCTCGGGCCATAGTTGGAAATGCAGGGACGACGGCCAACATTCGGATACTGACAGCCCACCCCAACGAAGCCTTTAGGTGGGCCAGATAGTTCCGAATAGTGAATTCGGACTTGTGTTCAGCACGCAGCAGCCCGGCCAGCTTGCTAAGCCGTGCCGAGGTAATATCCCCCACCCGCTTTGGCCCCAGCAGCCGGTCCACCATCCGAAACACCGTTGACAGTTGCGAACGGGTTTTGGGTGCCAACCCGGTCAGGACTTCAGCAGAGTAGCGAATAACGAATTCGTCCCAGGGAGTGTTTCGGCCGCTGGCATACTTGCCGTCGCTTAGTTCTTTGGCAAGCAACCCGGCCTTTTGGTTTGCTTCGCTTCGCTTCCTTGTCTGGGCAGACTTGAACCGCCGCTCTCGGGTCTCGGGGTCCACCCACTTCAGCATTAGAGACCGGCCAGAACCGCCGGACACCACAGAGACCTTAATTGAATCGGACATGATTCGACTTTCCAAGAAAAGCATTGGGCCGTGATACCCGGTTAACAGCAACGCAAGTTGCCGGACAGCCTTGCTCCCCGTCTACACGGTTCACAGCTTGGTTATGTCCACGGATACCACGGCCGAAAGCTTGTTGTTTGGAACTCATCATTTAGAATCTTGCGTCAGGGTGTTAAGCCCTTGTCGGAAACGATGTTTTCCGACACAGGGAATTATCGACTTTTGGGGCCTGAATGTCAACAGATTGCGCAACACTTTTCTAAAAATGCCATTATTCACGGGGAATAGTGGCTAAAGCTTCGGATACACAATCAGTAGACACTTATTTTGCAGTCTTTTTCAGCCGGTTTTTCATCGTCCAATACGCATCCAAAAGCCCCGTCAGCAGCACGGGCCGAACCGCATCGCGCTGAAGGTTGAGTTTTTCGGATATATCGCAAACGGTTTTCAGAAAAATCGTTGACGACGGCAACCAGCCTTCGTACCACGGCCAACGCTCATTTGCGGCAATGCTTTCGGCATCGGCCTTCAGTTCAACCACTTCGGGGGCCGCCTCCTGAAGCTCTCGCCATGAAATACGTCTCATAAGCTATTTCTCCTAAAAAGGTCGCCATCGCCCCCCGGCCACGACGAGCAGCCAGGGGGCAACGGCGAAAGGTTAAAATGGAATTTCTTCGGAGACGACCGCCGCATACCTAGCTTTATTCCACACTGGGTCCGGCTTATCGTCCGGTTCAACCACGGAATAGCCGCAAAGCAGCTTGTGGTTTTTGGCGTGAGTTTCGTCCGACTCTTCCCGCCAATAGCTGAAAAGGTTTGACCCGACATGCCACGTCAGCTTGTGTTCATGGCACACAAACCAATGTTCCCGCCCGACGTTGAGGAAACCATCGTTCTTGTGGCAGACAGGGCAAACGCCAAAATGGTCCGGCTCGTCTTCGCTGCAAACCCCCGCCGCAAGGGCCTTCCCTACTTCGTTCTCGTCTTCGTCGGCATTGCAGCAAAGGCTTTCTAAATCGGCCAGCAAATTTTTGATGTTGGCCATAATTTCCGCGCGAGCAATATAGTAAGATTGCTCGACCTCATCCAGCCACAGTCGGGCCGCTTCAATCCTCTCCTTCACGACCGCGATTTTATCTCGTTCACTCATCTCGTTCTTCCTTCGTTTGCCTCTGGTGTAGGACCGCCCGCGCCGTCGAGGCACCGGGTAGGACGGCTTGGTTTTTATCGCTGTTGAAGCTCGGCCAACTCCCAGGACGTTGGGCGATAATCAAACAACTCGCCTTGCGTTTTCGGCGGTTCGCTCGGCAACGCCGCCTGCTCATTCGACAGCCGCACAAGCTCGGCCAGGGACGGCATCTTGCAATGGCGTTTCATCCATCGCTGCGCGGCCGCATCGCTGTCGCTACGTTTGTCGGGCTTGGTTTTTTGTCTCTTCTTCATTCTTCGTTTCCTACTTTCTGTCGGTGCCAAGGGGTGGTGCTACCGGCCCTATAGTAATAGGGGCCGTAGCACCGCCCGCTACTGGTGCTACCGGTAGCACCCATAGCATC
>Ga0118677_10008143_pt1 | contig 15764 bp, 14 predicted proteins | sample AliMusrvi5mmetaG_FD_86154 | JGI IMG/M metagenome (GOLD analysis project Ga0118677, IMG submission 86154) | reverse complement strand
GGATCACATCGTCGGCGTTTCCCTGCCGCCCGAGATCCACCTCCTCTGCGTGGACAAAGGCTCGCTGGCCATCGACGGCATCTCCCTCACCATCGCCGAACTCACCGCCGACGAAGCCGTTTTCTGGATCACCCCGCATACCTGGGAGCACACCCACCTCCATGCCGCACGCATCGGCCAGGCGGTCAACCTGGAAGCCGACATGCTCGCCAAGTATGTCGCGAAACTTGTCGAGGCGAGAATGGGGTGAGAGATTCCAGAAACCAGAGGCCAGAGACCAGAAACCAGAGTTTGTGGTTTCTGGGTCATAACAGCCGGGGCACCTTATCGAAGACCAACGGGAAAAGATCAGAACCCGCCAAACAACCACGATCCAGCTGAAAGGGTGAGCAAGTTCGAATCCTCCGAATAGGGCACTCTTATGCGCCGTTGGCCTGGGCTGTAACATGTCAGGCCTTCGGCCCTGAAGAAAGGGCGGAAACCCATAGAGTCCCCTTAACTTGACGCGCATACCCTCCGGGATTTGTTTGTTTGGTCTCCGGTCTCTGACCGATGGGCGCCAGAGCCACCCAACGGTCGCGCGACCAAGTGGTCATCGGATGATCCACCACGGTCGGGGAAAGGCGGCATTTGAGCGTCCCGGCGATGATTGTCAGTTCGGTGTAAGCCGCCATGTCCGGGCAGACGACATGAACAAGCACATCGCTCTCCAGCGCGCCGATGCCGGTTGGAAGTGTCCCAGTGCCGAGTGGCACCAACTTTGCCTCGGTGCCGGCGACTGTGGTGGCCTCAGCGGGACTGGCATCCCCGAGGGTAACGGCGATCATGCTGCCGGGCGGCAGTATTTCCGTCACGGCAATGGTGAAGGTTTTGGATTCGTCAGGTTGCAAGGTGACCGGGCCGTGAAGTCCGCGGCGGCGGCACGGTGATCTCAAGGCGGCATACCCGGGTGCCGCACGCTCGGGGCTTGCGATCGGGCGGAGCTTGGCTAGCATGCTGGAAATGAGCCGACGATCGAGACGACGACGCAAAACCGCAGGCAGGCAAGCCACCAAGCAAGGTTGGCTGGGCAAGGTGGCGTTGGGTCTGATTGTGGCCGCCTTGGTGGTTGCCGCCATCCTCTTTGCCACGGTGCGCGGGTATCTTTACAGCGACGGGTTCCGGCAGTTCCTGTCTGTCAAGACCAGTGAGGCAGTGGGTGTGGACGGAAAGTTCACGCCATTCCGGTGGGATGGCCTGGCGGTGGATACCGACGCTTTCGAGGGTTCGGGAAACGGGGCCATCCGGAGCTTGCGGGTGGAAGGTTTGCACACCGAAGTGACCCTGGGCGGGGTGATCCGCGGAGTGTGGGAAATCCGCAACTCACGCATGCAGCGCTTGAACATTTCCCTGGACGCCAGGGATCGCGGCAGGGCGTATCCGATCAAGGAATTTTCACCGCCGCCAGCCAGGAAATCCGGCTGGTTGCCGCAAAAGGTCGAGTTGCAGGGACTCGATGTGCGCGAATTGATGGTCAAGGCCATGCTCGACACGGGACCGCTGTCGGTGGACCGGGTATGCGTGCGGGTGAATCAGGCGGAAACGAAGGGTGCCTACAAGGTGATGATGACGGACGGGGCGATCCGCTTGCCGTTGTCGTGGGTGCCGGAACTCCGCCTGAAGCAGGCCAGCCTACACTATCAGGACGGCACGGTTTTCATCGACAGATCAACCGCCGAGGCATGGAAAGACGGCCGCTTGGAACTCACCTCGGGCCAGTGGGAACTGGCGACCGGTTGCTACGCGCTTGGCGGGATGATGTCCGGCATGAACTGCGGGGACGTCTTTAACGAGGATTGGGCCAAACGATGTTCGGGAGAAATGAGTTCGAGGTTCAAGTGGGACAATCATGATGGCGCGTGGGTTGCTTCGGGAAACCTGACCATCCAAAACGGGATCCTCACCGCACTGCCAGTGCTCGACATGCTGGAGGCATATGCCGATACCCGTAAATTCCGCGAGATCAAGCTGAGCGAGGCCCATACCAATTGGCAGTGGCGGGACGACGAAATCCGTTTCACCAAGCTGGTGCTTGGTTGCAAGGATCTGGTGTGGCTTGAAGGGGATTTGCTGATTCACGGCCGGGATCTCGACGGCAACTTCCGTCTCGGTCTGGCACCCGGCACCCTGGCATCGATTCCCGGCGCGGAAACCAAGGTGTTCAAAGCCGATGCGAACGGTTTTATGTGGGCGCCCCTGCGGATCACCGGCACCTTGGACGATCCTCAGGAGGATCTAACAGGCCGGCTGAAGGATGCGGCCGGCCAGCGCATGTTCGAGATTATCCCCGAAACCGGCGAGCAGGTGTTGAAATCCGCCCGTGCGATCCAGGAATCTCCCTCCAAGGTGGTCGATGAGGGATTGAAAGTCATCGAACAGGGCGGCAAGGCGGTCAACGAGGTCACCAACGGCCTGCTCGGCGGTTTCCTCGGCTCCCAAACCCGGCCCGTTCCGCCCAAGGAAACGCCGAAAGAGGAGCCCAAGGAACCCGCAAAGCCATGAGGAACTGGAGGATGCAGTGACGAAGTTCGACCAAGCAAGCTGAAAGGGTGAGCAAGTTCGAATCCTCCGAATAGGGCACTCTTCTACGCCGACGGCGTTAAGTCCTCCAGCCCAGGGTTGCCGTCGCCAGACGGCTACCCTGGGACGATTCCGCAGCCGGATTGAACCGCAACGCGGTTCTGTCCCGGGGAAGAGGAGAACGTCGGCAAGCATCCGAAATCCACCCGGCACTCGGCATCGGCAAGACAGAACCACGTTGTGGTTCGTTTGATCTTGTCGGATGAACCCAGGGTAGGCTCTGCGTGCCAACCCTGGGCTGGTTGACGTAATCCCTTCGGGATAAATGCTAACCTTCCTCGGAAAGCATCGCGAAATCACCGATAGGATGGCACCCAACTTGGGAAACCCGTGCGCTATGCCGAAAATACAGCTGGATACGTTCAATCGCAAGGTATATGCTTATGGCCCAACGGGCTGGGTGATGGATTCCCCAAACCACCTTGCGGCCTGAATGGCCGCGATTGGTGCGGCGCGCCTCTCATATCGCGGCCATTCAGGCCGCAGATTCCACACCTGACCATAACCCAGCCCGATGGGCTGGGCTAAGGGATACCGGCCCTTTGGGCCTCAACAGCAAAGGACCCATCCTTGCAGGCGGGCGGACCAAGGTGCATCTTTTTTTTCCGTTTTCCCGCGTTTTTTTCTTCCCGCGATCCGGCGTTTGGGTTAGATGTCAGCGGTTGAGTGGGCATGCATGGCTGAACCCGCCGTGTTGTGTTTGCTCCGCCTGATTGCGACCCCCACAGCGATTCCCCCGAACTCCCACCCCAAGTTGGCGATGTCCCCGACAAGACGGCATCCTGGCCGCGGCAATCCCGCATTCTCCCTGATCGAAATGATGGCGATCATGGCGGTGATGGTTATGCTGTTAGTCGCAGGGCTGGACCATGTCTTCGGATCAGTTTCCCATCCCGGCAAGACCGATGCGGACATGCTCGCCGGCATGATCGAACAAGCCCGCACCGCCGCCATCACTTCCCACTCGTGCGTGGTCCTCGCAATCGCCGATCCCGCTGATGTCCCGACCGGCGACCCGCGCTGTCAACTCGGAATCTTCAAACTCGACGCCTTGCCGGATTGCCTAACCGACACGGCCAAGGGGGTCATGATCGGCCGTTGGCGTTCCTTGGTGCCCGGCATCGCCTTGATCGGTGGCAAGGTGGACGGCGCGGACAATCCTCTGGATGCCGGAAAACTGACCATCACCTGCGAGACACCCCGCCATCTGACTGTCGGGGTTCACGCCATGGGCTTCAATTCCTGCGGCAAACTGGTCTATCCGCCTGGCTCCGCGCCCGTCACCCTGCGCGTCGCCAAGTGCGTCTATCAGGCGGACAAGGCCGTGCCGGTCCGCCGCAATCCGTCCGGCACCAGCGCCGAAATCCAACTGAAAATCGGCCGCGTTTCCGCGCGGCCCTACCGCATCGACGGATGAACACGGCCCGCTCTAACAACCGCCACAGGGATGGTTCGACCTTGATTGAGGCGGCCATCGCCAGCGGGGTGTTGGCGGTGGTGATTCCATTGGTATGCGGGGTGTTGGCGGCAGCCGGGAAAACCGGTCTCGCCTCGCAGGCGGATACCCGCAGCACCTGGATTATCCCCGCCTGCATCGATGAAATCCGCGCCTCGCGCGCCGGCTGCCCGCGCTATTTCCCACCCACCGCCGCCGGCGAGGCGTTCCCGCCAAGCGGCGAGGTGTGGGCGCTCGCGTTTTCTGCCGACGGCAAACTGTTAGGAAAAATCCCCCGTGAACTCCACGACCGTGGAACCCGCGAAATCGACGGAATCCCGGTGCGCTATATCGCGTCGATGTCATCATCACCGCCACCTGCGGCAACGGCAGGGCCGCAACTGCTGCCGGTTCACATATCATTGGAATTCCCGGCCTCGGCCCCGGCGGCCAAACGCCACCAACTCGCATTCCACACCCTCATGCCATGATTTCCCATCATCACCGCCGTCGTGGATTCACTCTGATAGAGATGCTGGTTTCGCTGGCCATCGGCTCGATCCTGCTACTGGCCTCGGTGGCCATGTTAGACAACACCGGTGCCGCCTACGAACGGATCGGCGGCGGCGTGGCGGCCGAACGCGACGCCAGGGGACTGCTGTCACAACTTGCCGCGGATCTGGCAAATGCGAGGTTCAACAAGGATGGAGTGCTGGAAAAATCAAGCGCCACCTGGCCAACTGACAAGCTGGGGTTTCTTTGCCTGCAGCCGGCGCAGGCCCAAGCGGATTCCGGTCACATCGGCGACCTGTGTGCGGTGAGTTATGCTATCAGGGATTTGTCCGTCAACGGCAGAACGGTCCGTTGCCTGGTACGCGGATGCAATGAAAGCTCGGACACTTTCAAGGCCCTGCAAAATAATGATTTGCACTCACTGCTCACCCGCCACAGCGACAGCGACGAACCCGTCGCCTTCGGCGTCGTCTCGTTCACGGCCCGGCCGAAATCGCGCGATTCCGCAGGCCAATGGATCGATTGGCCGGCCGGCGACTCCACCGGTCCCGAGGCGCTCGACGTGTGCCTGGTCCTGGCCCGCCGCAATCTGATAACAAAACTCCAACGGCCGGCGGATTGGGATGGCGCGGGAGCGGCGGCGCGTTTGTTAGGTCTGCCATCCGCGGCACGCCGCAATCCCAGGCTCGACGTTTATTCCACATTGATCCGCTTCGGAAACCATGACCATCCGCCCGCCACCAAACCCTGATCGCCGTGCGGCGGGATTTGCCCTGCCGGCCATTCTCATCATCACCGGTGCCTTGTTCATCCTGGCGCTCGCCGCGCTGTGGGTCACCGGCACCGAACGTGGCACCGCGCGTTCGTTTGCCGACCACCAACGCGCCGAACTCGCCGCCAGCGCGGGCTTGGACGAGATCCGCAGTATTCTCAACGCGGAAACCGCCAACGATGATTTCCTGGTCATACCTTCCACCCTTGTTAGGCCAGTGGTTGCCGGCCGTCAGCCCGCGCCGTTCCTGTTCATCGCGCGCGGCAGGGCGGACGGCAAGGGTTATGCTTTCCGCTATGTGCCGTTGTTCGGTTCCGCCAGCGCACCACCGGAAACCAAACAACTCACCCCGCCGCAGGTCGAGCCGCTCGTCGCGACCGATCATGATTCATGCTGCGACTTCATCAACTTACCCTATCAGGACAAGGTCCGCACCGCCTGGCACATGGTCCGCGACGAACAAAACCACCCCGTCGCCCGCTATGTATTCTGGGTGGAGGACCTGCAGGGAAAACTCGACCCGCAACTCGTCGGCAATCTATCAGGGAAAGGGCAGACCCACGCGCGCACCGCCTATCCGTTTCCCGCGCCCGGCCTCAACCCGGCGCCTGAGGCTGAAGACCAAGCGCCGCTCGACCAGGTGGCCCTGTATGCCGTGGATCCCGCCGCCTCATCCCATAACCAGGGCACGCTCGCCAGGATCCTGATTCGCAACCGCCACTTGCTGCTTTCGCCGGGTTCCACCCTTGCGGCGGCTGGGGTCAGCCCGCCGCTGGTCCGTGACCCGGGCAGTGGCAAACTCGCCGCCCTAACGGCCCGTGCCGCCGAGGAAAACCTGATAGCCAATCTGCATCCGTATTTCGAGCGTCCGCTCATTCCGTTCGTGCCGGGTATCGCGCCGGCCCGCGCCGGCACACCACGTGTCAATCTCAACGCCTTGTTGGCCAAACCACCGGACCTTGCGGTCGATGAAATGGCGGACACAATCCGCGCGGCCCTGCCGGATTTCGACCAACGCAAAGGCGGCTTCCCCGAGGATTATATCAAAACCCTCGCCGCCAACGCGCTGGATTATGCCGATGAGGATTCAGAACCGCGGCTCAAAGCCAATGAATACCGGGGGCTCGATGCCTATCCCTTGCTGAGCGAGATCGCCCTGCAAGTGAACTATGTCGGCATAGCCGATCAGAACAACCGGAAAATCATGACATTCCGTTTCAAGGTGTTCGCGGAACTATCAAATCCCACGAACCAACCGGCGAGCGGTGCCGCCAGACTCAGCTATGAGGTCGCGCTCGCCATGGATGGCATCGGTTCGGGTGTCGGCGGTGTGCCATTTGATTCGCCGTCGTTGCTCGACAACCCGGCGATCGCGACCCATGACCTCACACGGATCGATGGCCATTACTGGAGTCAGGAAGTTGCGGTTTCCCTTCAGCCGAACCAATACCAAAGTTATCTGTTTGCCGATGTCACCTACCGCCTCAATGTGGGAGCGGCGGCCGATCCCATTCCCGACGACACTCCTTTCAGCCTCACTGAAAGCCGCGGCGCGTCGGGTCTGTCATTGATGTGGAACGGCAAAACCGTCGAACGCATCGCCAGCATCCTGCGCCAGGCGGGCCTGATCTATTCCATGAAAAACGGCGTCGTCACCGGCGGCTTCAAGGTGGGAACACCGGACACCATCACCAAAGCCGCCGTGCCGGGCGATATGTACAGCGATTACCCTAACATGTATTACAACCTTGGAGATCCGCGCATCAGCCATTACCTGCGCAGCGTTCCCTTGGATGAAAACGCCTACCCGGAAAACTCCAGCCCTAACAGAAGGAATGTGCGGCTCGGAATATACAAGGATGACGCCCCCACCAAACCCAAGGTCTATGCCCGCATGTTGCCATCCGAGTGGCCCGATGGCGGTCATAACGCGGCTGTTGGCGGTTGGTCGCCGGGTGCCAACGATAAAACGGAAATGACCGATCCCAAGTTCGCTTTACCCTACGATCCGGAAATGCGCTTTTCGGCACCGCAAATGATCTCCAATCTCGGCCGCTTTTATAGTGTGTCCGAACTCGGTCGTGTGTTCGATCCCGTCATGCACGCCCCCGCGTTTCCAGATGGCGAAATGACCGCCACCTTCCGCAGCAAGGGGAAAATCCCGGAACCGGGCGGTTCCTGGCCCGATATATGCATCAGCCAGCCCAGCCCGTATTATGGCGGCGGCAATACCCTGCGCATCGGCCGCCCGGAACACCCGGCCTTCGATCTGACATCCAGACCCGGAATGCATGCCGCGCGCCTGCTGGATCTTTTCCACACCGGTTTGTCCCGTTCTGACAATCCCGCCGACCGCGCGGGACCGGTAACCCGCATCATGGGACACGTCAATGTCAACACCGCCACCCGCGATACCCTGCGCGCGCTCGCCGCCGGACCCCTGGTCATGGACCCCCGCCTGGCACGGCGCACCGATGACAACCACCTCGGTGCTCCCGTCATGGCTCCTCCTGTCACACCGCTGTCGCTCGATGCTCCCACCACGTCCGTCGCCGCCGATCGCATCGCCGATGCCATCATCCGTTGCCGCCCGTACGCCAGCACCGCCGACCTTGCCCGCGCCACCGAATCCGACGGAACCGCCGTGTTCGGCAACCGCTCTCTCTATCAGGAAGACAAACGCATCGAATGGACCGATGCCGCCGCCGAGGAAATCTTCGCCCGCGTCTATCAGGGGACTACCGTGCGCTCGCGCAACTTCCGGGTCTGGATCGTGGCCCAGACACTCACCCGGCCTAACGGAAATAGCGCGTCACCCCAGGTGCTCGCCGAAGTCCGGAAAGTCCACACCCTGTTCGCCGACCCCGGCAAACGCGCCGCCGACGGTTCCATCATTCCGCGGAATTTCACAACCACCATCACCTCATCCAATGATTTCTAACATAGTTCACAGCGCGATCCTGGCGACCGTCCTTTCGTGTTGCGCCATATCTATTGGCCCTGCGCAAACTCCGGATGACGATCACCGACCCTTGGGCTTCATCCGTGTGCTTGATGCGGTCAGCGCAGGCACCGACAAGCTGGAGGTCCTGATCGACGGCGTAACCGTCCGGTCGGAGGGCTATCAACTCGGCAACGTCACCGGCGGCATCGCCCTGAAACCCAATACCTATCAGGTGATGTTTCGCCGAGCCGGGGTAAAGGAAGGCGTAACCCGCGTGCCCGTGCTTGCCAACGACACCACCATCCTCATTCCGTTCGCCGAACCGTTGCCAGTGAAGGATGGCACGCCCGCCCGTTGGGAAATCAGGGTCCTCAAACTCAAACAACTCGAAACGGGCGATGGGCGCACCGCCTCCTTCGTTTCGGTTTCCCATCAATCCGAACTCAGGATCGAGATCCGGCAAGCCGGAAAATGGGAACCTGTCGAGGTCAAACGTCTCGCCATTGCCCGCACCGACATCCGCCAAGCCCGCGGCTACCTGCCCGTGCGCTGCAACGGTCAACCCCTGTCCGCCATCTCCGTCGCCGCCACCGGCCACTTCGTCGCCGTCCTCTTCGACGACGAAAACGGAACTCTCCGCTCGCGCAATTTCCAGGACTATAAATATTCCGGCAGCAAGAAATGACGCCGGTGGCGATCCGCCTCAGACATGCCTGAACTCTCTTCTCGTCTCCGGCCAACCTCGGGGGGCATAAGGGTTTCAGCCTAGAGAGGAAAATGGAAACCACGGATTACACGGATTTAACGGATTAAGAATGAGTTATGAATCATAGAAAATACACCTACAGGGTGACTGAGGATTATGATAGAACACAGTCATATTCTCCGTGAAATCCGCTAAAATCCGTGTAATCCGTGGTAAAATGAGCGGCCATGTTGGTTTTTCATTTTCCCTTTTAGGTTCAGCGGAATTCTTCAGGGAAGCTGGGAGAGCCTCCTGTCTCCACGGAGAAAACAAAGCCCGGAAATCCTTTCTTGGGACTGAGGCGAACCCTCGCCGGCTACTTCACGACCTTCGGCTGGGCCTTGTCCCATTCCTCCCGGCTGACCTGGCGGGTCTCGTGAATGAAGACAAAGATGCCTTTTTTGTTGCCGACAATCACGTCGGGCAATTTGTCACCATTCAGATCCACGGCGGTCACCTGGGTGCCCACTCCGCAATCGTCATCTATCAAACAGGGAATGAAGTCCACGGTTTTGTCCGGGTTGCGCACGGTTTTGAACCAATAAAGGACCGCTGGGCCGTTCGGGTCCACATCGCCCGTCGGGCCGTGCGCCCAGAACCGCTTGCCCGTAACAAAATCCATGATGCCGTCGCCATCCAAATCCACGAGATCGAACGAGTGGGCTTGTGAGAAACATACGCCGTATTTGTTATCTCCGGGTTTGTTGCCGATGATGGTGTGGGGCTTGAACGAGATTTCGCCGTCGGTTTTCACCTGTTCATACCAGACGATGCCATAACCATGGGGATTGAGGGTGGTGAGCACATCGTTGAGACCATCGTTGTTGAAATCATAGACGAACATCTGGGCACCGCCCGCAGTGCCGGTTCCCGCCGCGAAAGGAAACGGATGCGCTTTCCACACGGGATCACCGGCGAGCGACGCGGGTTGTTCCCACCAGCCGTTTTGTTCGATGAAATCCGCGCGTCCATCACCGTTGATGTCGCCAAAGCCCACCCCGTGAGTGTATTTGTGCCATGCGCCTTTGGGCGAAATCGAGTGCCACGTCCATGGCAGTTCCGGATGGCTCCAGTCGGCGGTGGCGTATCCGAGAAAGCCGTTGGAATTGCAGACCGCCTCGGGCTTGCCGTCGCCATTGATATCGCCGAAGCGGGGCGACTCGTTGTCCAACGTCCTAACAGCGAGGTGGGCGGTCCAATGTTCCGAACCGTCGGCGTTTTTACGGCCTCGGGGATTTTCATACCAATAGGCGTCGGTGCCCGGGAGGCCATACACGATGATATCGGTCCAGCCATCCCCATTGAAGTCGTACGCGTAGGTCAGGAAGTCATCGGAATAGTCATTGATGGTTCCCTTGGCACCGCTGTAGCCGGGGAGGGGGACTTCCGTGCCGTCGGACTTCCTGATTTTCGTGGTTTTGGTTGCAGGCCGGAATTCGTGGCGGATTTTGAAATCCGGACCTTCCCACCAGAAGGGCCCGCCGCAAATGTCCAGTTTGCCGTCGTGATTGAAATCGCCGAAATACGCGCCTTCACACCAGAACTCGTCGGTTACTTGGATCTTTCTGAAGGTGTGGAGCGTTTGGGTCGGGGTTTCCGCAGCGGTGGCGCCCAGCGTGCAGGCCACCAACGTCATGAATGCCAAATGGAGTTTTTTCATGGTCAATCAGTTCAGGTGATAGATTTCGGTCATGCCGTCCCAGATCTCGCCCTTGGCGGCGGCGGCAGGCAACGGTTGCTGGCAGGCATCGGTGAATTTCCACCAGCGTTTGTTCACGGGCAGCGCCTTGCCGGCCGCCGCGTCGGCGTCAGGGTTCTTGCCAACATATTCCAGATAGCCGATGAGATACAAATGGCCGTCAAGGTCCACCAGATTGATGGAGAAATTCCGATCGTTGCAGTCCTTGATGCCCTTGAGCACACCCGGCCAGGTCGTGGCATGAAGCGTCCGGTATTCCGCCTCTTTCTCCGGTTTCAGCCCGGTGATCATGCCGATCCTCGCATATTTGTCCGGGGTGGGAACGACCTCGGTCGCACCCGCCGTGAAGAACACCTCCTCACCATCGATTATTCCCTGGGATTCGCCGGGGGCGACCTCCAATTCACAGATGGATTTCTGCCAGGCACTGATGGCCGGAATCTTCTCCAGTTGGCCGGTATCACGTTCCCAATCGTTGCCGGCATATTCGAAATAGGTGATCAGATAATGCTTGCCGCCAAGCTCCTTGAGGAATCCCGTTAGATTGCGGAGATGGGCGGACTTCAACTGCAGTGCGACATCCTCGGGGATAGCCGCTAACAACTTCTTGCAGGCATCAAGCTTGGTGGTGGCGATTTCCATGACGCCAAGATGCCTTTTGACACCGGTGCTCATCGGCGCGGCTTGAGTGGGCAGGTTCTTGTCCGCACTGGCGGGAGATCTTTCAGATTGCCCGATGGCGGCACCGAGCAGCATGACGCATGACAGCAGCAGGGGTATGGCTCGCATGGGGTGTTTAGTTAGGGATGATGACGGTTAGCGGTGGTTGCTTCCGTCGTGTGGAGATGTTATCAAGCAATTTCCGCGTTGTCGATAGCCATCGACAGCCATCGCACCCTAGATCCGGCCCAATCTCGGGATCGCACATCCTGAAGCTTGTGTCGCGTGGCGTTCGGATCCATGCTCATGGCGCACCCACCATGGCCGGCTTTTTCAAATCCCTCTTCAACAAAATCACCAATCGCGCCGAAATCGATTGGGACGACCTCGAATCCGATCTCATTGGCTCGGACCTCGGCATCCATCTGAGCACCGAAATCATCGACGAACTCCGCGCCTACGGCCGTGAAATCTCCGCCGATGACGTGGTGGAGGTGACCCGCCGCCACCTCGCCAAGCGCCTGCCCGAGGATGCCGCTCCGCCCGAACCCCGGGCCGACGGCAAACCGTTCGTGATCCTGATCGTAGGCGTCAACGGCACCGGCAAGACCACCTCCACCGCCAAACTCGGGCTGTGGCTCAAGCAACGCGGCCATTCGGTTCTGTTAGCCGCGGCGGATACCTTTCGTGCGGCTGCCGTCGAACAACTCGAGCGCTGGTGTGAGCGGCTCGACCTGCCGATGGTCAAGGGCAACCCGAACGCCGACCCGTCATCGGTTTGTTTCAACGCCCATCAGAAAGCCATCGCCACGCGGACGCGCTTTCTCCTCTGCGACACCGCGGGCCGCATCCACACCCGCCACAACCTGATGGAGGAACTCGGGAAAATCCGCCGCACGCTCGCCAAGCAGGATCCCACAGCGCCCCATCTCACCTTGTTGGTCGTCGATGCCACCACTGGCACCAACGCTCTCCAGCAGGCAAGGGAATTCCACAAGGCCAGCCCGCTCGACGGTTTGATCGTTACCAAACTCGACGGCTCCGGCAAGGGCGGCATCGCCGTGACCATCCAACACCAACTCGGCATCGCCCCGCGTTTCCTCGGCACCGGCGAGGAACCCACCGCCTTCTCCATCTTCCAAAAGGATGCCTTCATCCGCGAGATCCTCTGATCCGTGGCGGCGGTTTCCAACCGCCCGGCCCAACTCCCACCCGCGCAAACTGGCTAAGCAAGCCCCCCCCGAAGAATGTTGATAGACTCGATTGAAAGCATTCGCTGCAAGCATCCGAGTGCGTCCGCAGGTCCAGCTTTTTGTCACGGCAGATGGCTTGGCGGTTGAAAACCGCCGCCACGGGACCTACTCCGGCAGATGGTCCTCACAGTATTCGCGACCGTCGCCACCGACGCGGAACTCCAGGCCCGGATCGCTGAGTTCCGTACGCTCACACAACCCACAGGTGTGGAATGCCACGGCATCGGGGATCTTCCCCGAATTGAAAACCCGCCTGCGTTGAGCGGACTCCAGAACCCGCGCCGTGCCCCGCAACGCCGGCAGCCCGGCGAATAACAGATAGTTCGCATATCCTAACAGAAAATACGGAACCAACCACAGGTTGCCCATCATCGCCAGCACCAACCCCGCCGCCTGGATCCACGCTAGAAAACGAACCTGCACCGGAAGAATCAGGAATAACAGAAACTCCACTTTCGGAAACAAGGTCGCGAACGCGAAAAACGCCGAGCCATATAACAACAACCCGGAATCCGGCATCACCTGCGGCATCAGGAAATTGCCGATCATCAGGCCGATCATGCCGACCAGGAAAAACAGCGTCGTCTTGAACACCCCCCAGGCGTCTTCCAACGCGTTGCTCATCATGAAGGCAATCATGACCAGAAATGCCATCGCCAATATCCCCAAACCACCCGTGCCGATCGATGCCGAAGCCGAAAACAAAAATGTCACCACCCGCCACACCTCGCCACCCAGAATCTTGCCGCGGTCGAAGTCCAGCATCCGACCGACGCCCGGGGACACCATGCGCAGCAAATAAACAAGGGCTTGAAACAGCGCGTAGAAGCGCAGGAATCCCGGAAACGCCAACCATCCGAGACGGCGCTCCAATTGACCGAATGAAATCATGCGGGAAGAACCTTGGCCAATTTCCCCCGCTTGACAAGGCCAGTTGTTGCTGCGGCGGAACCCGGTTCCCCTTGACCGCGGCAGAGACCAAGTATGAAACGGCAGACCAGAGACGATGACCAACCGGGAGGGCAAGTTCACAAGGTTTTGACATTCCGCTGCGGCGATGCTTTGCTTGCGGAGTGGCCGATGGTTTCCTTTTCCTTGAAATCCGTTTCCTGGCAACGCATGAGTGAGGCGGTGGACAACGTCCGGCGGCGCTTGCTTCACGCAGCCTCGTGCCTGGACAACGCGGGAATTCCCTATGCGGTCGTTGGTGGCAACGCCGTCGCCGCATGGGTGTCGCGGGTGGATGACACTGCGGTTAGAAATACCCGCGACGTCGATATTCTGTTGCGCAGAGCGGATCTGCCCCGGGCGATCGCCGTAATGGAACAGGCCGGTTACCGGCACCGGCAGGTCGCCTCGCTGGGCAGCGGGGGCACCATGGATGTCTTTCTGGAAGGGGACGATGGCAAGGTGCGCGATGCGGTGCATGTTTTGTTTGCCGGCGAGCGGATACGCCCCGACGCGCCGGCACCTAATGAGGATGTCGCTGACTCGGAGGACGTGGATGGATTCCGCTTGATCTCCCTGGCCGCATTGATCCGGATGAAACTCGCCGCCTGGCGCGACAAGGACCGCATGCACTTGCGCGACCTCCAAGCCGTCGGCCTGCTGGAAAAAAGCGCGGTCCCCGGACTGCCAGACCTGTTAGAGGAGCGCTTGGATTTCATCCTGGAACATCCCGAGGATTAAAGCGGACTCAAGTGAATATCCCGGCAACGCGCTCGAGGATCTCCTCCACCGGGGCCAGCCTGCCGATGCCGTCGTAGCCGCAGGCCAGGCCACCCTCGGCGGGGCCGACGAAACCACAACCGTCCTGTTGGAGTCGGGCGACGTTGCGTTGGGTCGCGGGATGCAGCCACATTTTGCCGTTCATGGCCGGGGCGATGAGTACCGGCGTGGTGCGCGGCAACGCCAGATAGATGGAGGACAACGGATCGGGTGCCAGGCCGTGGGCGAATTCACCAAGCACATTGGCGGTGGCCGGTGCCACCAAAAACAGGTCCGCCTGGTCCGCCAGATCGATGTGGCCGGGTTGCCACGCCTGTTTTTCATCCTCCAGCGAAACGATGACTAAATTGCGGGTCAGCGTCTGGAGCGTGAGCGGCGTGATGAACCCGGTGGCGGCGCGGGTCATCACCGCACGCACCTCGTGGCCTTGTTTGACCAACTGCGACGCGAGATCAGCCGCCTTGTAGGCCGCGATCGAACCGGTGATGCCAAGGATGATTTTCATGGGAAATGATGGATGAGGTTGTCCTTAACTCTAACGGAGCATCGCGACCGCCTTTGCCGTCGCCTCGGCAAGAGCCTCGACATCCCGTGCCGTGTTGTACAGCGCGAACGAGGCACGCACCGTGCCGGTGATACCGAAGCGGGCCATTAGCGGCTGACAGCAGTGGTGACCGGTGCGCACGGCCACACCCATCTGGTCCATCAACGTGCCGATGTCATAGTGATGAAGCCCATCAACGCCAAACGACAGCGAGCCCGAGCGGCCGGCCGGGCCGTAGAGCCGGATGCCGGGAATGCCACCGAGCGCGGTGGCCGCAGCGCGGATCAACCCGTCCTCATGGGGCTGGATCGCATCAAGACCGATTCCATTGACATAGTCCAAGGCGGCAGCCAGCGCGATGGCACCTTCGATATTGGGCGTGCCCGCCTCGTATTTGAACGGCGGGCCGTTGTAGGTCGTGCGGGCGAAGGTGACCTCCTTGATCATTTCCCCGCCACCTTGCCACGGCGGCAATTCGTCTAACAATCCGGCGCGCCCCCACAACACGCCCGTGCCGGTGGGCGCATACATCTTGTGGCCGGAAAACGCCAGGAAATCCGCACCCATGGCTTGCACGTCGATCGGCAGGTGGGCGACGGCCTGGGCCGCGTCGATCAACACCATCGCGCCCGCCCCTTTGGCCGCGGCAATCATCGCTTTTATCGGATGCACCGTGCCGAAGGCGTTGGAGATCCATTGCAGCGCGAGGATCTTCACCCGCCCGCCTAACAAAACCCGGAACGCGTCCTGGTCGAGGGTGCCGTCGTCGTGGCAGGGAATCACCTTGAGGGTGGCACCGGTGCGTTGGCAGAGCATCTGCCACGGCACGATGTTGGAATGATGCTCCAAGGT